>Ga0302324_100006753_pt1 | contig 24596 bp, 22 predicted proteins | sample Palsa_T0_1_FD_201949 | JGI IMG/M metagenome (GOLD analysis project Ga0302324, IMG submission 201949) | Peat permafrost microbial communities from Stordalen Mire near Abisko, Sweden - Palsa_T0_1 | ecosystem: Environmental > Terrestrial > Soil > Palsa > Peat permafrost | place: Sweden: Abisko... | reverse complement strand
CTGCCGGACGCCAGACGCGGAGTGTATGCACTTCGCGGCAGAGATCGGCGAGAATGGCCACATGCCCCGCACACCGACGATCGTCCCCGGCCTCCGCAAGGTCGAGCTGCCCGAGGCCCGGCAGGCGATCCCGGCGCTCCATGCCTACCTGCGCGAGTGCGTCCTGGACGGCACGCTCACGCCCGGCACGAAGCTGTCGCAGGTCGCACTGGCCGATCAGCTGGGAGTGAGCCGGACGCCGCTGCGCGAGGTACTGCGGATGCTGCAGGAAGAAGGCCTCGTCGAGATCGAGCCCAATCAGCGCACTCGGGTAGCGGGTCTCGATCCGCAGGAACTTGACGACGTCTACGCCAGCCGGATCCTGCTGGAGACGCTGGCACTCTCCATGACGCTGGACTCGTTCACTGCCACCTATCAGCGCGAGGCCAGGCGGATGCTGACCGCCATGCGGCAGGCGGCAAAGTCAGGTGACTTCGGGACCTGGTTCGACTCGCACGGCGAGTTCCACCGGCTGATCACCGCCGGGGCCGGGAGCGCGCTGCAGCGCCAGCTCACGGCATTTGCCGACCGGACGACCCGCTATATCCGCATCTACCAGCTGTCCGAGCCGGCCAGCTGGCAGGCCGCAGGCGACGCCGAGCATGCGGCCATCCTGACGGCACTGAGCGAGGGCGACCACAAGGCGGCGCTCTCCGGTCTGGCGCACCATCTGGCCAGGACCGCCGAGCGCGTGCTTACCGACTGCGCGCCCGACTACAAGATCAACGCCGTCACGCACGCGCTGGAGCTGGTCGAGCGGACCCCGCTGACCGCCGGCGCCTGAGCTTATGCCTGAACCAGCAGCATCGGACCGGGCCGCCGGGGGCCAGGCCGCCGGGAGCCGGGCCGCCGGGGGCCGGGCCGCCGGGAGCCGGGCCGCCGGGGGCCGGGCCGCCGGGAGCCGGGATGCGCGGGATCGGCTCGCCCGGTACCCGGTCGGCGCGTCGGTGACCGCTGCCGAGCTGGCCCGGGACGCGCACCCGGTGCTGCGGCGGCTGCGCGAGGCCGAGCCCGTTTCCTGGCTGCCGGCCCTGGGCGGCTGGCTGGTGACGCGCGCCGACCTCGCCGATCGCGTGCTGCGGGAGCCAGGCACGTTCACCGTGGATGATCCGCGGTTTACCACCGCGCGAGTCGTCGGGCCGAGCATGCTGTCGCTGGACGGGACCGAGCACCGGCGGCACCGCGACCCGTTTGCGCGGGCGATGCGCGCGCCGCAGCTGCGGACCCGGCTGGACCAGGCGGCGGCCCGGCAGGCACGGCTGCTTGTCGCGGAGCTCGCATCGGGAGGCCAGGAGGCGGAGCTGCGCCGTGGCCTGGCCGGCCACCTTGCCGTGGCCGTGATGGCGGACATGCTCGGCCTGAACGTCGCGCCAGCCCGGCTGCTCGCCTGGTATGACGCGATCGTGGCGGGCGTGTCCGCGCTGTCAGTGGCCGGTGCCCAGGCAGCCGGCCCCGCAGCGGGCGACCAGGTCGCTGAGGCGCCGACGGCAGGCGCACCGGCGGCGGGCGCCCCAATCGTGGGTCCGTCAGCGGCGGGCGCCCCGATCGTGGGTCCGCCGGCAGTGGGCGGCCCGGTCGCTGACGAGCCGGCGCCTGGCGGGCCGTACTCCGGCCAGTCACCACCTGGCGGCCGCGCAGGCCACGACAGCGCGACCCGCACCGTCGCCGCTGCCGAGGCAGCCTTCGCGGAGCTGAGCGCCTGCGTCAGCGAAACGCTGGCCCGGCCAGCCGAGCCCTCCGTGCTCACGGCGGTGGCCGGAGACCTGCCGGCGGGCGAGGTGGTGTCCAACGCTGCGGTGCTGCTGTTCGGTGGCATCGAGACCACCGAGGGAATGATCTGCAACGCCGTCTGGTACCTGCTCCGCAGTCAGGAAAGCCTGCGGGAAGTGCTGGCCGACCGGGCGCTGATCGGCAGCGTGGTCGAGGAGTCGCTCCGGCTCGAGCCGGCGGCCGCCGTGGTCGACCGGTACGCGACCTCCGATGTGACGGTCGGCGACGCCGCGATCAGCCGCGGCGACCTGGTGACCGTCTCGCTCGCCGCGGCCAGCCGGGATCCGGCCGTCTTCGCCGATCCGGACCGGTTCGATCTGCACCGGCCGAACGCCCGCCAGCACTGGGCGTTCGCCGTCGGCCCGCATTTCTGCGTGGGCGCGCAGCTAGCGCGGGCCGAGGCGGTCGCGGCCGTCAGCGAGCTGCTTGGCCAGCTGCCCGGTCTGCGCCTGGACCCGGTGCGGCCGAGCTTTCCGCAGGGCCTGGTGTTCCGCAAGCCGGCCTCACTGCACGTTCGCTGGGACGGCTGACCCAGTCCGGGCGGCTGGCGCCCCCGCTGCCGGCGTCCGGCGCGGGCAGCGGGCAACGGACAGCCCGGAAGCGGGCCGCAGGCTCAGCTAGGCGACAGGCTCAGCTAGGCGACAGGAACGGCTCGACAACGCCGAGGAACTCGGCTGTCTTCTCGATCATCGTCCAGTGACCGCAGCCGCCGATCAGATGCAGGCGGCAGTCCGGCAGCAGGTCGACCATCGCCGCTGAGGACGTCCGCCACGGCACCACTTGGTCGTCACGTCCGTGGACCAGGAGCACCGGCTGGGTGACGGCGTTCAGCTCGGCGCCCGAGAGCGCCAGGTCGTCCACCCAGCGCTGCTGCGGCGCCGGGAACATGGCCGCCCACGAGTCCCGCACTGCCGGGCTGAGGCTGGCCTCGTAGCGCAGCTGCACGAGCTCATCGGTAATCAGCTCGCGGTTGTACGCGAACAGGCCGATGACCTCCCGCATGGCCTCCGTGCTCGGCCGGTACGCCCAGATCGTGGCCAGGCCCGGCGGCAGGGCCATGGCCACGCCCATCGTTCCCATCAGCACGATCCGGCGGATGGCCTCCGGGCGGGCAGCGGCGAGGGACAGCGCGATCGCCCCGCCCATGGAGTTGCCGATCACGTCGCACTGGCCGATGTTCAGGTCGTCCAGCAGGCTGAGCGCGTGCTCGGTCCAGGCGGTCCGCCCGTAGGTGTGCTTGTCGCCAGTGGCGGTGCCCGCGAACCCGAGCTGATCCGGGGCGATCACCCGCCGCCGGGCGCTGAGTGCCGGGATCACCGGTCGCCAGTTCGCGGCGGCGCTGACGCCGGGACCGGACCCGTGCAGCAGCAGGACAGGCGGCTCGCCCAGACCGGGATCACCGGTGTCGATGACGGCGGTATCGGTGCCGCCGGCCTGGACGCGGATGTACTCAGTCACGATGCTCCCAGCTGTGGCTGCGTGCTCGGCTTGCGCTGCGGGCCCAGCCACATGTCGATGGATCCCGGTTCGTCCGGGTCGAATGTCCGCGGCCGCCACGCCGCGTCGTCCTCGATCCGGCGCACGCCGAAGGAGTACTCGTAGGTGAAGCCCTCCGGGCCGAGGAAGTACAGGAAGATCGCCGTCGACTGCGGGTGGCGGCCCGGCCCCATCTCGATCTCGACGCCATGGTCAGTCAGGAAGTGCCAGTTCCTGAACACGTCGTCGATGGTGGCCACCTGGAAATTCATGTGGCACAGGCCGGGCCCGTCGCCCCTGAAGACAGCGAGCTTGTGGTGCACCGGATCGATACGGATCAGGCACGCCGCGTCGCCGACCCAGTCAGACACCCGGGCGTTGAAATGCGAGTGCCAGAACCGGTAGGCCTCGCGCACGTCGGTCGCGTCCAGGCACAGGTGACCGAACTCGGTGATGCCGGCCGGCCGGGAGAAGTGCACTGGCCTGGTGACCGTCACCTGATTGCTCACCAGCTCAATGCGGTTGCCGAACGGGTCGCTGAAACCGATGAAAGACCGGACCCGCCGTTCTCTCGCCTCAGCCGCCGAGCCGCGGCTCACCAGGAACCCGGAGCTCTCGAGCTCAGACTCGGCGGCCGCGAGCGCGTCCTCGTCCGCGACAGCGAAGCCGGACGAGATGACACCGGAGCCGCCCTCGACCAGCGCGAGGCAATGGTGCCGGGAGTCCGCCCGCAGCTGCGCTGCCCGGCCACTGCCGGGCCCGGACTGGCCGCCGTTCCCGGCAGTGATCCCCTGATCAGCTCCGACCGAGGGCGGAACCGGCGTGACCTGTTCCAGTCCGACGATCTCGGTCGCAAACGTCACCGCCTTGTCCAGGTCAGCGACCCCGGACCGGACGTAGGCGATGTCGGTGAGCTCGATCACGACAGCACTCCTCAGGCGAATACTGGGGCCAGGTCGATGTAGATCTGCCAGTTGCTGACCAGGTCGCCGTCGAAGGTGAGGATGTCGGCGTTCGGCACGGTGACATGCTTGCCGTCCTGCCGCACGTACTCGACGTCGATCTGGGCGATGCTGACGGCGCCGGCGTCGTAGACGTTCAGGATGTGGTGAGTCAGGCCGGCGATCGTGGTGAAGAAGCCGGCCACGGCCTCCCGGACGTTGGCCCGGCCGACGACAGGCTCGCCATTGCCGAACCGGAACGTGACGTCATCGGTCAGGTGGCTGACGAACTTGTCGGGGTCGAAGGCGTCGATGTCGGCGAAGATGGCGGGGACGTTACGGCTCATGGGTGGCTCCCGTCTGCGCGAGCGAAACTGTATGCAGTTCCTGGACTTACTGTAGGCAGTTCGTCCGGTGTTGGGCAATGCGCTGGCCCCGCTCCGCGGAAGAAAGCGGTGTCAGCCGTCCGGTGGCAGGCGGCAGGCAGTCCTGCTTCGTACTGCGCAGCCTGCCGAGGCTGGTGTCAGCGCGGAGTGATGTTGTAGTTGACCCGGAACAGGTTGCCGGGGTCGTACTGCGCCTTGATCCGGCCGAGGCGTGCGTACTTGTCCTCGCCGTAGGCCTCGACGACACGGTCCGGCTGGTCCTCGTCGGCGTTGAGCATGTTCACGTAGACGCCGTTGCCGGTCCACGGCCTGAGCTCGGCCGCGCAGGCACGGATCTGCGCGATGTAGTCGGCGTCCAGCGACGCGTCGTCCCAGGCCATCGCGAAGTTCAGCCACATCTGGTACTGCCGGTTCGAGAACGCTGACTCGTCCTCGGCCACGTCGTCAATCGCGCCGCCGAGGCCCAGGATCTCGACCTCGCCGCCCATCGGCATGTCCCGGAAGAAGTCGACCAGGATGTCGATCGCCTCGTCGGTCAGCGACTGCAGATGCGCTTCCTTGGTGTAGTACCGGTGGCCGTCGCAGAACTCCTCATCGATGAGGTGCTGGACGCCGGCCCCGAACGGCAGGACGGTCGAGGCGGTGACGGCCGGCTCGCCGACTGAGCTCAGCCTGCCGATCAGCTCCTCCCCCGAGGGGTCGTCGGCATCGTCCAGCCACATCGAGATCAGCATCAGCATCCGTGCGCCGACCAGCTCGGGCGGAACGAACGGCAGCGCGGGCATGTCGTGCTTGAGCGCGGCGTGGTAGCCGACGTTCCGGCCGAGCGTCGGGTACAGCGCGGCGTACTCGCGCAGCGCCTGCGCCGCCTGGTCGGGATGGTAGAGCGAGACGCCGATCCGCATCATCGGACCGAAGTCGAAGGTACGGAAGGTGAACTTCGTGACGATGCCGAAGTTGCCGCCGCCACCCCGCAGTGCCCAGAACAGGTCGGGGTGCTGCGTCGCCGACGCGGTCACGACCTCGCCGGAAGCCAGCACGACCTCGAGCTCGGCAAAATTGTCACAGGTGAGCCCGTGCTTGCGGGAGAACCAGCCGATGCCGCCGCCGAGCGCAAGGCCGGCGACGCCCGTCTCGGACATGATCCCGGCGGGCACGATCATGCCGAGCGGGCCGGTGGCCGCGTCCACATCGCCGAGCCGGCAGCCGCCGCCGGCGTGCGCCAGGTGCTGCTCGGCGTCGACGGTCACCTCCCGCAGTCCGCCGAGGTCGATGGTCAGCCCGCCATCGGACAGCGCCTTGCCGGCGACGTTGTGACCGCCGCACCGCACCGACGGCGCCAGCCCGAAGTCGCGGGCGGCATCGACCGCGGCCACGACGTCCGCCGTGCTGGTACAGGTAAGGATCAGGCCCGGACGCTTGTCGACCATCGCGTTCCAGACGGTCCTGGCCTGCTCGTAGTCCGGGCCGTCCGGCTCGATGACCGTGCCGCTGAACCTGCCCTGCAGGGACTCAACGATCTTCTGCCGAGTCGCGGCGTCGATGATGCCATCCGCCGCGTGAGTGGTGGTGGAAGTCATGGCTGCTTCGCCTTCTTCAGGACGGGCGGCGCCAGGTGCGACGGGGCGCGGGCACGCTGAGATGACCGCCCCGTGCACCGGCTCCTGCCGGTTATCAGGGTCCGCGGCGCGTCCGGACGCCTTCGCGTGAGCAAAACTGTATACAGTTTCAGCGCGAAGTCAACCCCCACGCCTCAGCGATAACGGGCCTGCGGCACGCGAGACCGGCAGCTGGCATGCGGTTCCGCTGCCGCCGAAAAAACGCGGTTGCCCTGGCCGACGGGCGTGCTGGACGATCCGGTGATGAGCACTCCGACCAACGAGGTCCGGGCCGGGCGCCGCCAGGAGCCAGCGGCTGCCCGGCCAGTCGCACTGGTCACCGGCACCGGCCGGACTGCCGGCATCGCGGCTGGGATCGCCGGCCAGCTGGCAGCGTCAGGCTGGAACATTGCCTTCACCTACTGGACCGCCTACGACCAGCGCATGCCCTGGGGGCCCGAGCCCGAAGCTGCCGCTGCCATCCGCGCGAACCTGACCGGCCACGGCGCCGCGGCCGCGGCCATCGAGGCTGACCTTGCGGGAACCGGAGCCCCGGCACAGATCTTCGACCAGGCCGAGGCCCAGCTCGGCACTGTCACGGCGCTGGTGATGTGTCATTGCGAATCGGTGGACTCCGGGCTCCTGGACACCACTGTCGAGAGCTTCGACCGGCACTTCGCTGTCAACGCCCGTGCCACCTGGCTGCTCATCCGCGAGTACGCCCGGCGCTTCTCCGGCACCTTCGGAACTGGCCGGATCATCAGCCTCACCAGCGACCACACCGTCGGCAACCTGCCGTACGGAGCCAGCAAGGGCGCACTGGACCGCATCACGCTCGCGGCCGCTCACGAGCTTGCCCACCTCGGCGTGACCGCCAATGTCATCAACCCCGGGCCGGTCGACACCGGCTGGATGACCGACGAGATCAGGGCGAGCGGCATCCGCCAGACACCGCTCGGGCGCCTCGGCACCCCGCGCGACACCGGGCACCTGGTTGACTTCCTGTGCTCCGCGCAGGGCGGCTGGATCAACGGCCAGCTGCTGATGAGCAACGGCGGCTACGCCTAGCAAGCGCGCCGGGCCCGGACCCGGACCGGCGGTCCGGCGTGGGAACGCCACCACCGGGCTGCTGGCCGGCAGAATCGGGACGATGCCGACTGGCGGAGGACGCGTGGGCGAGCTGACAGTCCTGGAGATCTGCGCGGGCGCGGGCGGCCAGGCGCTCGGGCTCGAGCAGGCGGGCTTCAGTCACGCCGCGGCCGTTGAAATCGACGCGGACGCGTGCGAGACGCTGCGGCTCAATCGGGGCGACCACTGGAAGATCATCGAAGACGACGTTGCCAACGTCGACGGGCGCGGCTTCGGCGGAACCGACCTGTTCGCAGGGGGCGTGCCCTGCCCGCCGTTCTCGATCGCGGGCAGGCAGCTCGGTCACGCCGATGAGCGCGACCTGTTCCCGCAGGCGCTGCGGCTGATCGCGGAGATGCGCCCGCGAGCCGTGCTGCTGGAAAACGTCCGCGGACTCTCCGCAGCACGGTTCGACGGCTATAGGGCGCAGGTGCTCGCGCAGCTGGCCGATCTCGGGTTCCGGGCCTGGTGGCAGCTGGTCAACGCAAGCGAGCACGGCGTGCCGCAGCTGCGGCCGCGGTTCGTGCTGATCGGGATAGCCGAACCATGGGCGGCCGCCTTCCGCTGGCCGGATCCGCAGCAGGCGCCGCCGCCGACCGTCGGCGGCACCCTGGCGGGCCTGATGGGCGAGGCCGGGTGGACCGGCGCGGCGAACTGGGCCCGGCGCGCGAGCAGGATCGCACCCACGATCGTTGGCGGCAGCAAGAAGCACGGCGGCCCGGATCTCGGCCCGACCCGCGCCCGCGCGGCCTGGCGCGAGCTCGGCGTAGACGGGCTCGGTGTCGCCGACGGCCCGCCCGGCCCCGGCTTCCCGCCGGATGGCCTCCCGAAGCTGACCGTGCCCATGGTCGCCCGGCTGCAGGGTTTCCCTGACAGCTGGCGCTTCAGCGGCCGCAAGACTGCCGCCTACCGGCAGGTGGGCAATGCCTTCCCGCCGCCGGTCGCGCGCGCTCTGGGCATCGCCATCGCGGCTGCCCTGGGCCCCCAGCCCGGACGCTAGCGCGGCGCGGCAGTCCGCTCGCTCGGGCCGCCGGCCTCGGCAGTGCCATCCACGCAGAGCGGCGCGCTGCACGGTCCGGGTGGCAGGGCCTCAGCAGCCTGCTGCCCGGCGCGCCCGGAAGCGCGCGGTGCGCCTGCCCCCACGCTGACGACAGTGCTGGCGGGCGTGCGGCCGCCGGCGAAGGTGATGGCCGCCGCCGCCAGCGCGAACGCAGCGACTGCGCAGCCGTAGACAATCGCGGTGTCCTGCAGGCCGAAATGCGTCACGGCGACGCCGGCGCCGATGACGGGCAGGCTGAAGGCCAGGTACGACACGATGTAGATAGTGGCGATCAGGCCGGCTCGCCCGCTGGGAGGCGCGAGTGCGCTGAGGGTGCGGAACGTGCCGAGGAAGGACAGGCCGAAGCCGGTTCCGGCGAAGGCGGTGCCCAGGAAGAATCCGGGTGCACTGCCGGCCGCTATCGCGATGACCGTGCCGCCGACACCGACGACCAGCAGCAGCGAGCCCGCCGTCATCGCGGTCCTCGCTCCGGTACCGCGGAGCAGCACCGAGGTGACGGCGCCGACACCGCAGAGCAGGAAGATCACCAGCCCGCCCGGCACCGCGTCGGCCGAGTGCAGCAGCACTGCCGCGATCGACGGTCCGAGTGCCAGGTACAGCCCGCCGAGCGCCCAGCCCGCGATCAGGGCGGGCGTGCCGGCGGCGAATGCGCGCCATGCCCGCCGCGGGACGCCGGCCTGCGGACGCAGCGACGCGAGCGCACCCGGCCGGTGCTGCCCCGGCTCGCTCAGCACCGCGACGAACGCGATGCCGGCCACGAATCCGCCCGCCAGCAGCCAGTAGACGAGGCGGAGCGGCGCGGGCCCGTACTGCACAAGGAAGCTGGCTGCCAGCGCTCCCACGGCCAGTCCCGTGGTCGGGGCGGCGCTGTTCACCAGCGAGGCGAGCTGCGGCCGGTCCTCAGGCTGGAGGTCGACCAGCGAGGCGCTGACTGCCCCGATCGCGGCACCGGTGGCCAGGCCCTGAATGATCCGGGCCACGTACAGGAGCGGGACTGCGCCGGCAACGCCGAAGCAGGCCATTGCGGCCACCTCGAGCAGGAGAGCCGCGATGATGACGGGGCGGCGGCCAACGTGATCGGAGAGCCGTCCCGCGATCAGGAACGTTCCGAGCAGCGCCACGACGTACACGGCAAACACCGCCGTCAGCGTTGCGGCTGAGAAGTGCCAGTCTGCCTGGTAGATGGCGTACAGCGGGGACGGGGCCGCGGCCGCGATCATCAGCAGCCCGAGCAGGCCGCCCATCAGCCAGAAAGCTGCCCCGCGCGGCACAACCACAGACATGTCTCTCCCCGCGCATTTCCCGGCCCATTCCGGCCGGCGACGTTCGCAGCTTCGAGCCATCGAGGGCGCCGCGAACGCGATCTTCTTCAACCACGGCCAGTGCTGCGTCGCCGGGTCGCGGCTGTTCGTGCAGGAGAGCAGGTACGACGAGGTCGTCGACGGCGTCGCCGAGATTGCCAAGTCAATCAAGCTCGGCTCCGGTCTCGACCCGACGACCCAGATGGGGCCGCTGGTGTCAGAGGAGCAGTTCCAGCGGGTGAGCGGGTTCCTGGAGTCCGGCAGGACCGACGGCGCTACCGCGCTGGCGGGCGGCGGCCGCCACGGCGACCGCGGTTACTTCATCGAGCCGACCGTGCTGACGAACACCAGGCCGGACATGAAGGTCGTCCGCGAGGAGATCTTCGGACCGGTTGTCGTCGCCGCGCCGTTCAGCAGCCTGGACGAGATCGCCGCCGTCGCCAACGACAGCGAGTACGGTCTCGGGGCCGGCATCTGGACCCGCGACATCTCCAAGGCCCATGCGCTGGCGAAGAAGCTCCGCGCGGGCACCGTCTGGATCAACTGCTACAACGTGTTCGACGCCTCGCTGCCGTTCGGCGGGTACAAGCAGTCCGGCTGGGGCCGCGAGATGGGCGCCGAAGTTCTCAACAACTACACCGAGGTGAAGGCAGTTACCACGCTGCTGTGACCTGAGGCGCTACGCTGCCGACTGAGGCCGGGCCTTCAGGGCCCGGCCTCAGCCAGGCGCCCGCACGGCCAGGAGCTGCCGCCTGGTCGCGGGCTGCCCGATATCGTCCTGGCTCAGCACGCGGTAGTCAGCCGGCAGCAGGCTGGCGGGCTCGCCCGGCTGAAGGCACCACTGCGCGGGCAGCTGCGGTCGCTCGCGTCGGGCCGCCAGGGTCAGCGCCTCCCACGCGAGCGCGCCGCCGTCACGTACCGCGCGAGCAGCCGCACGGAAGACATCGCGGTCCCAGTAGCCAGTGCACAGAACGAGCGCGTACACCGCCGGCCCGGGCTGCCAGCTGGTGAGGTCCGCCTGGGCGGTGGTAATCAGGTGATCAAGCCCGCGGGCCGAGGCCTCGGCCCGCAGCAGGTGCAGTGCGACGTCAGATACGTCGACGGCAGTCACGTGGCGCCCGCTGGCAGCGGCCAGCAGCGCGCTGCCCGAGGGACCGCAGGCGAGCTCAAGCACCGGGCCGCCGGGAAGCGGGCCGCCCGCCGCCGGACAGCCGGGAAAGGCCTCAGACAGCACCCTGACGGTCAGCGGATGCGGCCGGAACGACGGCCGGTAGCCGGCGGTCTCATACCGTGCGTTCCACCGGAGGCGGTCAGGGTGACCGGCGAGTCCGGGCGGCGGCTCAGCCATGCTGCGGACAATAGCTGGTATGAGCCAGCCCGTTCCGCCGACCGTCATCGGCGTCGTCGCAAGCCCCTACACCGAGACGGAGCGCACCCCCATCCAGTCCAGCCTCAACCGCTCCGAGGAGGCAGTGCTCAGGCTCGCCCCGGAGTACGCCGACGGTCTGGACGGCCTCGCAGGCTTCGACTACGCCTGGCTCATCACCTGGCTGCACCGGCCGCGAGACCAGGCACCGGGACCGACCGCGCTGCGCCAGGTGCCGTACCTGCTCAGAGCGCAGGGCCGGCGGATCGGCATCTTCGCCACCCGGGGACCGCGCCGGGTCAGCCCGATCGGGCTCAGCCTCATCCGGGTGCTGGCCGTCGCCGGTGACACCGTCAGGTTCGCCGGAGTCGATCTGCTCGACGGCACCCCGGTGCTGGACATCAAGCCGTACGTGACCAGGTTCGACCGTCCGCCGGGCGAGCCCCGGTGCGGCTGGTTCGACGAGATCACCATCGAGGACGGCAGCACCCCGTCCGGTCTCGCACCGCCCGGCGCTAGCCAGCCGGGGCCGAGCTAGCCGCCGCAGCGCCACAGGGCTAGGCGCGGATGTTCTGCTCGTGCTGCTCCAGGCACTCCACGAGCGAGCTGGCAGTGTCAACCCAGGCGCGCAGCGCGGCACGGCGCGCGGCAGCCGACTTGTGTGAGCGGACCTCGGCCAGCACCTCTGGTGAGGTCAGCGAGCGGACCAGGCCGATCAGCATGATCGCGGTGAGCCTTGCTCGCGGGCCGCTGTCCGGGCCATCGGTCTCCTGCTCCAGGGCCGCGGTCATGGCGTTCTCGTAGGACTCCCACATCCGGCGCAGCCGGGACTGCAGGGCGTCGCTGGTCCCGACCAGCCGGTGGTATCCCTCGAGTCCCTCCATCTCGCCGGGATTCGTCGCAATCAGGTCGCCGAGCAGGCCGGCCACCGCGCTGACCGCCGAGGTCCCGTCGGGCCTGAGCCTGACGGCCGCCACCAGGTGGTCTCGCAGCTGGTCCTCCCCGGCGAAGGCCAGATCCTCCTTCGACCGGAAGTACGTGAACAGCGTCTTCACCGACACGCTGGCCGCGTCCGCGATCTCCGCGACCGTGACCTGGTCGTAGCCCCGCGCCTCGAACAGCTCCGTCGCCACGTCCAGGATCGACTGCCGGGTCTGGCGCTTCTTGCGCTCCCGCAGCCCGATTGCCGGCTCAGCACTGGCCATAACCCGATCGTAACGCGAAAACGAAAGGGACTCACTTTCGCGCCGCACCCGCCAGGCCGCGCCGGCGAGCCGGTCGCCCGTTCCCGTGGCTTTCCGGTAAGTCATGCGGTATCTGCCTTGACCTTAAAACTAAAGTCACTTACTTTAGTTACCAAGTGAAGCACCGGACGGAGAAGCGCCGTGATGAGCGAGGCACAGGACGGGTCGCGGCCGGCGGCCGCCACCGCGGACCCAGCAGACACCGCCCCCGGCCAGGCCGGCCGTGCGTACGCCACCGCGGGTCCTGCCGGCACCGCCACCGGACCCGCCGCAGGGCTAACCCACCGGGCGATCATGGTGGTGCTCGTGCCGCTGATGCTGGTCGCGTTCATGGCCACGCTCGACCAGACGATCGTGGCGACTGCGATCCCCGGTATCGGCCGGGCGCTGAACAGCCCGGCGAACGCGCCCTGGATAGCCACGGCCTACCTGCTGACGAGCGCCGTATCCACGCTGATCCTGGGCAAGTGCGGCGACATCTACGGCCGCAAGCGGGTGTTCCAGCTCTCGGTCGTCGTCTTCCTGGCCGGCTCCCTGCTCTGCGCGACCGCGACGTCGATGACCGCGCTGATCGGCTTCCGGGCGCTGCAGGGAATCGGCGGCGGCGGCCTGACCCCGCTCGTGCAGGCGATCACCGGCGACCTCATCCCGGCCCGCCAGCGCGCGAAATACCAGGCGCACATCGGCATCATCGCCACCGTCGCGGTCATCGCGGGCCCGCTGCTTGGCGGCGTCTTCGTCGACGACCTGTCCTGGCGCTGGATCTTCCTGATCAACCTTCCGGTCGGCGCGGTGGCGCTCACCATCATCGCGGCCAGGCTGCATCTGCCTGTGCACCGCTCGCAGCGCCGCGCCGACCTGGCCGGCGGCCTGACCGTCACCGTGTTCACCACCACGGCGCTGCTCGTGACAGTCTGGGGCGGCAGCCGGTACCACTGGGCCTCCGGCCAGATCATCGGGCTGATCGTGATCGCCGCTGCCAGCCTGGCCGGCTACCTGCTGATCGAGCACCGCGCCGCGGACCCGATCACGCCACTGAGCCTGTTCCGCACGCCGGTGTTCGCCATCTGCGCGGTGCAGTTCTTCCTCAGCACGCTGGTGCTGTTCGCCGGGCTGATCTACGTGCCCGAACTGATGCAGTACGGGTACCACTACACCTCGTTCGAGGCCGGGCTGTTCCTGGTTCCCATGCTGGGCGGCGTCATCGGCGGCGCGATGGTGTCGGGCACGCTAATCGCGAGGACCGGCCGTTACAAGATCTTCCCGGTGATGGGCGCGCTGCTGGCGGGCGCCGGGCTGTTCAGTATCAGTCTGCTCACCGCGGCCAGTCCGGCGTGGATCATCGCGGTACTGCTCGTTCCCGCAGGTACTGGTATTGGGTTCTTCGTTCAGGTCAGCGTGCTGGCCGGGCAGAACGCGGTCGGCCAGCCCGTGCTCGGCGTCGCGACCGGGGCGCTTAACTTCTTCAAGACCATGGGCGGGGCGTTCGGCGCCGCGATCTTCGGCGCCATTCTCGCGGCGCAGCTGCCCCACGCCGCGGGCTACCTCGGCGCGTTCCGCGTGGTGTTCGCCTGGACCCTTCCGTTCATGATCGTCGCGCTCGTGCTCGCCGTCCTCATGCCCGAGAAGCCGCTGTCCCAGCAGATGCGCGAGGTCGCGGCTGGCAACGCCGAGATCCCCGAGTACTGACATGATCGGAGCTGGCGCCAACCCGGCGAGCGGTGGCGACCAGGAAGGACAAAACCCATGACCCGCACGGGAACGAGCCCGCATCACCCCCGGTATACCATCAGCGATCTGCAGTCAGCGACCGACCGGGGCGAGCGATGGGCGATGCTGACCAGCTACGACGTGCTCACCGCCGGGATCTTCGAGCGGGCCGGAGTGCGCGCGCTGCTCGTCGGCGACACCAGCGCCGAGCTGGTACTCGGCTACCCCAGCACGCTGCCGGTCACCATGGACGAGCTGATCTCGATGACACGGGCGGTGGTGGCCGGCACGCGGACCGCGCTCGTCGTCGCCGACCTGCCGTTCGGCAGCTATCAGTCCGGGCCGGACGCGGCGCTCGCGAACGCGGTGCGGCATCTCAAGGAGGGCGGCGCGCAGGCGGTCAAGCTCGAGGGCGGCCGCCGGGTACTGCCGCAGGTCCGGGCGCTCACGGCGGCGGGCATCCCGGTGATGGGACACCTCGGCCTGACCCCGCAGAGCGTCAACACGCTCGGCGGGATGACGCGGGTGCAGGGCCGCGGCGAGGCGGGCGACCAGCTGCTGGCGGACGCACGCGCGCTGGAACGGGCCGGCGCATTCGCCGTCGTGCTCGAGTCAGTGCCCGCTGACCTGGGCCGGAAGGCTTCCGCGGCGCTGCGCATTCCCACCGTCGGCATCGGCGCCGGGCCGGACTGCGACGCGCAGATCCTGGTGTGGCAGGACATGGCCGGGCTGACCGAGGGCCGGCTGCCGCGGTTCGTCCGGCAGTACGCCAGCACGGCGGAGTCCCTGCTGTCGGCAGCCAGCCAGTATGTCGCCGACGTGGCGGCCCGCCGGTACCCGGACGAGGCGCACAGTTACGCCTGAGGCGGCCCTACCATGTTCCCCAGACCTTGCGCGGTCGCCCGGACCGCCGCGGTCATCCGAACGGAGGACCATGACCCGGCCGAGCCTGAGCGAGGTGAAGTCGGAGGGCCAGCCCAGCTGGGTCGTCGACCGGGTGAACGACGAGCACCTGTTCGGCCGCCTGTACATGCGGAAGATCTCGCCGCGCGCCACCTGGGCGCTCGCCCGGATGGGCTGGTCGCCCAATGCGGTCACCCTGGCGTTCATCGCCTGCGGTGTGGCTGCTGGCGTGGTGATCGCGTTCGGCGGCCTGGTCACGGCCATCGTGGCCCTGGTGCTGGTGCAGCTGGCGCTGCTGTTCGACTGCTCCGACGGGGAGCTGGCGCGGCTGACCAAGCGGACCTCGGCCGGCGGCATCTACCTGGACCGGATCGGCCACTACCTGTGCGAGACAGCGATGCTCATCGGGCTCGGCGTGCGGGCCCAGGGCGCGCTGACCATCTCCGGCCGGTACGTGACCGCCGGGCTAGCCGCCGCCGTCCTGGCCATCCTGGTCAAGGCCGAGACTGACAACGTCGTCATCGCCCGCGCCGTGCAGGGCCTGCCCGCAGCCCATGACAACGAGGCGCTCCAGCCGCGCGGTGCCGGCGTCGCCGCGGTCCGGCGCGCGGCCAGCCTGCTCAAGATCCACCGGATCATCCAGCAGATTGAGCTGTCCGTGCTGGTGCTGCTGGCGGCGATCGCCGACCAGATCCGCGGCGGCCTGCTCGCCACCCGGGTGCTGCTCATCGCCTGCCTGATCGTGGCGGCGCTGATGGTGGTCGCCCACCTGGCCGCCATCCTCGCCTCCAGGCGCCTGTCGTGAGCGGAGTCCGGTCGTGAGCGGAGTCCGGTCGTGAGCGGAGAGTCAGCGCCACCGAAGGAGCGTGCCGTGCCACCCGAGCCGACAGCGAACCGCCAGCCGGCCGCGGCCGGGCAGCCCGCGCTGACGCTGTCATGCGTGATCATCACGATGGGCACCCGGCCAGCCGAGCTCGAGCGGGCCATCGCCAGCACCGGGCCGCTGCGAGCCGACGGCGTTCAGCTCGTGCTCGTCGGCAATGGCGCTGACCTTCCGCCGGTTCCTGATGACGTCACGACGGTCCGGCTGCCGGAGAACCTCGGCGTCGCCGGCGGCCGCAACGCCGGAGTCGAGGCGAGCACCGGCGACATCGTGATGTTCCTGGACGACGACGGCTGGTTCACCGATCCAGGCATCGCCCGGCACGTGGCCGCGCGGTTCGCCGCCGATCCCCGGCTCGCCGTACTGGCATTCCGGGTGGTCGATCCGACTGGCGGGACGGGTGTCCGCTGGCACGTGCCTCGGCTCCGGGCTGGCGACCCGGGCCGCTCCTCGCCGGTGACCACGTTCGTCGGCGCGGGTTTCGCGGCCAGGCGGTCGGCCTACCTGGAGGCGGGCGGGCTGCCGGGCGATTTCTTTTTCGCGCACGAGGAGACTGACCTCGCCTGGCAGCTGATCGAGCGCGGTTACACGCTGGAGTACGACGCCGATGCTCAGATGTGCCACCCGCCGGTCTCGAATGCACGGCACGACATCTGGTACCGCTACGACGGCAGGAACCGGGTGTGGCTCGCCCGGCGGAATCTGCCGTGGCCCATCGCGGCCGTCTACCTGCTCGACTGGACAGCTCTCACGGTGATCAGGGAGCGCGGGACGCCGGGCGCGCTGAAGACCTGGTTCGCTGGCTTCGCCGAGGGCTGGCGGACCGATGCCGGCGAGCGGCGGCCGATCTCGCTGCGGACCGCCTGGCGGATGACCCGGGCGGGCCGCCCCCCGGTCATCTGAGCGTCGGGACGTAAGTTCCTGACCGGAGAACGGCACGCGTTTTCCTACGCGCTGTGCCGCGCGGCGTTAGCGCGACGCCCTAGCCGAGCGGGCCGGTGACCGACTCCGCGGCCCGCAGCGGGCCGCCGCCGGCGACGTACTGGACCGCGGCCTCGATCTCGGGCGCCAGGAACCGGTCAGCACCGGGGCCGGGCGTGACGGCTCGCAGCCCGGCCACGACCGCTCCCGTCGCCGGCGCCGGTGCGAGCGGTGCGCGCAGCTCGATGCCGCGGGCCGCGGTCAGCAGCTCAACCGCCAGCACCCGCCGCAGCCCGTCGATCGACCGGCGCAGCTTGCGGGCCGCCGACCAGCCCATCGAGACGTGGTCCTCCTGCATCGCCGAGCTCGGGATCGAGTCGACGCTGGCCGGCACCGCGAGGCGCTTCAGCTCCGACACGATGGCGGCCTGGGTGTACTGGGCGATCATGTGACCCGAGTCCACACCCGGATCGTGCGCCAGGAACGGGGTGAGTCCCTGATTCCGGCCGATATCGAGGAACCGGTCAGTGCGGCGCTCGGACATGCTGGCGACGTCCGCGGCGGCGATCGCGAGGAAGTCGAGCACGTATCCGAGCGGCGCTCCGTGGAAGTTTCCGTTGGACTCAACCCGGCCGTCCGGGGTGATCACCGGGTTGTCGATAGCCGAGGCCAGCTCCCGATCGGCGACCAGCGCCGCGTGGTCGGCGGTGTCCCTGGCCGCTCCTGCCACCTGGGGCGCACAGCGCAGCGAGTAGGCATCCTGCACGCGGGTGCACTCCGGGCCGCGGTGACTGGCCATGATCGCGCTGCCGGCCAGCAGGGCCCGCATGTTGGCGGCCGCTGCTGCCTGCCCCGGATGCGGGCGCAGGGCCTGCAGGTCAGCGGCGAACGGCGCGTCGGTGCCGAGCAGGCCCTCCACGCTCATCGCGGCGGTGATGTCCGCGACCTGGAGGAGCTCGCGCAGGTCCGCGATGGCCAGGACCAGCATGCCGAGCATGCCGTCGGTCCCGTTGATCAGCGCCAGGCCCTCCTTCTCCCGGAGCTGGACCGGCGTGATCCCGGCCGCGGCCAGCGCCTCGGCCGATGGCTGCTCGCGGCCCCCGGCGTCCCTGACGATGCCCTCCCCCATCAGGACCAGGGCGCAGTGGGCCAGCGGGGCCAGGTCGCCGGAGCAGCCGAGGCTGCCGTACTCGTGCACGACCGGAGTAATGCCGGCATTCAGCAGCGCCGCGTAGGTCCGGACAGTCTCCTCGCGGGCCCCGGTCCGGCCGGTGGCCAGGGTGGCCAGGCGGAGCAGCATCAGAGCCCTGACCACCTCGGTCTCGACCTCGGGCCCGGAGCCGGCCGCGTGGCTGCGGACCAGGCTCGCCTGCAGCTGAGCGCGCAGCCCGGCCGGGATGTGCCTGGTGGCCAGCGCGCCGAAGCCGGTGGACACGCCGTAATGCGGCTCATGGTCATCGGCCAGGGCGTCGATGATCTCGCGGCCGTGCCGGATCGCGACCAGGGCTTCCGGCGCGAGCTCGACCGTCGCTCCGGCCCTGGCTACGGCTATTACCTCCGCCGCGGACAGCGGCCGCGCGCCCGCGATCACGGCCTGCCCTGCGGCTGGGCGGGCTGCCGGCGGCTGATTGGTCTCGGCCTGGAACGTGGTCATGGCATTTCTCCCTGCGCTGGGCACCGCACTGTGTCCACCCTAAGGACTTGCCATGCCGGACCTGGCCGCGGAGCGGGCGCGAGGTGCGGCAATGCGCCTAGGACGTACTTGCAAGTAATGTGCAACTAGATTAGCGTGCGAACAGTGACGGCCCTAACCACTCGGCAGCGGCCCGGCATGGGCACGATGATCCGGCAGTCGTTCGCGGCCATGACCGCCGCCGAGCGGCGCCGGGTCATTCTGATGTACGCCTCCATCCTCGCCCTGCACGTCATCGGGTTCGGCATCTTCGTCGCGTTCGTAATACCAGCTCACTACCGCGGGCTCGGGATCGGCGTCAGCGTCCTTGCGTACACGCTCGGCCTGCGGCACGCATTTGACGCTGATCACATCGCGGTGATCGATAACACCACCCGCAAGGAGATCAACGAGCGGCAGGGCACCAGCAAGCCCAGGCCGTTCTGCTTCGGCTACTTCTTCTCGCTCGGCCACTCCACGGTCGTGGTCGCGATGGGCATCGGGATCGTCGTCGCCGAGAAAGTGGTCTTCGGCGAGGTCCTGCACGCCAACTCGGGCCTGCAGCACTTCGGCACCCTGTTCGGCACCCTGGTGTCGGCGGGCTTCCTGTTCCTCATCGGCGGCCTGAATCTCGTCATCCTCTCCGGCATCGTGCGGGTGTTCCGGGCGATGCGGCGCGGCGACTACGACGAGCAGGAGCTGGAACGGCAGCTGGACGGCCGGGGCTTCTTCTACCGCTTCTTCGGGCGGTGGATGCGCGCGATCAACAAGGAGTGGCAGCTGTACCCGGTCGGTTTCCTGTTCGGCCTGGGCTTCGACACCACGACGGAGGTGCTGCTGCTCGGGACCACCGCGTTCCTGGCCCTGCAGCACATCCCGTGGTACGCGATCTGCTGCCTGCCGGTCCTGTTTACCGCCGGGATGGCCCTGATGGACACCAGCGACGGCATTTTCATGAACCTGGCCTACGGCTGGGCCTTCTTCAACCCGGTGCGCAAGGTGTACTACAACCTGGCCATCACCGGGCTATCCGTCAGCATCTGCTTCCTGGTCGGCGGAATTGAGACGCTCGGCCTGATCTCGACCGAGGACACGGGACTGAGCCGGGCCGGCGGGTTCTGGAGCTTCATGCGGGACTTCAACATCAACGTCGCCGGCTTCGCCATCGTGGGGCTGTTCATTGTCACCTGGGCCGCGGCCGTGCTGATCTGGCGGTTCGGTCATATCGAGGAGAAGTGGACCGCCCAGCTGCAGGCCGCCACCGCGCGGAACGCCAGCGAGCTCGGCTGACCGGTTCAGATGGCCTGACCGGCCCGATCGCGACTCTTCATCCGTTTCAGCGTTCTCCAGCGGCCTTTTATCCGGAAATACCCGTTTCCCAGGTCACCGAACGGATGAAAAGTCAACGCAGGTTGACGAATTGCCCGGTGCGGCGGCCAGCGATCGCGGTCAGCAGGACCGCTGGATCACCGTGGCGTTGACGGTCGCGACCCACTCGTAGATCACCGAGAACGGCCAGAACGCGGCGGACAGCGGCGCGGCGACCGAGTAGATCCTCCCGCCGTAACAGCGCCCGAGCCAGATCCTGGCGGGGGTGATCTGCGGTGTCGAGGTGACTATCGCGACGGAGCCCCAGTGCTCGCGGCGGGCCAGCCGCCCGATGAATTCAGCCTCGCCGCGTGTGGTGGGCGGAGCCGGATGGAAGCAGATCACCCTGACGCCTGCCATCCTCGGCGCGCACGGGCCGCCCCTGCCCGGCTGCGTCGAGCCCTGCGACACGACGAGCACTCGTGCCCGGTGCTGCCTGGCCAGGGCCACAGCAGTGGTCATCCGGCTGCCTGAGCCGTCCAGCATCACGATGGCGGCCACCCGGCCGGGCATGCCCTGCTGCGGCCAGACGAACAGCCGTGCTGTCGCGGCGGCCAGCAGGGCAACGACAACCACGACCGCGGCGAGGATGATGCGACCGCGGCGGCTGACACGGCCCGGCTTACCGGGGCGGCCGCGAGCCGGCTGGTCCCCCATGACAGCTCCTCACCCGTGGCCGGAGCAGGAGTCTATAGGCGGACCCTCGACACAGCGTCTTATAGGCTCGCTGACATCGGACAATTACGGAGGCCATGTGAGTCGGCTACGGCCTGCAGTCCCGCAGCAGCTTCTGCCAGCGAGGTTCCGGCCTGCCGCCATCGCCGTGGTCTGCGTAGGTGCCGCGGTCACCGCCATCCTCGGGATCGTGTTCGCGCACCACACCCAGGGCAGCGCGCTCGACAACACGGTCGCGAACTTCCTGCAGACCAACGGCAATTTCGGTCCCGGCGGCCCGGGTCGTCCGGGCGGGGGCGGGATAGGCGTCCTGATCCGCCCGTTCGGCATGATCGGCTCCACTGAGCCGCTGATCCTTTTCACCGTCATTGTCGTGTACTGCTGCCTGGCGCTGCGCCGCTACCGCGGTGCCGTGCTGGTGGCCGCCAGTGTCCTGATCGCCTCCGGCCTGTCGGAACTCGTGCTCAAGCCGATTATCGATCGCACCCGGTACGGGTCACTGAGCTACCCGAGCGGACACGCGACAGCCGCGTTCGCTCTCGCGACGGCCATCGTCGTACTGCTGGCACGACCGCCGAAGACGAACATGCCCCGATCGATGCGAGTCGTGCTGGCAGTGCTGACGATGGGCACCGCGGCCACGATCGCGGCCGGGCTGGTGGAGATTCACTACTTCACCGACACGATCGGGGGCGCGGGCGTCGGCATCGCGGTCACGTTGTCAGCGGCGCTGCTCATGGACCGGTTCAGCTTCCTCGGCGAACGAGCGCCGCAAGCAGCAGCGGCAGTGCCAGCCGCTGCTGAGTCGGCGCGCGTGCCCTGAGGCGGAACGGCCCCGTCACCGGTGGCGGCGGGGCAGACGGCGAGGGCGCGCTGGCGACCGGTCCCGCGCGCCGCGCTGACCCGCCGGCGGCTCCGGCCCCCCGGCGAGAGCAAGGCGTGCCGCTGCTGCCGCCCAGATTCCGGCCGGCTGCTGTTGTGCTCCTGGCGGCGTGCGCCGTGATTGTTGCCGTCCTCGGCGCGCTCGTCTATCACGGCGCCAGTCCCGACGCGCTCGACCGCGCCGTACTTCGCGCACTGCCCGCCGAGAGCACGCCAGGGGGCAGGAATCTGGCGGTCATCGCCCAGCTGGGCGGCAGCATTCCGATCGCGCTGCTCACCATCTTGCTGTGCTACTGCTGCCTGGCGCTGCGCCGGTACCGGGGCGCCATCATGCTCGCGGTGTCCGTGCCCGTCGCGACCTGCCTCACCGAGTTCGTGCTCAAGCCCCTCATCCACCGGGTTTACATCAGCTTCCTCAGCTTCCCGAGCGGGCACTCGACCGGCGTCTTCACTCTGGTCGCCGGGATCGTCGTGCTGCTGCTGACCGGGCCGCCCGCCGCCCGTGCGCCCGCCGCACTGCGTGCCGTGCTTGCCTGCTGCGCGGTCGCCGTCGGCGGCGCCGTCGCCGCCGGCCTCGTGATCGCGCACATGCATTACTTCACCGACACCATCGGCGGTGCCGCGACCGGCACGGGGGTTACCATCGCCGTCGCGCTCGCCGTGGACCTGGCCGCCGACCGCCGCGCGCGGAGGCGGGCCGCCGCGGCCGGGCCGCCAGCGTGACCGCGGGCCGCATAGGATCGGACGGTGGCTGACCACCAGTTGCGCGCGGACCGGGATCGGCTGAAAGTTACCTTCGACACCGTCGCCGATCGCTACCAGCAGGCCAGGCCGGATTACCCAGATGAGCTCTACGCCGTGCTGACCGCAGCCACCGGACTCCGGCCGCAGGCGCGACTGCTGGAGGTGGGTCCCGGCCCCGGCAAGGCGACGATCCCGCTCGCGCGGCGCGGCTTCCGCATCACCTGCCTGGAACCCGGACCGCAGCTCGCGACAGTCGCCCGCCGCAACCTGGCCGGGTTCCCCGGCGTGCAGGTCGTGCAGCACGCATTCGAGGACTGGCAGCCAGCGGACGCCGCCCGGTTCGACCTGATCTTCGCTGCGACCGCCTGGCACTGGATCGATCCCGCCGTCGGGTACCGCCATGCCTGGCAGCTGCTGAAGCCCGGCGGCTACCTGGCCATCTGGGCCGCAGGGCATGTCGTGCCCGCGGGCGGGGACCCGTTCTTCCAGGACCTGCAGGACGTCTACGACGAGATCGGCGAGGGCATGCCCGCATCGGCCGGCTTCTACGCCCCCGGCGAGCAGCCCGACGACCGCGCCGCCATCGAGCGCAGCGGCCACTTCACGGTCACGCGGGTCCGTTACTTCGACTGGGAGGTCAGGTACACCGCGGCCGAGTACATCGCGCTGCTCAATACCTTCTCCAGCCATATCGACATGACGGACGGGCAGCGCGACCGGCTGTACGGCGAGATACGCCGGCGCCTGGCTGCACGCCCGGACGGGACGGTGCGGCGGCACTGGGGCACCGTCCTGCAGATTGCCCGCCGTCGGGACGAGCCCGTCGCCGCCGGCCGAGCCTGACGAGCCCGGCGTCACTGCAGGTCCCGCCGCCGAAGTGACGCCTGGCTAATGGCGGCTCGTACCGCGCGTCCGCGGGCGCCGGCTGTTTACTGATAGCCAGCGGGCGCACGAAGCCGGCAGTCAGATCGCATCTCCGGCCAGCGGGGCCGGGAACAGAAAGGCCAGATGATGACCTCACCCTCGTTAGTGCCGCTGGCCGGAAGCCACCGCGCGCCGCTCCCCGGCGCCAGTCCGGCAGGCGCGGCGAATCTGGACGAATGGATTGAGCTCACCCTGATCACGCGGCGCGCCGCCAGCCTGCCCCGCGACGCGAACGGAAGCCCGGCCCGCCTGACCCGCGCCCAGCTGCAGCAGAACTACGGCACCGACCCCGCCGACCACGACCTGATCGCGGAGGTCATCTCCAGAGACGAGCCGTCGATCCGGGTCACCGGCATGGACCCGGCGACGCGCCGGGTCACCGTCGCTGGCCCGGTGGGAGCGCTGGCCAGTGCGTTCGGCACCGAGCTGAGCCTCGTCTCCAGTCCCGGACCGCACGGGCAGCAGGTCACGCATCGCTACCGCAGCGGCAGCCTGCAGGTACCCGCCGAGCTGGACGGCATCATCGTCGCCGTGCTCGGCCTCGACAACCGGCCGCAGGCGGCGCCGCACTTCCGGCTGGCCAGCACCGCGGCCCCCGCTCAGGTGTCCTACACGCCGGTCCAGGTGGCGGATGCCTACGATTTCCCGGCGGGCACCGACGGGACCGGGCAGACGGTCGCGATCATCGAGCTCGGCGGCGGCTTCTCCACCGCTGACCTGAACAGCTACTTCTCCGGACTCGGCATCACCACGCCGTCAGTCACGGCCGTCGGTGTCGACGGCGCCACCAATGTCCCCGATCAGGCACCGCAGGGGGCCGACGGCGAGGTGCTGCTCGACATCGAGGTTGTCGGCGCGGTCGCACCAGGGGCAGCCCAGCTGGTCTACTTCGCGCCCAACACCGACCAGGGCTTCGTCGATGCGGTCACCAACGCGGTTCATGCGACGCCGACTCCGGTAGCGGTCAGCATCAGCTGGGGCGGCCCGGAAAGCTCCTGGACCGGCCAGTCGATGACGGCGCTGGACAACGCGATCGCCGACGGAGCCGCGCTCGGCGTGACAGTGACAGTCGCGGCCGGCGACAACGGCAGCGGTGACGGCGTCACCGACGGCCAGCCGCACGCCGACTTCCCGGCCTCCAGTCCGCATGCGCTGGCGTGCGGCGGCACCAGCCTGCAGCTCGCCGGCGGCACAGTCACCTCGGAAACGGTATGGAACGACGGCAGCCAGGGCGGTGCCACCGGCGGCGGTGTCAGCCAGACCTTCGGCCTGCCTGCCTGGCAGACGGCCGCAGGTGTTCCCGACAGCCCGGCGGGCCAGCCCGGCCGAGGCGAGCCGGACGTCGCCGGGAATGCCGACCCTGCTACCGGCTATCAGGTTCTGATCGACGGCCAGCAGTCCGTGATCGGCGGTACGAGTGCCGTGGCACCGCTGTGGGCCGCGCTCACCGCCCGGCTCGTGCAGACCCTCGGCACCCCGCTCGGGCTGCTGCAGCCGGCGCTGTACGCAGGCGTCTCGCCGGGCCAGCCGGTGGCCGGGCTGCGGGACATCACCAGCGGGAGCAACGGCGCCTACAGTGCGGGACCGGGCTGGGACCCCTGCACC
>Ga0302324_100006751_pt1 | contig 24598 bp, 19 predicted proteins | sample Palsa_T0_1_FD_201949 | JGI IMG/M metagenome (GOLD analysis project Ga0302324, IMG submission 201949) | Peat permafrost microbial communities from Stordalen Mire near Abisko, Sweden - Palsa_T0_1 | ecosystem: Environmental > Terrestrial > Soil > Palsa > Peat permafrost | place: Sweden: Abisko... | reverse complement strand
AATCACTTCGGCAATATCCAAAGCCCGCTTGATTTCGTCGATCATCAGCAGACGCTTCGATTTCACCGGTTCCGTGATGTTGATGTGGGAATTCGGGCCCGAGCGTCCCCACACGTCGTCGCTATACATGGGCGAGTGCAGCGAGTGCAGTTTCATCTCGGAAGCCCGGAACCAGTGCCCCAGCTCGTTGATCTGGGGCCGGTCGCGATAATCCAGATGCTGCCGCGCGCAAAATATCTCAACCGCCGGCACGCCGGCCAAGCGGATCTTCTCCAACCAAACCGAATTGAGCCGATGGTTGACGAATAAGTGTGTCGATAAAACGTGGTCCATTGAAAAACCGTTCTCAGTTCTTCACTTCTTCAGTTCCTCAGTTCGAAAGTCCGGGCACCCGGAACCGGAGAACCGAAGAACTGATGAACCGAAGAACCTTTCTAGTATCCTTCCGCTTTTGCGTTGCCGCGGCCGTCTGCCGCGCCCTGCAACCAGCCATTCTCGTTCACAATCGCTTCCACGCGCGCTATCACTGGAGCAGTGTTCTCATACGGAGCGATTTTGTGGCCCATGCCGCGCAGGATCGCCACCGTATCCGGAGAAATGCCTCGCTCCAGGTAGAGCTGATCCGGCATCCATTGATGATGGAAGCGCGGCCAATCGATGGCGTCCTGCACGTTCATGTGGAAGTCCACTATGTTGAGGATCACTTGCAGCACCCCATTGATGATGCGGGATCCACCGGGCGCTCCCAGCACCAGAAAGACTTTGCCGTCGCGCGTCAGCATGGTGGGGGTCATGGAAGATAGAGGGCGCTTGCCGGGCTGGATCGCATTGGCCTCGCCCTGAATCAGGTGGAACATGTTCTCCTCGCCTGGCTTGGCGGCGAAATCATCCATCTCATTATTCAAAAGGAACCCGAGCCCGGGAACGGTCACCCCATTGCCGTATCCGCCGTTCAAAGTGTAGGTGACCGCCACCGCAGTGCCCTCATCATCGATGATGTTGAAATGGGTGGTTTCGGTGCTTTCATAGGGGCCCAGATTGCCCGCGCGAATCTGCTGGCTGGGTGTGGCACGGCGCGGGTCAATGCCGGCGCGGCGGCTGGCGATGTAGCGCGGGGAAAGCAGCTTAGAAACGGGCACTTTGAAGAAGTCGGGATCGCCGAAGTATTCGCTGCGATCCGCGTAGAAGCGCCGCATGGCTTCGGCGACATAATGAATCGACGCCGCCGATCCAGCCCCGGCCTTCTCGTAGCCGGAGCCTTCCAGCATGCCGAGCATTTGCAGAATCCCAATGCCGCCCGAGCTGGGAGGCGGCGCCGTGATAATTTCATAATCCCGATAGTGGCCGCGCAGCGGGGTGCGTTCCACCGCTTGGTATTGCTTCAGATCGTCGAGCGTGATCAATCCCCCGTTGGCCTCCATCGCAGCGGCTAGCTGGCGGGCGATTTCTCCTTCATAGAAGTCACCGGGCCCATGGTTGCGAATGCGCGTCAACGTCGCGGCGAGCTCAGGTTGGGACAGCGAATCGCCGTAATGCGGGCTTAGGAAGATCCGCTTCGATTCCGGGAATTGCGCCAGCAGTTTGTTGTTTGGCGTCCCGGCGATGAGCGATTGCGTAAATTGAAATGTTACCGGAAAACCGCCGGTGGCCAGTTGAATGGCGGGGTCCATCAACTCCGCCCATGGCTTGCGGCCGTATTTTTCGTGGGCTAATCCGAAGCCGCGGACTGAGCCGGGAACGCCGCAGGCCCGCCAGCCGACCAAGCTGTCGCTGGTCAGTTTGCCGTTGGCGTCCAGATACATGTTGCGTGACGCGCTAAGCGGAGCCTTCTCGCGAAAGTCGATGAAGGTGGTTTTGCCATCCGCGAAGCGTACCAGCATAAACCCGCCCCCGCCGATGTTGCCGGCGAACGGGTAAGTGACGGCGAGCGCAAATCCCACCGCGACCGCGGCGTCGATAGCATTGCCGCCGGACTTGAGGACCGCCAGTCCGACGTCGGCCGCCAGGGGCTCCTGCGCCACCACCATAGCGTGTTGCCCGAGGACAGGTTGGCGGGCAACCACGCTCCCCGCAAGTAAGAAAGCGCATAAAACGACGCGCAGCCGCATAAGATTCGATTTTAGCGCGCAGGGAGAGGGCAAAGGCGATTCGGCCGCTCAGAGGCTAAATTTTTCTTTGGCGTTCCAACCAATACAACACCGCACCCACGACATTGGCGCACAGCACCACTCCCCCGGTTTTGGCGCTGAACTTGACCCAGCTTTCAACCTGGATGATGGGGAAGATGGAGAGAATCGAATAAAGCAGCGTGACCGCGAAGCCGGAGACAGCCGCGGTTCTGAGCCACAGCGGCGCGCGGTGGCTGGCGATGGGCAGCGCGAACATCACCAGGTAGGCCAGTGCGTAAAAGATCCCCGATGCGTTGTCGAGAATTTGAAAAGCCTCCTGTTGGCCTACGCCCGCCAGACTCACCAGTCCCGTGATGAGGATCATTCCCGCCACAAATAGTATGGAATTGACCGGCGTCTTATATTTCGGGTGGAGCTTGGAAAACCAGCCGGGGAGCAGATGATCCCAGCCTGCGACCATAGGTAACCGGGTGCTTCCCGCCACCGCGAGCGTGCAGGCGCCGAGCTGCCGGGCCACCAACAGCAAGATCACGATCGGGCCGAGGATCCCTGCCCACCGGAAGCGGCGGAAAGCGATGCTCAGTACCTGGGGGATGGGGCCGACCAGGTCCACTTGGTCCGGAGAAACGTAAGCCAGTATCGAGCTGGTTCCCAGGATGAACATCAGGGCGATGATGGGGGACGCGATTAGAACCGAGCGGCCGATGGTACGCGCCGGGCTCTTGCATTCACCGGCGAGAATCGCAACGTATTCGAATCCGCTGAACGCGCCCATGGACATTTTGCCGAAAATATTCAGGCTGAGCAGCGAAACCGCCGGCAGGGCAGTTTTGAGTGGATCGTACTGGCGAAGCGTTCCACTGCGCACACTGAGAAAAGGAATCAGGATCAAGGCACCGAACGTGACGATCTGGGCGATTCCACCGGCGTTCTGAAACCACTTGCCGACGGAAAGGCCGAGCACGGTTACCACGATCAGAAACGCAATCAGGGCGCAAGTGATTACCAGGATGAACAGCTTATTGGCGCCCAACCAGTCCAGCCCGACGGCGTACGCGATGTTGGTGGATATGTTCATCCCTTGCGATGACATGAAGACGATGATGTAGAGCCAAAGATTCCAGCCCACCAGGAAGCCGATGAAATCGTTGAATCCGAGCTTGGCCCATTGATAGAGGCCGCCTTCGAGCGGCATGACGCGGTTCAGATGGATCACGACCGCGGCCAGCGGGCCGTAGAAGAAAACCAACGCCAGCAGCCAAAAAACGATTTGCGAAGAACCCAGCTTGGCCGCGGTCCCAACCCAGTGCGATCCGACGACGTAGAGGATCTGCGTGAGAACGAGATCCCCAAGGCCGAGTTCTTTCTTGAGTTCGGAGCTGTGGGTCCGGACGCCGTCGGCGGAGGCCATTTGAGGTTGAACGAATGTAGCACAGTGGCCCAGGGGGTACGCTCGATGCCACTCAGTAATTCAGCGTGCTAGGCGGCAGTTGATGGCGAACTTTCCAGGTGCGCGGTTCGAGACCTCGGACGCCCCACACGTGCCGCAATCGGACTGTTTCAGCGGGAGTTTCATCTCATAGGAAAGCGTGATGAAGATTCGTGACATCATCAAGTGGATCGAAACGGACGGCTGGCATATGGTGCGCCAAGTTGGAAGCCGTCGGCAATACAAGCATCCAACGAAACATGGAAAAGTAACTGTGGCGGGGCATCCCTCAACGGATCTGCCGCCAAAAACGCTCAAGAGCATTCTGCGGCAAGCGGGCTTGGAAAACTAAATCCCTGCTGTTGGTGTTGTAATAGCAGTTGATGGAGTATCTCGTCATCTACGAAAAGGGACCAACGTCCTGGGGCGCTTACGTGCCTGATCTACCAGGGTGTGTTGCAGCCGGGAAAACCCAAGAAGAAGTCCGGGAATTAATCGAAGGCGCAATCGATCTTCACCTCCGTGGAATGCGCGAAGACGGCGACCCTATCCCCGAACCTACAGCAGTTGCGGCCGGCTTCGTGGATACCTCGAGGCGGCCTCGCCCTGAGTAGCATTCAGGCGTAATCTGGCACTATGGCGGCAAGCCAGAAGCTGATTCGCGCGTTACGCAAGGCTTTGCGGGAGTTGGCAGATCCCGTGAAAGCGCCGATCATGCAGGCATACATGAAATCAGCGATGCCGTACCTTGGGATCCAGGCCGTGCCGTTTCGCAAAGCCGCCAAAGCAGTATCGGCGGCCTACCCACTGGAATCGTTCGAGGATTGGCACGATACCGCGCTTGCACTGTGGCGCGGCGCCAGGTTTCGTGAAGAACGCTACGCCGTTATCGAGCTCGTGGGATATCGAAGTTATCAGAAATTCAGAACGCTCGGGGCTTTGCCTTTGTTCGAAGAGATGATTTCTACCGGCGCCTGGTGGGATTACGTGGATTCCATTGCCGGTCAGCGCATCGGTGAATTGCTGCAGCAATATCCGAAAGAGATGCGTGCGATTTTACGGGAGTGGGCCGGTTCGGAAGATCTCTGGAAACGCCGCAGCGCGATCTTGGCGCAGCTTAAGTTCAAGGGCGATACCGATTTGAAGCTGCTTTATGACTGCACCCGGCCATCGCTTGCGCGACCGGAGTTTTTTCTGCGCAAAGCCATCGGTTGGGCTCTCCGGCAGCACGCCTGGACCGATTCCAAGGAAGTGTTCCGGTATGTGAAGGCGAACGACAAGCGGCTTAGTCCGTTGAGTAAGCGCGAGGCGCTGAAGAATCTCAGTCGTAAAAATTCCGGTCCCAGGCGTGGCGCTTCAAAATCTTGAGCGTGGCTTCATCCAGCGGGCCTTTGTCGGATGCGGCGGCGTTCCGTTCCACGTTTCGAACCGTCCGCATTCCGGGGATCGTGGAGGAAACCGCTGGGTGAGTAATGGTGAAACGCAAAGCGATTTCGGCCAGAGATTCGCGCGTGATGCCGAGATCGCGTTCGATCGCCGAGATATGCTGAACAACTTGTTTCTTTCGATCTCCCGCGAAATACTGCGAGCGGAAATCGTCCGGTTGAAATACGCTGGCTTCCGTGATGGTTCCGGTCAGGCTGCCCTCGTCGAATGGCACGCGCGCCAGCACGCCGACGTTCATTTTCTGCGTGAGCGGGAACAGATTTTTCTCGGGGCCCTGGTCGAAGACGTTGTAAATCACCTGGACGCAATCGATCAAGCCGGACGCAACCAATTCCAAAGCGGAATCCGGCTGATGGTCGTTGATGGAAACACCCAGCGCGCGAACTTTGCCGGCTCCCTTGAGTTCTTCCAAAGCCCGCCGCCACTCGTCGCGATGAAACCATTCGGGGTTCCAGACGTGTAGCTGTTGCAGATCGATGGTGTCCACTTTCAGATGCTGCAGGCTGGTTTCGGTGGAACGCAGAATGTATTCGTAAGGAAAAACTTTATCGATGCCGATACCAGGCTTGGCCGGCCACTCCTGGTTCAAGGGCGGAACCTTGGTGGCGATATAGATTCGCTTCTTCGACTCGCGCACCGCCCGGCCCACCAGCTTCTCGCTGTGGCCATCGCCATAGGCCAACGCGGTGTCGATAAAGTTGATGCCCAGATCGATGGCGCGGTGCAGCGCGCGGACCGATTCATCGTCGGTACCGCCAAGCCATTGCGCGCCCCCGATGCCCCACGCCCCAAATCCAACGTCACTTACTGAAAAGCCGGTCTTGCCGAGTGTTCGGTATTTCATCCTGAAACTATGATAGTGAAAGAAGCATCAACAAAAGGGGGACGGACAGGAGCCATGGAATCCACCGAGCGAGTAGTGATTCTGGGAGGGGGTTTCGGTGGGCTTTACGCGGCCAAGGCTCTCCGGAAAGCCCCGGTCCAATTGACTCTTCTGGATCGGCGGAATTTCCATCTTTTCCAGCCGTTGCTCTATCAGGTAGCCACCGGATCGCTATCGCCAGGTGAAATTGCATCACCGTTACGCGCGATTCTGCGGCGGCAACGGAACACCCAAGTATTGCTGGGCGAAGCTTTGGATCTGGACGCGGAACATCGTAACGTAATTCTGGATGCCGGAGAACTCCACTACGACACACTGGTGGTGGCCACCGGATCCAGTGACTCGTATTTTGGCCACGACGATTGGAAGCGGGTGGCGCCGGGCTTGAAGTCCATTGAAGAGGCCACCGAAATCCGGCACAAGATTCTTTACGCCTTTGAGGCGGCCGAGAAGGAACACGATCCCGAGATCCGGCGCGAGTGGCTGACGTTTGTGCTGGTGGGCGCCGGACCCTCGGGAGTGGAACTGGCAGGCGCACTCGGCGAAATCGCGCACGATACATTACGGCGCGACTTCCGGTCCATCCGTCCCGAGGACGCAGTGATTCTTTTGGTGGAAGGGGGGCCCCGTGTCCTTCCCACATATCCGGCGGATCTGTCATTGAAAGCGGAAGCTTCGTTAAAGCGGCTGGGAGTCACAGTGCGTACCAACGCGTTGGTGACTTCCATTGAGCCCACCGGTGTCACCGTGAAGCTTGCATCCGGCGCCGAGCAAATTGCCGCCCGAACGGTGATCTGGTCGGCCGGAGTGCAGGCCTCGCCCTTGGGCCGGACATTGCAACAGCGCGCCGGAGCGCAGCTGGATCGCGCCGGGCGCGTTATCGTGAATGCGGATTGCAGTGTCCCCGGCCATCCCGAGATTTTTGTCATCGGCGATCTGGCCCACCTGGAGCAGGACGGCAAGCTGCTTCCCGGAGTTGCGCAGGTGGCCATGCAACAAGGCGGCTATGTGGCCGGCCTGATACAGAAACGGCTGCAGGGCCACGCCAGCACGCCGTTTCGGTATTTTGATAAAGGCAATCTGGCCGTCATCGGGCGCGCCTCCGCTGTGGCGCAAATCGGCAAGTTACATCTATCCGGTCTGTTGGCCTGGATCATCTGGCTCTTTGTCCACCTGATGTATCTGGTGGAGTTTTCCAACCGGATCCTGGTGTTCGTTCACTGGGGTTTTCTGTATTTGACCTTCAGTCGCGGCGCGCGCCTGATCACCGGAAGTGATCCTCTGCCGGATTCGAATCCGGGAGCCGGAACTCAGAATCCGGAAACCACAGCGAGCCGAACACCTTAGTTACAATCAAAACTGTGCAGCGCTTCCACGTTCACAATTTCGGCTGCCGTGCGTCGCAAGCGGATGGCGCGGCAATCTCAGCAGCTCTGCTCAGCCGGGGATTCTGCGCGACTCCGAACTCGGGCGAAGCCGAGTTGGTGGTTCTGAATTCCTGTACAGTGACGGCTTCCGCGGACGAGGATGTTCGCAAAACCGTGCGGCGCGTGCATCGGGAAAATCCTGACGCTCGGATTCTTGTAACCGGATGCTACGCCCAGCGTGCACCGAAGGAAATAGCTGTATTACCGGGAGTGGCTTGGGTTGTCGGTAATTCGCATAAGATTCAGATTCCCGATATTGTGAGCGAATCTCCGGAGGTTCCCTATCACGGCCAAATCAGTGTGGGCGACATTTTCGCGCAGCAGGATTTTCTGTCAGCGCCGGTGGAGGACGCAAGCGGCGATCGCACTCGACCCAATCTCAAAATTCAGGATGGCTGCAACAATCGCTGCTCGTTTTGCATTATTCCTTTCGTGCGCGGCCGCAGCCGGAGCGCGCCGGCGGCTCAGGTTGTGGAACAGGTGCGAAATCTGGCCGAACGCTATCGCGAGGTGGTGTTGAGCGGCATCAATCTGGGACGTTGGGGCCGGCTCACAGATCTGATCCGGACACTGCTCGCGGAAACCGTCCTCGAACGGCTGCGGCTCAGCTCGGTAGAGCCGATGGATTGGAGCGACGAGCTGCTGCAGATGATGGCGTCGGCGCCACGGATCGCCAAGCATGTACATGCTCCGCTGCAGTCGGGTTCCGATAGTGTGTTGCGCCGCATGCATCGCAAATACCGGCCGAGGCACTACGAGGATCGCGTTCGCAAGGCGCGCGCGTGGATGCCGGATGCTGCCATCGGCGCCGATGTGATGACGGGCTTTCCAGGCGAGACGGAAGCGGAGTTCGAACAGAGCCGGGCTTTTATCGAGAGTCTCCCGTTCACTTATTTGCACGTGTTCACGTATTCCGAGCGCCCGGGAACGCCGGCGGCGCAGAGTTCCAACCAGGTTCCCATGGAAGTACGCAGAGAGCGCAACCGGATACTGCGGGAGCTGGGGGAGCGGAAGAATCTGGAATTCCGAAGGTCGATGCTGGGACGTACGCTCTCAGTGGTAACGCTGGCAGAAGGCGCATTGTCGGACAATTTCCTGAAAGTGGAGCTGGCGGTGCGCCGTCCGGCGAATCAGATGGTGGATGTGAAGATCGGCTCACTCAGCGCGAACGGGTTGCGCGAGCACGACCCGCTACAAATAATCCGGTGACAGGATACTCAACTCCCGATTTGTCGAAAAGAATCGGGAATTGAGTATCCTGTCACTACATTTCGCGGCGGTTTTCCAGCGATTTTCCCATCGTCACTTCGTCGGCGAATTCCAAGTCGCTGCCCACCGGGATGCCCATCGCGATGCGGGTTACCTTTACGCCTAGCGGCTTCATCAGGCGTGAGAGGTAGACGGCTGTCGCTTCGCCTTCCACCGTCGGATTGGTGGCTACGATCAGTTCCTGGATGTCGCCCGCCTGAATCCGTTCCAACAAATTCACAATTCGGAGCTGCTCGGGTCCGATGCCGCGCAACGGGGAAAGGGAGCCGTGCAGTACATGGTACAAACCGGAGAACTGACGTGTGGTCTCGATGGGAAGAATATTGTGCGGCTCCTCCACCACGCAGATGGAGGTACGATCGCGATGGGGATCGCGGCAGAAATTGCACAGCTCAGCATCGCTGATGTTGTTGCATGCGGCGCAAATGCCGAGCTTGTCTTTCACATCCACCAGCGCAGTGGCCAGGCGCTCAGCATCCTCCCTGGGCGTGCGCAACACATGAAATGCCAGCCGTTGCGCCGACTTCTGGCCGATGCCAGGCAGGCGCTTGAACTCCTGGATCAGGCGCGCTAAGGGTTCGGCGAAATCAGGCAACTAGAACATCCCGGGCGGCAGGCCCATCCCGCCCAGCAGGCCGCCCATTTTTTCCTGCGTGGCGTCGTCCACCTTTTTCGACGCTTCGTTGAAAGCCGCCAGCATCATGTCCTGCAGCATTTCGACGTCGCCGGCCACTTCAGGATCGATCTTGACAGTGGTGACCATCTTCTTGCCGTCCATCCCCACGGTCACCATGCCGCCGCCCGCGGTTGCTTCCACGCGGATCAGCGCGATTTCCTCCTGCATCTTCTTCTGCATCTGCTCGGCCTGCTTCATCATGGCCTGCATGTTACCGGGAAGTTTCATAAATTACCTTATTCCTTTAGATTACGCACCACGCGAACCTGCGCGTCGGGAAACATCTCCTGAAAGCGCCGCACTTCCGGATGAGCCAGAGCGCGCTCGGACACGTCGTCCAGCGGCGCCTTGGGCTTCGGGGCCATGGGTGATTTGGATTCGCCGACGGTAATTTTGATGGGCATAGGACGACGCCCAGCTTTCTGCATTAGTTTCAGGATATCTTTTTCGTTCATCGCCACCCGATAGTCCGGGGGCGTCACGCAATGCAGGCTGCCGTTCGACTCTGTGATGTCCGAGTGTTCGATCGCATCGGCAGTCATTTGCATTCCGAGCTCCACCGACGCGCGCTGCAGGCTCTGCTTCAAAGGTTCCTGCGCCGGCTTGCTCTCGACGGCTGGTGGCGCGGGGTCGGCCTTTTTTGCCGGTACTGGCTTGGGTGGGGCTGCTGAGCCGCCGCCGGTGCTTCCTAAATTCGCTAAGGCTTCTTCGATTGGGAGGAGTCTGCCTGCTTGGATCAGACGCAACAGGCCGATCTCCAGATGGAGCCGCGGCTGTAATGAAAATTGCAGATCCTTGAACAGGTCCAGCGTGAGTTGGAGATAGCGCGTCAGGTCTTCTTCGGTATATCCTGCCGCGATCCCGGCCAGACGTTCCTGCTCCGGGCCCGAGGCCGCGATCAACCTCGTATTGGCGCCGGCTACTTTCGCGACGAGAAGATTGCGGAAATAGCGCGCCAGCTCGCGGCAGAAGTGCTGCAGGTTGCGGCCGTTGCGTTCCAGCTCCATCACCAAGTCGAGCATGCGGCGCGAGTCCTGGGCGGCCAGCGCTTGGGTGACCTCGCTGAGCGAATCGAGCGAGAACATTCCCAGCAGACCGCGCACTTCGGCGGCATTCAGCTTCACGCCGCAGCAGGCAATGGCTTGATCCAGCGCCGATAAAGAATCGCGCACGCTGCCTTCACCCATCTGTGCCAGCACGCTCAGCACTTCGGGATCCGCTTCTATGCCTTCCTGCTTGCAGATCCACTCCATTCGTTCCACCACTTCAGCGAAATCCACCGAGCGGAAGCTGAACTGCTGGCAGCGGGACGCGATGGTGGTGGGAATCTTGTGGACCTCGGTGGTGCACAGAACGAAGACCACCCACTCGGGCGGTTCTTCGAGCGTCTTCAGCAGAGCGTTGAAGGCTTCGCTGGTAATCTGGTGCGCTTCGTCGACGATGAAGACCTTGTATTTGTCGCGCGCCGGGCGATAGCGGACGTTCTCGCGCAGCTCGCGCATTTCGTTGATGCCGCGATTGGAAGCCGCATCAATCTCGATGACATCCACGGCATTGCCGCCGGTGACTTCGAGACAGCTTGCGCATTTGCCGCACGGCTTCGTCGTCGGACCTTCGATGCAATTGAGGCAGCGCGCCAGGATGCGGGCCACGGTAGTTTTTCCGGTGCCGCGCTGGCCGGAGAGGATGTAACCGTGAGCGATCCTTTTTTGCGCGATAGCGTTTTCGAGCGTCGTCCGGACGTGTTCCTGGCCGATCAGCTCGGCAAACGACTGGGGTCTGTATTTTCTGGCGATTACCTGGTACATGAAAGCGTGTGGAGAGTTATGCCAGACCCCGGGTAATCCGCGGCACACGGACTAAACCGTTACCGTTGCTTCCTTCCGGACCTGGCGGGGTTCACAGCCGCCCGTTGCACGAAGCCCGGAGCCTGACAACCATCCATGCTAACACCTGGCGGGGACTGGAGGCGGGGACTTGGGGCTAACGAATAACGCTCCACGGGGTCAGCCGCGGAATCCAGCGGGGAACATTGGCGCGGAACTCAGTGTACTCTTGGCCGAAAGTGGCGCGCATTTTCGGTTCTTCGTAGGCCAAAACGAAGAGGTGAAGGAACAGCCAGACTACGGCGCCGTAGTTCAACACGCGGAGGTTGCTAAAGAGCAGAGCTTGGCCCACGATGATGGATACCACGGCTACATACATTGGATTTCGAACGTAGCGATACCAACCGGTGACAACTAAGTGTCGCGTGGGGAAAACTGGAGCGGGCGTGCCTAGGCCTTGGATAGCGAATCGGGCGAAGGAGTCGAGCAGTATCGGAAGGCCGGCCAGGATCAACACGACGCCGGCAAGTCGCAAGGCGAACCAACCGAAGAATGGTGGTTCCATTTGCCAGCGCGAGAGCCACCACGGGACCCAGCCTGCCACTATGCAGGGAGCGAGCACGAAGAACAACGCAGATCCAAGGATGGCGGAGATGCGGCGCATTCCTGGCTTCATTTTAGCCCTGCGCTTGGTGGGAGTAGCGTCTGAAAAGTGGGTTGACGTCACGCTTCCTTGCGGTCGCGGTTCGGAACGTGTGCGGCCGCAAGGGAGCAGGCTCACGTTGTATCATCGAACCAGTTGGGGACGAGATACTTTTTCCTTTGTGTGTTGTGGCTGGCAGGTCTCGGACTCGGTCGAGCGCAAGCCGTAATCACCACGTTCGCCGGCACCGACGCGCAATTCAATGGCGACGGGCTACCCGCGGTGAATGCCGGCCTGGGCCTGGTGACAGGAATCGCCGTTGACCGTAGCGGGAACGTCTATTTCAACGATCCGGACAACCACGTGGTGTTTCGCGTCGGTACCGGTGGCATCATCCACGTCATCGCCGGTAACGGGATTGGCGGTTACTCAGGCGATGGGGGTCCGGCGACGGAAGCGTCCATCGGCGGTGACGAAACGAATTTCGATTTGCAGCTCGGCCCACCCATCCTGAACGGCATCGCCGTGGATGCGTCGGGCAACGTTTTCATTACTACTGGTTCGGTGGTTCGGCGGATTGATCCAACCGGGATCATTACCACTTACGCGGGAGGCGGGACCAGCCAACCCATCAACGGTAGTTTGGCGGCCAACGCGGCGCTCGGGGCTTTGCTGGGCATCGCGGTGGATTCGGCGGGCAATATTTATTTCGTGGACCGGTCGCATGCCGTGGTCCGCAAGGTGGCGCCGGACGGAACCCTGAGCACCATCGCGGGTACGGGAACGAACGGGTTTGAAGGCGACGGTGGTAGTGCGGCGGCGGCTCAACTGAACAATCCGGCCGGGATCGCCTGTGACACGGCGGGTAACATCTACATCGCGGAACCGTTGCCCGGCCGCATCAGAAAAATCACTGTAGCGGATGGAAACATCAACACGGTTGCCGGCGGCGGAACGCTTGCGCCCGGCCAAGGCGTCCCACCGCTCCAGGTCGACATCAGCCAAGCGCGGGCGGTGGCAGTGAGCCCTGGCGGCGATATCTACAGCTTCGCGCCAAACCCCGGTGTGCTAATCAAATTCGCCGCCAACGGCGATTCGAGTTACATCGGCGCCACGGTCCGCAACGCCGGATTCCTGGCGAACAATGTGCCGGTGTCGCAGGTGTATCTCAATGGCGCCGCATTTTCCGATAGCAGCCTCGCCGTAGATAGCGCCGGCAATCTTTACACAGCGCAGGATCTGCGCGGCCTGGTTCGAAAGATCTCGACGGATGGCATCATTTCCACAGTTGCCGGCGACGATGAGTATCGCTTCTCGCCTGACGGCACTGTCGCCGTGAGCGCTCAAGTGCGGAGTCCGGCTTACATAACCGTGGGACCCGATGGCAGCACGGTTTATTTTCTTTCTTCGAACGGCCTGCGCAAAATCGGAAGCGACGGAATCCTCAATACCGCCACTACGCAACCGCCATTCAACGCGCCATTCTTGATCGGCCTGACAGCCGATGGCGCTGGAAATTTCTATTCACTCGATTTCAACACGGTGGTGCGGCTGGCGCCTGGCGGTGTCCCACAGTTCATCGTCAATACCACGGGAGGACGGGGATTCGGTGGCGATCAGGGACCAGCTTTGGCCGCGGCGTTGAACGACCCGCAAGGCCTGGCTGTGGACAAGGCTGGGAATTTATTTATTGCCGATAGCGGAAACTATAGGATCCGCAAAGTAAGTGCGAACGGCGTCATCAATACGATTGCCGGTACGGGCCACCCGGGTCACTCAGGCGACGGCGGGCCTGCGCTCAGCGCGACGTTCAACGCGCTGGGTGGATTGCTGGCCGATAACCAGGGCGGGGTGTATGTAATCGACGGTGCCTACATCCGGCACGTTCTTGCCATCGGCACCGTGCAAGCTGTCGCAGGCAACGGCGTCTTCGGATTCTCGGGCGACGGCGGCAAAGCCGTGAACGCTGCCATTTAGGTGGAGTATCGCAGCGGAATGGTGTTGGATGCCGCCGGAAACCTGTACTTCACCGGCTCCGATTTTGAGGGCCACGTGCGTCGCATCGCCCCCGATAATGGCATCACAACGATTGCGGGCACCGGAACTCAGGGAGGATTCGCGGGCGACGGCGGACCGGCGACAAAGGCGCTGTTCAACGAACCGCTTGGCCTGACGCTGGATTCAGCCGGTAATCTGTACGTGGCGGATAGCGGCAACAACCGGATTCGAGTGATCCTGGCAAGTCAGCCGCAGGCCACAGCCGCACCTGTCGCATTCTCGTTTCAAGGCAATGCAGGAGGGGCGCCGCCGCTGGCGCAATATCTGACGGTGACTGGATCGATTGACGCAGTTCCGTTCACCATCACGCAGACTGCGGGCAGCGACTGGTTGACGCTTTCCACTCTAAACGGAGTGACGCCCCGGCTGATTCAACTGCAGGCGGATCCTTCACAGCTCGCCGCCGACACCTATCGCGCCACGCTGATGGTGCAAGCCGGGACTGCGGCGCCGATTCCAATCGCTGTTGAGTTTGATGTGGCCGCCGGATTGCCGCCGAAGCTTTCGCTCGACAAGCAAAAGCTGTCCTTCACCTATCCCATGAATGCAGCGGCGAGAACGGCGCTGGTTACGGTCAGTGATTCGGGGGGCGGGATGCTACCCTTCCAAGCCACCTCCCAAACCGACGATGGCGGAAATTGGCTGACCGTTTCGCCTGGCTCGGGGACGGCCACGCCGACAGCGAGCGTGGTGTTGCAGGTGGGAGCGAATCCGGCGGGGTTGAAGCCGGGGACTTATAGGGGAACGATTGTGATTTCAGCCAGCGACTCCCTTGCCGGCGCGGTTCAGATGGTCCCGGTCACTATGACGATCAGCAGCGCGAGCCAGGCGATTTTGCTTTCGCATTCGGGACTCACGTTCACCACCGTGCAACAAGGGGGAATTGCGCCACCACAAACTTTCGCTGTGCTGAACATTGGAACGGGCGCCATGAATTGGACTGCCAGCACAACCACGTTATCCGGCGGGAACTGGCTGTCGGCGACTCCGTCGTCCGGATCGAGCGTGGACGGCGACTCACCCCCCAAGGTCACGGTGACCGTGAACCAGGCCGGGCTCGCGGCGGGCAAGTATTACGGATTGGTACGAATCACGGCTCCCGGCGCGGCGAATACACCGCATGTGATCACAATACTGCTGCGGGTGTTACCGTCGGGCACGGACATTGGCGAAGTGGTGACACCGAACGAACTGGTGTTCGTGGCAACCGCGGGACAGAGCTCGCCCGGATCGCAAAGCGTATTCGCTTACAACATCGCGGCCACGCCCAAGACTTATTCGTCGAGTGTTCTGCTCAATGGAATCGCGTTGAACTATTTGCCGGGGCAAGCAACACTGGCGCTCGACGCGCCCACCGAGATTGTGGTGCAGCCCGTTACAGATGGGTTGGCGGCCGGCGTCTACCATGGCAATCTGACGCTGCAATTTTCCGATGGAAGAGTTCGCGACGTGAGGTTGCATCTCATCGTCAAGAAAGCGCCAGCGACTGTCTCGAGCGCAGCGGACCAGTTGGACGAAACCGGACGCGCGACGAGCTGCACGCCCAGCAAACTGATTCCCACTTTGACATCGATCGGGCAGTCTTTCACTGTGCCGGCGGGATGGCCGCTGGCGTTGCAAGCGAAAGTGGTGGACGATTGCGGCAATCCGCTCAATACAGGAAGCGTGGTGGTCTCGTTCTCAAACGGAGATCCACCGCTCAGCCTGTTTTCGCTGCGCAGCGGCGGCGAATGGCAGGCCACCTGGAATCCGGACAATAATTCGACCACACAACTTACTATTACCGTAGCTGCCGCAGCCGCTCAACCAGTTTTGCAGGGAACTTTGCAGCTATCCGGCGGATTTGCAGCCACCAGCAACGCCCCGCAGCTTACCGGCGTGGTGAGCGGCGCGAGCTTCGCTCCAGGAGTTCCGCTCGCGCCCGGCGCAATTGTCTCGGTGTTTGGCAGCCAACTCGCGGATGCCTCGGGTGGAGCGGTGGGATTGCCGCTGGGCAGCACCTTACAGGGGGCAACTGTAGTGATCGCGGGCGAAGCTGCGCCGTTATTCTATGCGTCCGACGGGCAGCTCAACGCCGCCATTCCTTTGAATGTCACGCCCAATACCAGCCAGCAAATATTGGTGACGCGCGATACCACAATATCGGTTCCAATGTCAGTGGATGTGGCGCCTGCGCAGCCCGCGGTATTCCTCAGCCCGCAGCCGGACGCCGCAAATCAAGGAAGCATTTTCGCTGTCCGAACTACGCCGAGCGGACAGACCAGCTTTTTGGCCGGGCCAAGTTCCCCCGCCACAGCCGGAGACACGCTAGTGATTTACTGCGGCGGATTAGGCGGCGTGAATCAGTCCATCCCGCCCGGAGCCGCGTCGCCCGGTTCGCCGGCCGCGCAGACGAACGCACCGCCGCAAGTCAGCATCGGAGGAAAAGCATCCAACGTAGAATTTTCCGGACTGACGCCGGGATTAGTAGGTGTCTACCAAATCAATGCAGTGGTTCCGGCGGGCGTAACCGCAGGCGGTCAAGTGCCGGTGGTGATCAACATTTCCGGACAAGCGAGTCCGGCTGTCACGATCGCGGTGAAGTAGGAACGCTCATAGGCCCAACAGAATCCGGATGCGATCCTCAACCTGATCGAGCGTGCCGGCCGAGATTCGCCCTCGCCACCGTTTGAGCCTTTGCTTGGAAACGGATCGTATGTTCTCGCACTGAACGAAACTTTCGGCAGCCAAGCCGCCTTCGGGTGGCCGAACACTCACGTGCCAGCGGATTCTACGCGCGGTTCGAGTTGCTGCCAAGACTTGGCATCTTGTTTGAGAGCCGTAAAATCAGCGTAGGCGGCGCGCAGGAATCTCTCCCGCCGATATCTTTCGAGAGCCCGATCCAGAACGGACTGCATGGACAACTGTTAATCGCGCGTGTGCATCCGGGTAGACAGTTTCGTCTACTGGAAAGTCCCCAGCCAAGTCTACGCATTAGGAAAACCCGTAACCAACCTCCGCTTTTTCCTTGGATCTGCCGATGTAATTAGATAATTCCAAGTCCAAGATGCCCATGGCCCTCAGACGCTGTAAACTCACTGAACATAAAGGCCTTATCTGCGCTAACGCCCGTTCACTTGCAGCCATATTTTGGCTGGTAGCCAGCCTCTCGGCCGAAACCCGCCTGACTCTCGAGCAAGCTGGGTCGCGGATAGCGCCGGATTGGACGCCGGTCTATGACGGCAAAGAAGTGATCGTCAGCGGGCAAGTTTCCGCGTTACCAATAAGGGTATCGGAGTCTCTGTACTTGCCCATTCAGGATCAGGCCGGTTATGGGCTGCTGCTGGAGGGCACGGAGCGGCAATTTCGGGAACTTACGCCGGGAGACTGGGTGGAATCGTTAGGAACCATCGCACGGCACGCGGGTTTGGCGGTGGAGATCCCGCGCACTCTACGGAGAACCGGCTGGGCCGCGCCGCCAACACCGAAAGTCCTGAGGGTTTCAGAGCTGGCTTCTTTTCGATACCTGGGAGTGCTCATTAGTACCGAGAGCGGGGTGCAGGAAAAGGACAACGCGAGCGGCGACCTGATTTCCATCGGCGAAAGAGGCAGATCTATCGACGTAGTGTTGCCCCGCACGCGGCGGGAGTCCGAAGCGCAGCCCTATGGATTCCACTCGGGTGATCGCGTTCGCGTGACCGGGATCGACAGCCAGTTTTGCAGGCTTCCTCCGTACAACCGGTTCTTCCAGATCCTTGTCCCCGATCCAGCTTCGATCGCCGTGGTTGAAAAAGCCTGGATGATTCCCCCGCCGATGCTGCTGGCCTCGGTGATGCTGGCGTCGGCGTTGCTTGCAATCTGGTGGTTTCGGGAACGGAGAATGGCCGCGCTGCGCCGGCGCATGCGTGTTCTGAATTCGCTGGGCGAGGATGTGATCGGTGCGACATCACCGGCGGAGATCCTGCGACGGCTGGAGCTGACGCTGCCCCAAATCTCGGCGTCTTCTGGAACCGGCATGTACTTGCTGAATCGCGGAACGAAATCGCTGGAAAGCGTTCACGTCACCGGCACGTTGATGGAATCCATCGAGCTGGACAACCCGAGGAGCGGCATGGCGTCCGGGATTGCGGCCTGCTTCCGGAATCGCACCCTGATTGCCATTCCAGACACGCGCCGCAGTCCGTTCTTCAAAGAGAGCGGCGGGAACAGCCCGCGCGCCGCCATCTTTGTTCCTATGTTCGCGCAAAGCGAGCTGGCGGGAGTGCTGGCATTGCACAACACCGGGAAGATCCGGTACTACAGTCATGCGGATCAGGCAGCCCTGCAGCACCTGGCCAATCAGGTGGCTACGGCGCTGAAACTTCAGGAGCAGCATTCGGTGCGTGAACAGTTGTTCCGCAGCGAGAAGCTGGCAGCCGCGGGTCAGCTCATTTCAGAAATCGCCAATGAGTTGCGGCTTCCGCTGGAATCGGTGGTGGCGCGGGCTTCGGCGCTGCGGTCGCACCGGATGGACGATTTTCGCGAGGAACTGGAGTCCATCGCGGCCGATGCCCAGCGCGCATCGCAGATCGTGACCCGGCTGGATTCGCTGGCCAAGGTGGAACAGACCGACGTGCAGGCAGTGGATCTGACGGCACTCCTCACCGGATTGCTGCAATTCCGGGAGCCGGAGTGCAAGGCGAAGGGCGTGGAGATTCGATCTCAATTGAACGCCCAACCAACCATCATCATGGGGAGTCCGGGACAGCTCGAGCAAGTACTTCTGAATCTGCTGGTGGACTCCGAGAAAGCAGCGGCTGACGCCCGCGAAAAGTTGATCACGGTTTCAAGCAGCTTGTTGGCGAGACGAATGCTGGTGGAGATTTCGTACTCCACCCGTTCCACCGAGTTTCAAAGACTCGACGCGGCGGACAACGATCACCTGGGCGGCGGAGCGCTGGCGCTGGGAGCGTGCCGGGGTATCATTCAAAGCCACGGCGGCGAGTTTCGATCGGTCCGCGTTTCCCCAGTGCAGGCTCGGTTTGATATCGAGCTGCAGGCGGTGGAGCAACGCTCGAGCGGGGCGGCGTTGGGAACGGGTCTGGGCGGACGAAGCCGCCAGCTCAATGTGTTGGTGGTGGATCCGGATGCGAAAGTGCAGCATCAGATTTTGCAATTGCTCGGGGATCGCGGCGACCGTGTGGTACCCGTCTCGAATGCCGAAGAAGGCGTGGATCTGGTGCAGCGCATGCGATTCGATATTGCATTGTGCGCGGTCCGCCAGCCAGGGCTGAACTGGGTGGAGTTTTTCGAACGCGTGCGCTATCAGGTGGGCGGCTTCGTTTTGCTGACGGATGGATTCGACACCGATTTGGCGCGCGCATTTCAGGGCAGCGAGGGATTTGTGCTGAGCAAGCCGATCGACGATGCCGAGGTCCTGCGGATTTGCAGCAAGGTGGAAGAGAGAACGGGACTGGCCAGGGGCTAGTTCTGGTGTGACCGGGCACTGTCGCATTCCGAACCGCGACTGCCAGGAAGCGCTCAATCTCTGCACGCTCCATTGAAGACGTTGGTCCGTGATTGAAAAACAAAGGCACCGACCCCTTCGCGGTCGCGGCTCGGCAAGGGGGAACCTCCTTCCGAGCCGCGAGCGTAAGCGACCGGTGATTTGGTTTTTCAAGGCTCACTCCGTTGCCGTCGCGGTACAGATGCATCCCACGACGAGAAGCGGGACACTGGAGACGATGCGTACAAAAACGCTGTACTTATTGCTTCTGGTTGTGGGCTGGCTGAGTTGCGAGGAAAAATACGATGGCCCGGTTCCGCCCAAGCCCGATCTTCCGTACCTGCTGCAGGCCAAGAAACTGACGGAAATCGAAGTCTGCCAAGCGCGCGTGGAGCATCGCAATGACCTGACTGTCTCGGTCATCGCCGGGCCCAGTTCTTCTGCTCGCACGCCGCTGCCCGAGCCGATTTTCATCCTCGACGCCCGCCAGCTTGCGCCGCAGCGGATCGAGCTCTATCCGTTGGAAGTCAGAGATGGCAACCGCGAGGCGTCTTTGCCCAATAAGGAGGGCAAAGGCTCGGCGCAGCCACTGCATTTGCGGGTGACTCCCTCCAAAGAGCACCTATACAAAATCGAACCGAGCGAGATGTTGGAAGCGGGCGAGTATGCGCTGGCAGCGGGCGGAAGTAATGCCATTTTCTGCTTCGAGGTGTATTAAATCTGCGATAGAATTGCTCTACTTATGCCCGCCCCGTCCGCGCCCGCTCCCCTGCCGCAGCCAACCGAGGCGCCTTATCCTTCGCCGCGTTACTCCTGGTACGTGGTGGGCGTGCTTACGCTGGTTTACGTGTTTTCGTTCATCGATCGGCAGATTCTTTCGTTGTTAGTCCGGCCCCTGCGGCGCGATTTGCAGATCAGCGACACCGAAGTAAGCATCCTGATGGGCTTCAGCTTCGCGGTGTTCTACACGTTCTGTGGGATTCCGCTGGGGCGGCTGGCCGACACACGCAGCCGCCGATCCATCATCGCGGCGGGTCTGGTTTTTTGGAGCGCATTCACCGGGCTGTGCGGGCTGGCTAGGAACTTCGCACAAATGTTGCTCTTTCGCGTGGGAGTGGGCGTGGGCGAAGCGGCGCTTTCGCCTTCGGCGTATTCGCTGATCACCGATTACTTTCCCAAAGAAAAGCTGGGCACCGCCATCAGCGTTTATTCGATGGGAATTTACATCGGTGCGGGGATGTCGTACCTGTTGGGCGGGATCGTGGTGCGCTTCGCGTCGGCGCAGGAGGCTTGGATTTTGCCGTTGGTGGGTGCGGTGCGGCCGTGGCAGGTGATATTTCTCGCGGTGGGATTGCCCGGCATTCTGGTAGCGCCCTTAGTGTATTCCATCCGGGAGCCGCTGCGGCGCGGTATCGCCCGTCAGGCTTCCCCGGCGCCGGCTTCCGCGGCGCCGGCTTCGCATGCATTCGCCTACATGCTCGAAAATAAGCGCACGCTGCTCTGCCATACTTTCGGGTTCGGTTTGCTGTCGCTCACCTCCTACGCGAGCGGAGCCTGGATACCTGAATTTTTCCGCCGCAATTATCATTGGGATATTCCGCACACCGGGATCGTCTACGGATCGCTGGTGATCATCTTCGGATCCATCGGCATCGTGGGCGCGGGAAAGATCGCCGACCTGCTGCGGGCGCGGGGAATCCTGCAGGCCAACATGCTGGTGGGGATGTGGGTCGCACTCATCGGAATTCCAGTGAGTTGTCTTTTGTATCTTGCGCCGTCGTCCGGCTGGGCCACGTTGTGGCTGGCGCCGGGATGCATCGTGGCGGCGGCGCCCTTCGGTATTGCGGCAGCCGCTATCCAGCAGATGATGCCGAATCCAATGCGCGGCCAGGCGTCGGCGGTGTATTTGTTCATCATCAATATGATCGGCCTTGGATTGGGCCCGACCGCGGTGGCTGTCTGCACGCAGTATCTGTTTCGACGCGACGATGCGGTGAACTATTCACTGTTGGTGGTGCATCTGGCGGCGCTTTCGCTGGCGGCTATTCTGCTGGGCAGTGGATTGAAGCCGTTCCTGCGGAGTCTGGAGCGGTTGAACCGATGGACCGTGGGGCAGGCGATCCTGCCTGAAGCCGGCATTCGTGCCGGCCTCCACCAAACCGGCTTGAAAGCCGGTTGCAGCCAAGATTGCCTGCCCCACTGAATTTAAGCAAATGGCTGAACGGGTTCCTTATCTCGCGACGCAGAGCGCGGTTCCCTATGCAGGGATGGCGCCGATTCCGGTCGCCATACTGCTGGATCAGGTTCGCAGCCTTTACAATGTCGGAGCGTTTTTCCGAACGGCGGATGCGGCCGGTTGCGAGAAGCTGTACCTGTGCGGGATCACCGGCCGGCCCCCGAAGCCGGGGATTGCGAAAACCGCGCTGGGGTCCGAAGACACCGTTCCCTGGGAACACCACTCCGAAGCGGCATCGGTAATTCATGGTTTGCGCCAGCGCAACTACGAGATTGCAGCCATAGAGACCAGCATCCACGCCGTGGACCTTTTCGATTGGCAGCCGCGTTTTCCGGTCTGCATCCTGTTCGGACATGAGGTGGATGGCCTGGGGACAGGATTGCTTGACCTGTGCGACACCTACGTCCGGATCCCGATGCTGGGCCGCAAACATTCGTTGAACGTAGCCACCGCTGGCGGCGTGGTGATCTACGAGCTTCTGCGGAAGTATCGGCGAATGTTAGACAATGCTAGGAGATGAAGGCGTTTCTCGTTTCTCGTTTCTCGTTTCTCGTCGGACTCAGCGCACTTTCGGTTAACGCGCAGCCTCCGCCTACCATGGCGCCGCCGGTTCGCGGCATTCACGAAATGGTGGGGGCCGCGAACAATTTCGAAGTGGAGGCGGGCTACCGGATACTCACGCAGGGCGGCAATGCCGTGGATGCGGGAGTAGCTAGCGTGTTGGCCGCAAGCGTCACGGAATTGAGCCGCTTCGGACTGGGTGGCGAAATGCCGCTGCTGATAAAAATGGCCGGGCGTCCGACCGTAGCTATCAGCGGCATCGGAGTGGCGCCGGCCAAAGCTACCGTCGAATTCTACCAGCATCGCGCGCCGGAACCGTGGGAAGACGCCGGGCATATGCCGCCGGTCCCGATGCAGGGAATTCTTTCAGCGATCACGCCAGGGGTGTTCGACGGCCTGATTCTGGCGCTGGACAAATATGGCACCAAATCCTTCGCCGAGGTAGCGGCGCCCGCCATTGAATATGCCGAGCAGGGTTTTCCGATGCCGGAAGAGTTCGGCAACATGCTGCGCGGCTACCAACGAATCCTTACCCTATGGCCGGATTCGATGAAGTTCTTTTATCCGGATGGAGTGCCCACGCCGCGCGGCGAAATTTTCCGCGAGCCGATACTCGCGAATACTTTGCGTGAATTGGTGGCCGCCGAAAAGAAGGCGCGCGGCAAGCGGCCAGCCAAGTTGAAAGCGGTGCGCGATTTGTTTTACAAAGGCTCCATCGCCAAACGGATCGCGGATTTCTCGGAGAAGAACGGGGGCTTGATCGCTTACAACGATCTGGCGAATTTCCACGCCGATGTGGATGAGCCCAAGATGGGCACCTATCGCGGCTACGAAATTTACAAGCCCGGTTTCTGGACGCAGGGGCCGGTGATGATCCAGGTGTTAAACATCCTGGAAGGCTACGATCTGAAAGCCATGGGCCACAACAGCCCGCAGTATCTGCACACGGTGGTGGAGGCGGTGAAACTGGCGTTTGCCGATCGCGACGAGTATTACGGGGATCCGAAGTTCAGTAAAATCCCCGAGGAAATATTGCTGTCCAAAGATTACGCGACGGAGCGGCGGAAGATGATCGATCCGGAGCATGCGTCCATCGAGCATCGGCCGGGCGGCTTTAACAGGCGCATTGTCCCTCCCACCACACAAGGCGCGGCGGGAGCGGTGAACGATACTACTTGCGTCAACGTGGTGGATCGCCAGGGCAATGCATTTTCAGCGACGCCCAGCGGCGCTTGGCTGCCATCGGTGATCGCGGGCGACACGGGAATCCCGCTCACCAGTCGTTTGCAATCGTTCGTGATGACGCCCGGGCATCCCAATCAATTGCTGCCGGGCAAGCGGCCGCGCGTTACGCTGAGTCCGACGCTGGTGACGCACGCCGGAAAACTGGAAATGATTATGTCCACGCCCGGCGGCGATAATCAGGACCAGGCGCTGCTGCAGGTTTTCCTGAATATCGTGGAATTCGGCATGACGCCGCAGGAAGCCGTGGAAGCGCCGCGGTTCCAGACCGAGCATTTCTACAGTTCATTCGGCAATCACGAATTCGTGCCGGCTAAATTGAATCTGGAAGGACGGATCCCACGAGCCACGGCGGATGCGCTGACCGCGCTGGGCCATCGGGTGACGCTGGCGAGCGACTGGAGCAATTCGTCGGCTCCGACGGTGATTTGGGTGCATGATGGCGTATTGAATGGCGGAGCGGATCCGCGGCGGGCACGGTTTATTTTCGGGCGGTAGCAGTGCGTGCGCCACGATGCGTTACTGGGTCGGCAGGACTGGAGCCACAATCGGAAGAATCACGATGTTACTTGTAAAAACGCTCTGCGCGATGAACATCTGCGAGGATGCGTTGGTGGGCGTATTTGGATCAAGCTGCACCAGCACGCGGTAGACGCCCAGCGTGCCGGGATCGAGGCCGGCAAACAGAACGTTCGCGCTCAATCCGCCAACTTGGGCATTATCCACCGGCGTAGTCGGCGAATTGAAGGCTGGTCCATTATAGATTTGACCGGTCACTTGCACGCTGGTGCCGCCAGGACCGGTTACGGTTCCGAGTCCGGCGGCGAAAATGGTGATCACTTCGCCCGGCACGGCCGGATTATCGGCTGTTACAGGAGTATTCGCCACGCTGGAGCAACAGGTGGCTTGGGTGGCCAGTACAGTGATAATCACCAGCGCGCTTGAGCTCACTGTCCCCGTAACGGCGATTCCATCTCCCGGCGGCCCCGGGACTTTAGCGGTTAGCACGATGCGCGTAAACTGGCCGGCCGGCTCGGCGGTGACCTTCTCATTGCCGTTGCTATTGATCAAAGTGATCAAGCCGTCGCGGATGGTCGCGAGAGTATCGGTTTCTTGAACGGTGTAGTGATATTCGCGATCTTCAATCCCGATGGTGGCAATGTCGCCGCCCTGGATGGATCCATCCACGCTCACCACCGCGATGCCGTAGTTGGAGGTGTGATAGGCAATCGCTGTTCTGGGATCCGTGCCGTTCAGTGCGAATATGCCGGGACTGGAAGCGACCACCGGGACGGCGATGCTGACGGTG
>Ga0302324_100006750_pt1 | contig 24603 bp, 19 predicted proteins | sample Palsa_T0_1_FD_201949 | JGI IMG/M metagenome (GOLD analysis project Ga0302324, IMG submission 201949) | Peat permafrost microbial communities from Stordalen Mire near Abisko, Sweden - Palsa_T0_1 | ecosystem: Environmental > Terrestrial > Soil > Palsa > Peat permafrost | place: Sweden: Abisko... | reverse complement strand
AGATCGTCGTGGACCGGCTCCTGTGAGCGCGACGGAGCCAACGGCACCACGCCATCACGTCGTCATCATCGGCTCCGGCTTCGGCGGGCTCTTCGCCTGCCGGGCCCTCAAGCACGCCAACGTGCGGATCACCCTCATCGACCGCACCAACCACCATCTCTTCCAGCCGCTGCTGTACCAGGTGGCCACCGGGATCCTCTCGGAGGGGCAGATCGCGCCCCCCATCCGTGACGTCCTGCGCAATTACCCCCAGGCGCGGGTGATCCTCGGCGAGGTGGAGCAGATCGACGTCGAGCAGCGCCAGGTCCACGTCGACGAGTTCGGCAAACCGCTCACCGTCAGCTACGACAGCCTCATCGTCGCCTGCGGAGCGACCAGCTCCTACTTCGGCCACGACGAGTACCGCGAGGTGTCGTGCGGCATGAAGTCGCTCGACGACGCCCTGGCCCTGCGGGGCAACATCTTCGGCGCCTTCGAGCTCGCCGAGGCAGAGGTGGACCCGGAGAAGCGCCGGCGCTTCATGACCTTCGTCGTCGTGGGAGGCGGCCCAACCGGGGTGGAGATGGCCGGCCAGCTGCGCGAGCTCTCCCGCCGCGCCCTCCGGCGCAACTACCGCATGATCGACCCGGTCGACACCCGCGTCGTCCTGGTGGAGGGCACCGACGAGCTCCTCGGGTCGATGGGAAGATACATCTCGCAAATGACCAGGCGCGACCTCACCCGCATGGGGGTGGAGATCCACCTGGGCGCCCTGGTGACGGACATGGACGACGACGGCGTCGTCATCACCAAGCAGGACGGCAGCAAGGAGCACATCCCCGCCGCCACCAAGGTCTGGGCGGCCGGGACGCAGGCGGCCAGTCTCGGGCGCATCCTCGCCGACGCCGCCGGGGCGGAGACCGACAAGGCGGGCCGGGTCGTGGTCAGCCCCGACTGCTCCCTCCCAAAGCATCCCGAGGTCTTCGTCGTCGGCGACGTCATGGCATCGCAGGACCTGCCCTACGTGGCCGAGCTGGCCATTCAGTCGGGGATACACGCCGCCCGCTCCATCCTGCGCCGCCTCGACGGCAAGCCGACCAAGCCGTTCCGCTTCCGGGACCTCGGGACGTTGGCCGTGATCTCGCGCTTCACCGCCGTGGCCAAGATCGGGCCGATCAAGGTCGGCGGGTTCATCGGCTGGCTGCTCTGGCTCGTCGTGCACATCACGTTCCTGACCGGCTTCAAGAACCGGCTCGGCGCGCTGACCCGGTGGGCGATCAGCTTCGTGGGGCACGGGCGGTACGAGCGGGCGCTGACCGGGCGCTGGGTGGCCCGGGTCAAGCGACCCGGCACACCTGCGTAGAGTTCGGCCCGGAACAAGACGACAACCCAGGGGGGTCGACCCATGCCTATCAACGTCACGCCCAACGAAGGGCTCAGCGACCACATCAACGACATCCGCCTGCGCACGGCGCGGATCGTCAACGAGCGCATTCTGCCCAACGAGGCCCGGCTGTGGCGGGCCCGGGGCGGCACAGCCAGCGAGGAGGACCGCGCCGAGGCCAAGGCCCTGCGCCAGGGGATTCAGGACGAGGTGAAGGCCGAGGGGCTGTGGGCGCCGCACCTGCCGCCCGAGTACGGCGGCATGGGCATCGACTTCATGGCGCACGCCTACATGAACGAGATCCTCGCCTACGCCATCGGCGCGGCGTCGCTCTTCGGCGTGGTGGCGCCCAATTCGGGCAACCAGACCATCCTGGTCAAGTACGGGACCGAGGAGCAGAAGCAGAAGTGGCTCCTCCCCCTCATCGAGGGGACGATGCAGTCGGGCTTCTCCATGACCGAGCCCGAGAACGCCGGCTCGGACCCACGCTCCATTCAGACGACCGCCGTGCGCGAGGGCGACGACTGGGTGATCAACGGGCACAAGTGGTTCACCTCCAACGGGCTGGCGGCGGACTTCTTCATCGTGATGTGCCGGGCCAAGGAGTCCAAGGACGACGAAAGCCCCGGGCGGATGGTGCAGATCATCGTGCCGACCTCGACCCCGGGCGTCGAGATCGTGCGCGGCATCGGCATCTGGGGCAGCGCCAAGTCTGACCACTGCGAAGTCCGCTACGACAACGTCCGGGTGCCCCAGGAGAACCTGCTGGGCCAGGTGGGCGACGGGCACCGGGCGGCGCAGGACCGCCTGGGTGCGGGCCGCATCTTCCACTGCATGAACTCGGTCGGCCAGATGTGGCGCGCCTTCGACCTCATGGTCGAGCGCCTCTTGACCCGCGAGGTGCACGGCGGGCTCCTCAAGGACAAGCAGTTCATGCAGGGCTTCGTGGCCGACAGCTACATGGACCTCCAAGCGGCCCGGCTGATGACGATCCACGCCGCCGAGAAGGTCGACAAGGGCGATCCTCAGGCCCGCACCGAGATCAGCTCCATCAAGGTCTTCGTGCCGGCGGCCTACAGCCGGGTCGTCGACCGGGCCATCCAGGTCTGGGGGGCGGCCGGCGTGACCAGCGACCTCCCCCTGGCCCAGATGTACCTCGGCGCCCGCACGCTGCGCCTGGCCGACGGTCCCGACGAGGTGCACCGCATCCTCATCGCCAAGAACGTGCTGCACCACTACGAGAAGGGCGAGAGCTGGGACTTCGCCGGGTGACCGCCGCGCCGTGACGTGGCGGCCCGGTCCGGCGGCCTGCGCCTCCCTGCCGACCGACTGGGTCAGCTACGTCCCGGAGGATGCGGTCGAGCCGACCCCGGGGCCATGGTGGCCGGGGTCGTGCGAGCCAGCACGGCGGCGGCCGCGCACATGACGGCGAAGGACACGATGCCGACGGCGAGGCGGAACGGGTTCTCGGTGAACACCTCGGCGAAGATCCAGACACTCAGCACAATGCTGACCATCGGGTCGACGATCACGATGAACGGCTGCGACACACTGAGGGGTCCCACGTGCAGCGCGGTCTGGTCGAGCAGCTCGGCCAGGATGCTCACGACGATGAGTGCGTAGACCGGCCAATGGGCGAACATGCCGAAGAACCCGAACTGCGTGAGGGTGTCGGTCATCGCCTTGATGAAGGTGGCCACCAGCGCCCACAAAATCGCCGTGGCCGCACCCAGCGCCGCCGCCCGCCGCACAGGCGAGCCCCGGCTTCCGACGAGGGCCAGGATGGCCGCCGCCCCGCCCGCGGCGATGGTGGCGCTGACCCAGGCCGAGCTGGTCGGGTCGACGTGCCCGCCGGTGGGCTCGGACACGGCCACGAACAGCGCCAGTGACCCGCAGGTGATGGCCGCGGCCCACCAGGTCACGTTCCGGATCTGCTGGCGGATCCAGAGCCGGCGCAACACCAGGGCGAAGACCAGCTCGGTCACGAGGATGGGCTGCACGACCGACATCTGCCCGTTGTGCAGGGCGAGCGCCTGGAAGAGGAACGACCCGCCCAGCGCCACCCACCCGAAGAGCCACAGCGGGTTCGACACGAGGTAGCGCACGAATTGCCACCCCTTGGTGTGCCCGGGGTCGCTCGTACTGGCGATGTGCTGCGTGATCATGTTCAGCGCGTTGGAGCACGCCGCCCCCAGCGCGAACAGGACCGTGATCATCGGAGCATCGGGTCAGCCAAAATCGTGTGAGCCGAACCCACGCCGCCGCATGGAGCCGCCGCGGCCCCGACGTTCAGCCGGGTGGCTGTACCTTGTATTCGTCCTTCCACCAGCGCGCCGTGCGCACCTCCTCGGGGTCGGTGCGCAGCGTCGGGTCCTGTCCGAGGTCTTCGGGCGTGGGGCCGATACGGTCGGCCACCGGGCGCAGGGCGTCCAGGTCGAAGTCGTAGCAGCGGGCGGCCGTCTGGCCAAGCAGCTTCCGGGCGTCCTCCACCGGGATGCCGCCGAAGTCGCCGCGCAGTCGTTCCTGGGTGTGCGGCCACGTGCCCTCCGGGTGCGGGTAGTCGGTCCCCCACATGACGACGTCGCAACCGAGGATGTGGCGGCGACGTATCTCCTCCTTCGACATGGTCGAGGCGCCGATGAAGATGTTCTCCCCGAAATAGTCCGAGGGCAGCTTCGAGATCTTCCCCTTCAGCAGTGCGGCCATCTTCTTGGTGGTGTGGCCACCGCCCATGTACTGGTCCCACTTCCACATCATGTCGGCCGCCCAGTAGGCCGCGGCCTCGGTGACGACGTACTTCAGGCGCGGGAAGCGCTCGAAGGCGCCGGAGAAGAGGAGGTGCCACATCGGCCGGGCGGCCCACCACACCACCTCGGCCAGGTAGATCCCGACATTGTCGTTGTACTCGTCCTGGGGCGCCTCGCCCGAGTGGGTGTGGACCGGGAAGCCGACCTCCTGGCAGGCCGCCCACACCGGGTCGTAGTCCGGGTGGTTGTAGGGCAACAGGTCGTGCCACATGGTCGGGACCATGATCCCCCGGATGCCCGGCTGCTCGGCCAGCCATTCGATCTCGGCCACCGAGCGCTCGACGCTGTGGGTGATCGGCACCAGCGCGATGCCACCGTGGCGCTCGGGACTGTGGCTGCACATCTCGGCCAGGAAGCGGTTGTGGGCCCGCGCCCCGGCGAAGGCCAGCTCGGGGTCGGCGATGGAGCCCGCCGAGAGGCCGGCGCCGAAGGGCGGCGAGGCCATGCCCGTGATGGCGTCGGCGTCGGCGAACATGACCTCCGCCGTGACGCCGTCGGCGTCGAGCTCCTTGTCGCGCTGGTCGATGTCCCAGGCGCCGCGCAACCCTTCCTCGTTGTCGGTCTCCCACCCCATGATGTAGTCGTAATTCATCTTGAGCAGCTCGTCCCGGTTGGCGTGCCGCTCGGCCAGGTGCTCGTCGAACTGGCGGTGGTAGGCCGCGTCGAGGTAGGGCCGGTAACCCTCGGCGGGCAGGCCGGCGTGGGCGTCGGCGGAGATGATCAGGTAGCGGTCGTCGCTCATCGTTTCGCCGCCCCGAGCACCGAGAGGTCGTCGTAGCGCTGGTGGATGAACGGCTCGACCCCGGCCCGGGGCACCGGCCCGATGACGCGGCCCACTTGCGTGGAAGCTCGCTCGGTCCAGTTGAGGTCCATCATGCGCCGCACCACGAGGTCGGCGATGGGATCGAGCGGCGCCTCCTTGAGGATGAGCTCGCCCTCAATCGTCTCGTGCAACCGCGTCCGCTCCGTCTTCTCCCCGTAAACGAGCAGCGGGTCCTGGTCGAGCACGCCCGCCTCCTCGCACGACGGCGACAGCTTCAACCAGAAGTCGGTCTTCTCCAGCTCGTAGTTCTCGCGGGTCCCAGTCACCGTGCCCGTGATCTCGCAGATCACCGAGCCCATGCGCGCGATGTGGGCCGACACGTGGTTGCCGTCGCGGCTGACCTCGACCTCGGCCAGCTTTTTGGGCTCGCCGTTGATCTCCCGGCCGCCGATGAGCGACTGCTCCGTGGTCATGGGCATGAGGATCGGGTACTCCCCCTGCCTGTCCTCGTGCCTCGCCTGCACGCCGATCCACCCCGCCCCGAAGATGGGCAGGCCGGGCATCTCCACTCTGGTGATCGTGATGCGCACCAGCGGCTCGGGGCCCGGTTCGAGGGGCGGCGGGAGGATGGCCGCGATGATCTCGGGATCGGTCTCGTAAATGGCGGTGACCGCCTCGGACCAGATGTCGGCCTTCTTGGCCTCGATCTCGCGGTTGACTTGGTTGGCTCGGGCGCCGTAGCGGACCATGTGCCCTCCCTCTCTGCTCACCAGGCACGCAGGATCTGCGTGGGGTCGAATGCGTTGCAGGTCGTCGTCGTCGGCCAGTTCTCGGGCGCCAGCGCTTGGGCGACCTCGTCCACCCGGGGGCCGACCCGGTCGCCGATGGTGCGCAGCCGGTCGAGGTCGAAGCCGTAGAAGGACGCCGCGGTGGACTCGACCATGGCCCGCACCTCGGGCTCGGGGTAGTCGGCGAACGCGACTCGGAGCGCCTCGGTCGTGTACGGGTAGCTGCCCTCGGAGTGCGGGTAGTCGGCCCCCCACATGACGTGCTCGATTCCGAGGTCCCGGCACAGCGGCGCCTCACTGGGGCGCAGGAAGCTGGCGCCGATCCAGAAGTTGCGGGCGAAGTACTCGCTCGGCGTCATGGTCATTTTGGCGGCGGCGGCACCGAAGAACTTCGACTCGGCGGCGTTGTCCATGGTCATGCGGCCGTAGAACCAGTCCAGCGTCTCGAGGCCTCGGGGCAGCCAGGCGACCCCCTGCTCGGTAACCACGAAGCGCAGTGTCGGGTGCCGCTCGAGCACGCCGGAGAAGATGAGATGCCAGACCGAACGGTGGCTGAACCACGGGATCTCGATCAGCATCATCGACCGTGCCGCTTCGTGCTCGCCGTAGTCGGGCAGGGCCGTGCCGCCGTGGATGTTGATGGGCACGTCGAGGTCGGCACAGACCTGCCACAGCGGCTCGTAGTGGTCCTCCCACAGCGGCGGAAGCGGGGAATTCGGCGGGATGGACGGCAGGAGGATGCCACCGAAGGGGTCGAAGGTCTCGGCCGCCCAGCGCACCTCCTCGACCGCGTCGGCCATGTCGTTGGCGAAGACCTGAATGATGCCCGCCCGCCTCCCCGGCGTGGCGGCGCAGAAGTCGGCGAGCCACCGGTTGTGGGCCTGGACACCGGCCCAGCGGCGCTCGTAGTCCTCGGGCGTCGGGGGCAGGGCAACGAGGTTCCCCTCGCTGAAGAAGGGGGGCACGGTGTTGGGGAAGAGCACCTCGGCCGCGATGCCGTCGGACTCGGTCTCGGCCAGGCGCCGCGCGCTGTCCCAGTTACGGTAGGCGATCGGCGCCAGCAGGTCGGCGAACGGGTTCACGTACTCGGCGGCCCAGGCGTCGAACTCATCGTGCCAGCGGCTGGCCAGATAGGGCCGGTAATCCTGGATGTCGCCGCCGGCGTGGCCGTCGGCCGAGACGACCGTGTAGCGCGCCTGTTCGGGGACGGTCGCCGTCATCAGGTCAACGCCGCCGGGGGGAGCTGGCCGGCACCGATGGCGTCGGCCCGGCGGTGCAGCATCGCCGCGGCCTCTTCCAGCCCGTAGCCGATGATGAAGTCGCCCCGCTTCACGCCCTGCACGCAGAAGCGGCCGAGCTCGTGCAGGTCCATGACGTTCACGGGGCGACCCGCCGCCTCGAGCTGCGCCTTGAACTCCTCGAAGGTGGTGCCGGGCGCAGGCGGCCGGGGGCGTTCCCGCTGCAGGGCGTCGGGGCGGTTGCGCTGGGCAGTCCAGAGCCCTGTATCGAGCAGCCCGCCGGAGGGATAGAACACGCAGGCCCGAAGATTTGTGTCTGCGGCGATCAGCTGATGGGCCAGCGCCTCGGTGAGACACGAGATGGCCGCCTTGCTCGAGGCGTACACCGACGCGTACGGGACGGGCGCGATGCCGCCGTCCATGCTCGACGTGTTGATCACCACGCCGGGCTCCCCCGACGCGATCATGCGCGGCACGAACGACAACATGCCGTTGGCCACCCCGAAGACGTTGACCGAGAAGCACCAGGTCCAGTCGTTGGGCTCCTGCTCCCAGGGCCTGCCGCCGCCGCCCGAGGTCACCCCGGCGTTATTGAAGAGCAGGTGGCAGGCGCCCTCGTTGGCGAACACGTCCGCCGCCAGCGCCTCGACCGAGGGGGCCGACGAGACGTCGGTGAGCACGCCCCGCACGCTGCCCGCATCGTCGAGCTCTTTCACCGCCGCCTGGAGCACCGGCTCCTCGACGTCGGCGATGACGACCCGTGCCCCCTCCTCCAACAGCGACTCGGTGATGCCGCGGCCGATGCCCGCTGCTCCCCCGGTGACCACGGCAACCTTGCCGTTCAGATCATCCAACGCATGCCCCCGATTTCTGACGCCCCGTCAGCTTTCCACCATAACGCCCACCGGCCCGGAATTCAGACCGAAGACGGGCAGGGAGCAGGCGCGACCCTGGGGGTTCGTGCCGGGGCGGTGGCCGGGGTGGCGGCGGGGCGGCGGCGGAGGGGTGCAGTACCCTTCAACCCAGGTTTCAGCGAGCGGAGGTGGCGGCGATGGCCCGGCGATCGAAGTGGTTCGGAGTGGGCACCGGAGTGCTGGGCCTCGCGCTGGCGCTGGCCCCGTTGACGGCGGCCTCGGCCAGCAACCACAAGTCGAGGCACCACCCATCCTCCAAACACACCAAGGGTTCGGCCCCCAATAGCTCCGTGTGCAAGGACGTCAAATCCGAACAGTCCAGCTCGAGCTCGACGGGGGCGGCCATCGAGAAGGCGGCGACGTCGGGCAACTTCGCGTCGGCGAAGCAGGCGATGCTCAACGCCTACAACGCCGACCTGGCCAACGTCAGCAAGGCACTGGGCGTGATCAAGACGGCTCCGGCCAACGTGCAGTCGGCCTTCAAGAACCTGCTGTCGTACGAGAAGCAATTCCGCGACGACATTCAGAGCGCATCGAGCGAGCAGGCGCTCATCGCGTCCTTCGCCACGCTCGGCAAGGACACAAAGATCGAGGCCGACGGCCTGACCATCGCCAACTGGTACACGTCGGTCTGCGGGGGAACCCCCATCACAACGACCACGGTGAGCATTCCCTAACTCCTTTTCGAAGCCCGGTGCCCGAAACCCCGCCAACGCTCAGGGTGGCCCGGCCCGTGGAGGCCGAGCCACTGGACGAGATGCCCATGGCGCGGGCCTGGCTCCAGCACCTCCGCGACAGCGCCATCTTCAAGGTCGAGGGTCTCGATGCCGCGCAGCTACGTTGGCAGCCCTCGCCGACGGCCAACTCGCTCGGCGTGATCCTGGTGCACCTCGGCTACACCGAACGGCTGTGGCTGCGGGCCATCAGCGCCGGAGAACCGATGGACATGGCCTGGCGCGCCCACATGTTCGAACTCCCGGAGGGCTGGGGCGTGGAGGAGGCCGTCGCCTTCTACCGCGCGGAGAGCGCCCGGTCCGACGCTGTCCTCGATGCGACCGCCACCCTCGATCCGCCGTCGAGGGGTGACTTCCGCCCGACCACCTTCCGCTGGGCCGTGTTCCACCTGATTGAGGAGACGGCCCGCCACGTGGGGCACATGGACATCACCCGTGAGCTGCTCGACGGGCGGGTGGGCCGCTGAGCGGTGCCGGAATGGGGCGCCGGGCGCTCTCCGAGGCACCGCCAGCCTCGCCCCCGACCTGCCCACAATTCGATCCCTCGGGCGTGCGATCGTGGATCCGGCAGCAGCCGGTACCCTGCCCGGAGAGGCCCGCGTCCCGCGAGGCGTGTCGAGGCCGCATAATTGGCGAAGTTCAAGTTCGGGGCGTAGGAGGTCGAGAGACGGCCATGGACGTGCAAGCCGACGATGCAGGGCTGCGCCCTGATCCGTACGCCACGGCCGTCGTCGAACGGCCGGTCACGGACACCCAGGGACGGCTGTTCAACGAAGGCCACCCGACGTACGCGGACACGGACAAGATCCCTGCGTACCGCCCCGCCCCATCGGTCCGGCGTGGGGCGGCACGGTGGCTCCGCGTTCTCGTGGTCCTCGTGGCGCTGGTCGTGGTCGCAGCAGCAGCAGCGCTCGGGCTGGTGAAGGCGGGAGTCATCGACAAGAACAGCGCGGGGAGCCCGCAGGCGGCGCCGACGACGCACCATCATGCGCCCGCCGCCTCGAAGGCGCCACTGGTGACACAGGTGACGACGAGTGCCACGGGGGCCACCTACCGGATCGGCATCGCCGCCTACACCATAACGGTGACCACGTCGACGGGCCGCTCGTGGGTGAGCATCGCGGCGGCGGGAAAGAAGGCGACGTTCGCCGGTGTCATGAACCCCAACAGCTCGCAGAAAGAGCTCCTCCTGGGCCCCTCCGAGGTGGAGGTCGGGGCGGGGGGCACCAAGGTGATCGTGACATCGGGCCAGCGGACCTTCACTCTCACGCCTCCGGCGGCCCCGTACAACTACCTCTTCGCGGTCAAGTCCTGACCGCCTGTCGGGGCGACCGGGCCGGCTCTCCTCGCAACTGACGCCCAAATCACCAGGGTCACCCCCGGTGCGCCCCTTCAGGAAACCCAATGGCGTGTCGACTCCCGACCCGTGCCCACCGAGGAACCATCTCGCGCCCCGCGCCGCCGCCGCGCCACAGGTCTCGTCGGCGCAGCCCGGCTGACCCTGGGCGCGCTGGCCTTCGTAGCCCTCGGAGTCACCAGCGCAGCGGTGACCTCGACCAGTGCCGGTGCCCAATCGATCGACTCTTCGACGGGCATCCCCTCGGACAACTTCTGGCTGGCCGATGCCCAGGGCGCGGTCTGGAACTTCGGCGACGCTGCCGCCTTGGGCTCGGCGGCGAGCCTGCCACTGAACCATCCGATCGTCACTATCACGGCGACCAAGGACGACAAGGGCTACTGGCTCGTGGCGTCCGACGGCGGCGTCTTCTCGTATGGGGACGCGTCCTTCTACGGATCGACCGGGGCCATAACGTTGAACAAGCCCATCGTCGGCATGGCGGTGACACCGGATGGCAAGGGATACTGGCTGGTGGCGTCCGACGGCGGCATCTTCAGTTTCGGCGACGCCACCTTCTACGGATCGACCGGCTCCATCGCGCTGAACCAACCCATCGTGGGTATGGCACCGACCCCCGACGGCAAGGGCTACTGGTTGGTGGCGTCCGACGGCGGCATCTTCAATTACGGTGACGCCGCCTTCTACGGCTCGACCGGTTCCATTCACCTGGACCAGCCCATCGTGGGCATGGCGCCGACGCAAGACGACAAGGGCTACTGGCTCGTGGCGTCCGACGGCGGCATCTTCAATTTCGGTGACGCCGCCTTCGACGGCTCGGCCGCCGGTGGGCCCGCGCTCGACCCGGCGGAGCGGGTGGTGGCCAGTCCCTCGGGCCAGGGCTACTGGGTCGAGGACCAGGACGGCACGGCCTATCCCTTCGGCGACGCGACCGGGTTTCCCCCGACAGAGGCGCTGATGTTCGCTCCCGTGACCCCTGGGGACAAGGCCGTCCTCTTCGCCTTCGCGCAACTCGGCAAGCCCTACATCTGGGGCGGCAACGGACCAGTGGGCTACGACTGCTCGGGGTTGGCCCTGGCCTCGTGGCAGAACGGCGCCGGCGTCGGCTTCGCCCGCGTCTCCGACGACCAGTACGAGACGGCGGGCCAGCCGGTTGCACTGAGTGCGCTGTCGGCCGGAGACCTCGTGTTCTGGGGCACCAGCCAGACCGACTGGACCAGCATCTACCACACCGCCATCTACGTCGGCGGTGACCAGATCGTCGAAGCGACGGGCGACCAGGTGCAGCTGAACACGCTCGGCCAATGGGGCTCGGGCGATCTGATGCCCAACGGCCGCCGTCCCTAGCACCCGTCACACGAGCCCACCGGGCGAGGGCAGAGAAAGCCGGCGGTAGCGTACGTTTCGTCCCGCGCCGCCGCCGGGCACCTGCCGAGCGCGCCGAGGGAGCCGATGACACCAGCACGAGACCACGCGATGGACCACGTGGTCCTCGTGCTGTTCGAGAACCGATCGTTCGACAATTTGCTCGGACGCTTGTACGAACCGGGAGACGTGGAGGCGTTCGAAGGGGTGATCGGCAAGGACCTCAGCAACCCGATCCCGGGCTGGGCCGAGCACGGCGCCGAAAGCGGGGTGGTCCCCTACGGCATCTCCCCCAGCATGGACGCGCCGGACCCCGACCCCGGAGAGGAGTACCAGCACACCAACACGCAGCTGTTCAACGTGCTGGACGAGGCAAACCGCTTCAAGGATGCGACCGAGATGGTGGCGCCCCACAACGCACCGGCGGCGGGCACCGAGTCGACGATGGAGGGCTTCGTCACCGACTACATCAGCTTCCTCACCTTCGAGCTCGGCCGCCAACCGACCTACGAGGAATACAGCCAGATCATGACGGGCTATACGCCGGAACAGGTGCCGGTGATCAGCGCGCTGGCCCGTGGATTCGGAGTATTCGACCATTGGTTCAGCGAGGTCCCGTCGCAGACGCTGGCCAACCGGTCCTTCTGGACGGCCGCGTCGTCGTCGGGCTTCGTGGTGAACCGGCCGGTCACCAACTTCATGCGCCACAACACGGCCGAGACGATCTTCAATCGTCTGGAGCGCTGCGGGAAGACCTGGAAGGTCTACGTCCTCGAGCCCGATCCCGTTTCGTTCACCGGCTTCATCCACATGGCGCGTCTGCGGGAGCGCTTCGCCACCAACTTCGTCCCGTTCGCTGAGTTCGAGGCTGACGCGGCCGCGGGCACGCTGCCCGACTTCAGCCTGATTGAGCCCAACCTCCTGGCCGGTCACGGCGACTACCACCCCGCTTTCGGCCGCGCTCTTATCGCGGGTCTCGACGTTGAGATCGACGGACCCTCTTCCGTGCTCGCCGGCGAGGCCTTCCTGGGCCGGATCTACGACGCAGTGCGATCGTCTTCTTCAGCGAAGGGATCGAACGCCTTCAACACCATGCTCTTCGTCAGCTTCGACGAGCCGGGCGGGACCTACGACCACGTGCCGCCGGGGCCGGTGCCGCCCCCGGATCCGGAGGGGGCGGAGACCCAGCTGGGGTTCGCCTTCGACCGCTCGGGCTATCGGGTGCCGGCGGTGATCGTCTCGCCCTGGGTGCCGCCCCGCTCCGTGTTCACCGACGACTACCGCCACACCTCGCTGATGGCGACGCTGCGCGCGACGTGGAACCTGGGCGATCCGTTCACTGCCCGCGAGGCGGCCGCCCGAACTTTCGGTGACCTCCTCAGCCTGGAGACGCCCCGCCCGCCCGAGACGTGGCCCGACGTCGAGCCGCTGCCGGTTCCGCCCTTCCAGACCGAGCACGTGAACAGCCTGCGGGCCCTCGGCACGCTCGGATGTCACCTCTGCCACGGGCTCTACGAGCACGCTCGCCACGACGACGACCTGCCCGACCCGCCGGCCTCTGATCCGAAAGTGTCGCCGGCGTTGGCCATCGACTTCTGCGTGCACCTCGGGGCCCGACTCTTCCCGCTGCTGGTGCCGCGTCCGACGGCTCACTGAGCGGCGGCCTACAACATCGGGGCGATCGCCGAACACTCAGCGCTGGGACCGCTGCACCCCCGCCAGTACAAGCGTACATGCAGGTGGGGGGCTTGCCGCAAGGAGCATTCGTCTGCTGACAATGCAGGCCGCAGTTCGGGCGGGGACCATCGGAGCGGCAAGCGGCCGATCCGAAATGAGGGCACCGGCGGAACCTGAAGGAGAAGGGCGAACGGGTGGACAGCGACGTCGTGGATTTCAGGGATATCGACCAGACGCAGATCGCGGTCGTCGGCGGGAAGGGGGCGCGCCTCGGTGAACTGGCGCGGATCGATGGCGTCCGCGTACCGGCCGGTTTCTGCGTGACCACGGATGGGTTCCTGGGGATCATGGCGGAGGCACCGTTGATCGACACGCAGCTGGACCAGCTCGCGCTCCTCAGCCCGACCGACCGGGTCGCAATCCGGACGGTCAGTGCCGATATCCGCCGGACCATCGAAGCGGTCGAGATACCCCGCAACCTGGCGGCGGCGATCACCGATGCCGTCGCCCGGCTCGGCGTGCGCACCGCCTGTGCCGTCCGGTCCAGCGCGACCGCCGAGGACTCGCCGACGGCCTCCTTCGCCGGCCAACAGGACACGTACATGAACGTCGTGGGGCCCGCGGCCGTTCTCGCGCATATCAGCCGGTGCTGGGCTTCCCTGTTCACCCAACGCGCCGTGACCTACCGGCTGCACAACGGCATCGACAACCGTCAGGCCCGCATGGCCGTGGTCGTGCAAACGATGGTCTTCCCACAGGCGGCGGGCGTCTTGTTCACGGCCGACCCCGTCACTTCCAACCGGAGGTTCAGCACCGTGGAGGCCAGCTTCGGGCTCGGTGGGGCGCTCGTCTCCGGTCTCGTGAGCCCAGACGTCTACACGGTGCGCGACGCCGACGTCGTGGCCAAGGCCATCGCCACCAAGCGGGCCGCCATCACCGCGTTCCCGGGCGGCGGTGGGACGCAGGAAGTGGCGATCGAGGCGGATCGGCAGCAACGACCGGTCCTGACCGACGCGCAGATCGTCGCCCTGGCGCGCCTCGGTCGGGTCATCGAGGCGCACTTCGGCCAGCCCCAGGACATCGAATGGTGCCTGGACGGCGACGGGTATCACATCGTCCAGAGTCGGCCGATCACCACGCTGTTCCCCGTCCCGGCGCAACACGACATGGGGAACCATCTCTACGTCTCCGTCGGTCATCAACAGATGATGACCGACCCCATGAAACCGCTGGGGCTCTCCTTCTGGCAGATGACGACGCCACGGCGCATGGCCGAGGCGGGAGGGAGGCTGTTCGTTGACGTCGCTCCGCTCTTGGTTTCGCCAACGAGTCGCGCTACCTACCTCCAGGCTTTGGGCGGATCCGATCCACTGATCGGCGATGCGCTAGAGACCGTGCTCGCACGCGGCGACTTCATCGCTACTGAGAGCGACGATCATCCCGACGTTGCGTCGATTGCCAGCGCGCCCACTCTGGTCGATGTCGACCCGGCCATCGTCGACGAGCTGCTCGAGCGCGGCCGAGCCTCCCTCGCCACTCTGCAACGCGACATCCGGACCAAGTCCGGTTCGGCGCTCCTCGACTTCATCGCCGCTGACATCCTCGAGCTCAAGCGGATCATGTTCGATCTCTCCAGCTTGCAGGTCATCAGAACGGCCCTGGACGCGTCCTGGTGGATCAACGAGCAGATGGAGGCATGGCTGGGCGAGAAGAACGCCGTCGACGCGCTGACGCAATCCGTGACCCACAACGTCACGTCGGAAATGGGTCTGGCACTCCTCGACGTCGCAGATGCGATCCGCCCGTACCCCGACGTGGTGGCATTCCTGCAACAGGTCGAGGGCGACGCGTTCCTGGACACGCTCCCGACCCTGGCTGGCGGGCGGGTCGCGAAGGACGCCATCGAGGCCTACCTCGACGCGTACGGCATGCGCTGCATCGGCGAGATCGACATCACGCGACCGCGCTGGAGCGAACATCCCTCCACGCTCGTGCCCATGATCCTCTCCGACGTCAAGAACTTCGAGCCTGGTGAGGCAGCGCGCCGCTTCGAGCGAGGCCGGCGGGAGGCAGAGGACGCAAAGAAGGAGCTCCTGCGTCGCGTCCGGGCGACGCCGGACGGTGAGACCAGGGCCGCCGAGACCAACGCGATGATCGACCGGGTGCGTACCTTTATCGGATATCGGGAGTATCCGAAGTACCACATGGTCAGCCGCTACTTCGCCTACAAGCAGGCCTTGGTGCACGATGCCGAACTCCTTGCGCAGCGGCACGTCCTCGATGCGCCCGAAGACATCTTCTTCCTCCGGTTCGAGGAGCTGCCGGACGTCCTGCGCACACACCACGTCGATGATCAGCTCATTGCGCAGCGCAGGGACGCCATGCAGTGGTACCGAACGCTGACACCACCTCGGGTCATGACCTCAGAGGGCGAGGTCGTCCGCGGGCACTACCGACGTGACGACGTGCCAGCTGGAGCGCTTGTCGGTTTGCCCGTGTCTGCCGGGACCATCGAGGGGCGCGCACGCGTCATTAGGGACATGGACCAGGCCGATCTCGAAACCGGCGACATTCTCGTCACCGCCTACACAGACCCCAGCTGGACACCGTTGTTCGTCGCCATCGCGGGCCTGGTGACGGAGGTCGGCGGGCTCATGACCCACGGCGCGGTAATCGCACGAGAGTACGGCCTGCCCGCGGTCGTCGGGGTGGAGCGAGCCACGCAATTGATCCACGACGGCGACAGGATTCGGGTCCACGGGGCGGAGGGGTACGTCGAGATCTTGTCGGCGATCTAAGTCCCTTCTCACAACGCTCGCACAACGCTCGCACAACGCTCGCACAACGCAACGTTGTCAGTTTAGGTTGACAATTCAAGGATGTCAGTCCAAACTGACAAGCATGGACTTCGAAGGACTCAGCGCGAATCTCTCGTCGGATGACCCGGCCATAGGACTACGCGCCTCGTTGGCGCTCCATCGCCTCGCTGAGCGGGTCGAAGCGAACCAGGTGGCGTCGGCCCGAGGAAAGGGCTGGTCGTGGCAGCAGATCGGAGACGCCTTGGGCATCACTCGCCAATCCGTGCACACCAAATACAACAAGGAGTCGTCATGACCACCGAATCCGTCGAGCCAGAGACGCTTCACGCCTGGGCCATCTACCTGCAGGCCAGTGAGGAGGCCCGTCGCCGAGGTGATCGCCGAACTGGCACCGATCACCTCTTGCTCGCCTTGTTCGAGGATCCCTCGGTCGAAGTCGTGTTGGGCGTGAACCTGCGGCAAGCTCGCCAGGCCCTTGAGTCGCTCGATCACGAAGCCCTGGGCGCCCTGGGCCTGGGGCCGGGCTCAGACGCTCCCGCGCTGCCGATGCGCGCCGTGCCGAAGAAGCCGAGGATCAGAGACGTCGCGAAAAAGGATCGCTTCCGCATGACGCCCGCGGCGAAGAAAGTGCTCGAGGAGGCGTACAAGCCCAAAGGTCATCGGAAGTTCCAGGTCACCAGCACCCAGGTGCTGGCCCAGATCCTCACTCTTCAACCACCAGATCCTGCGGCAGTGCTGCTGGGCGCACTGGGCGTGAACACATCTGAGGTTCGGCGCCGACTGGATGCGGTCACGCCCGACGGATGAGTCCGCAGCTCTTTTAGGGCTCCAGGCTGAACGGCGGATACTCGTCGTGCAGCAACAGGAAGTACGACGACACCCGAAGCTGCCACCGGAACACACCGACACAGAAGGTCTTCAGCGCGGGATTCCATTCACCGGTGAAGAGCGCGATGAACCACGAGATGAGGAGAAGGATTTCGTTGACGATGTTGAGGACGTACAGCACAATGAACTGCGGGATGCAGAGGATGATCCGCACCAGCACGGTGACCCGGTTGCGCTCCCCGCTCACGGGCAAGACGGTCAACTCCGCCGGGTAGCCACCCGGATCGGTGAACCCTTGCGGGATCGGGGTGAAGGGCGGATACGGCTCGGCCCACTCGAAAAGCCCGGTGATCACTCGCCATTGATAGCGAAGGACACCGGCGATAAACAGGCTGAGGCTCTCCGGAGCTGATCCGGTGAACACGATGGAAAACCAGCACACGATGGCCGCAAGGAAGGCCACGATGCTGAGGATGTACAGCCAGATGAATTGCGGGATGAAGATCAGCCAGTTGGTCAAAACCTTGACCGGCGGAATCTTCGCCGGTCCCGGCGACGTATTGACAGTCAGTGGATAGGCGACCGGCATGAAGGACCCCCTTGGTTCGCCCCCTCAGGCGGCACGATAGCCGCCTGACGTCGATGATGTCCGATTTCCTAGCCGCTAGACAACTGGCGGATACACCTGTGACCGGTGCGTGACCTCCGTGCGACTCACCGTGACTGCGGAGTGATCCTCAGCTGCTCCCGAGGTCATTGACGTCCATCGACATCACGTGTCGCTATGAGCACCCGCTGGTCGAGCCGCAGCTCCCGCACACGTAGCACGAGCCCGCGCGCTGCATGGTGTTGCCGCAGCTGTAGCAGAGCGGTGCGTCGAGCTGCTCGGCCCGGGCCAGGGCCTGCGCCGCGGGCTCCGATCCCACACGCCCGTCACTCAAGCCGTCGTCGATCAGGCCGACCGACGGGGTCGCCATCTCCTCCACGCCGGGCAGCGTCGGCTGCGTCCGCTCCTGCGTGGAGAGGATGCCGAGATCCGAGCGCTCCTCCACCGACAGGAAGTCCAGCGCCATCCGGCGGAAGATGTAGTCGATGAGGCTGGTGGCGATGCGCAGCTCGGGGTCGTCCGTAATGCCCGCCGGCTCGAACTTCATGTTGGCGAACTTGCGCACGAAGGTGGCCAGCGGCACGCCGTGCTGCAGCCCGAGGCTGATGCAGATGGAGAAGGCGTCCATGATCCCGGCCAGGGTCGACCCTTGCTTGGAGACCTTGATGAACACCTCGCCCGGACGGCCGTCCTCGTACTCGCCGACCGTGACGTAGCCCTCGCAGTCGGCCACCCGGAACGAGAAGGTCTTCGAGTTGCGCTTGCGCGGCAGGCGCTCGCGCACGGCGCCGACCACCACCGACCCGGTCGTCCGCTGCTGCTCGTGCGCCAGCGCCGCCTCGAGCTCGGCGATGCGGGACACGGCGCTGCGGTCCCGGGCCTCGGCCTCAGAGCCCGCCGGCGCCAGGTCGCCGCCGATCGCGGCGGCTTCCTTCTTGGTCGTCGACAGCGGCTGCGCCACCTTGCAGTTGTCCCGGTAGATGGCCACGGCCTTAATGCCCAGACGCCAGGCGTCGATGTGCAGCTGCTCCACGTCTTCGACCGTCACGTCCTCGGGCATGTTCACCGTCTTGGAGATGGCGCCGCTGATGAAGGGCTGCACCGCCCCCATCATGCGGATGTGGCCCGAGTAGTGGATGGTGTTGTCGCCCATGGAGCAGGCGAAGACGGGCAGGTGCTCAGGAGCCACGTGCGGCGCGCCGAGGATCGACATGTTCTCGTTGATGTACGCCACGATGTCCTCGGACTGCTCGACCCCGTAGCCCAGCTTGGCCAGCGCCCGCGGCACCGTCTGGTTGACGATCGACATCGTGCCGCCGCCCACCAACTTCTTGGTCTTGACCAGACCGAGGTCGGGCTCGACACCGGTCGTGTCGCAGTCCATCAGCAGGCCGATGGTCCCCGTCGGGGCCAGCACCGAGGCCTGCGAGTTGCGCACGCCATAGGCCTCGGCCAGGTCGACGGCGCGGTCCCAGGACTCCTGGGCCGCCGAGAGCAGCTCGGGTGGCACGACGTCCTCGTCGATACGGGCCGCCTGGGCCTGGTGCATGCGCAGCACGTTGAGCATCGGCTCGGCGTTCTCGTGGAAGCCGGCGAAGGGGCCCATGCGCGCCGCCGTGCGAGCCGACGTGGCGTAGGCGTGCCCCGTGAGCAGCGCCGTGATGGCGGCCGCCCAGGCCCGCCCGGCGTCGGAGTCGTAGGGCAGGCCCTGGGCCATGAGCAGCGCGCCCAAGTTGGCGTAGCCGATGCCGAGCTGGCGGAAGGCACGCGTCGTCTCGCCGATCCGCTCCGTCGGGTAGTCGGCGTTGCCGACGATGATCTCCTGCCCGGTGAACACGACCGACACGCCCGCCTTGAACCCCTCCACGTCGAACTCGTCGTTCTCGTCGAGGAAGGTCAGCAGGTTCATGGACGCCAGATTGCAGGCCGAGTCATCGAGGTGAACGTATTCCGAGCAAGGGTTACTTCCATTGATGCGCCCCGTCACCGGCGCCGTGTGCCAGCGGTTGATGGTGGTGTCGTACTGCAGGCCCGGGTCGGCGCACTCCCAGGCCGAGTGGGCGATCTGGCGGAACAGGTCGCGAGCGGGCACGGTCCGGATGACCGAACCGTCCGTGCGGGCCGTCAGCTCCCAGTCGCGCCCGTCGATCACGGCCTCCATGAACTCGTCGGTCACCCGCACCGAGTTGTTGGCGTTCTGGTACTGGGTCGAGTGGCTGTCGGCTCCGTCGAGGTCCATGTCGAAGCCGGCGTCACGCAGGACGCGGGCCTTGCGCTCCTCGATCGCCTTGCACCAGATGAAGTCCTCCACGTCGGGGTGATCGACGTCGAGGATGACCATCTTGGCGGCGCGGCGCGTCTTGCCGCCCGACTTGATGGTGCCGGCCGAGGCGTCGGCACCGCGCATGAAGCTGACCGGACCCGACGCCGTTCCGCCGCCTTTCAGCAGCTCGTGCGACGAGCGGATACGCGACAGGTTGACACCTGCCCCCGATCCACCCTTGAAGATGATCCCTTCCTCGGTGTACCAGTTGAGGATCGAGTCCATCTTGTCCTCGACCGAGAGGATGAAACACGCCGACCCCTGCTGCGGCACGCCCTGCACGCCGATGTTGAACCACACCGGCGAGTTGAACGCGGCCTTCTGGTGGATGATGAGGTACTTGAGCTCCTGGTTGAAGATCAGGGCCTCCTCCTCGTCGACGAAGTAGCCGTCCTTGATCCCCCACGCCGTCAGCGTGTCGGTCACCCGGTCGGCCACCTGGCGCAATGACCACTCGCGCTCGTCGGTGCCGAGGGTCCCCCGGAAGTACTTCTGCGCCAAGATGTTGGTGGCGTTCACGCTCCACGACGCGGGCACCTCGACGCCGAGCTGCTCGAAGGCCACGGTGCCGTCCCGGTAGTTCGTGATGCGGGCGTCGCGCCGCTCCCAGGCCACCTCGTCGTAGGGGTGGACGCCTTCGGTGGTGAAGTGCCGGCGGATGCCGATCTCGGATCGCTGGGGGGCGATGGCCATGGTGCTGGGGTCCTCCTGTTGGGTCTTCTGTGCGGGCTGTTGGGTCGTCTGTGCGGGTTGCTCTTGCTGCCGGTCGTCGCCGTCACCCCACCCCCCAGTCCAGCGGAGCGGTGTTCGCACGGCGGCTCTCTCGATTTAGCGCCCTGGAGGGGTCCAAAATCGCCTCACCACAAGATGTAGTGGTTGGCCCCTCCCCGAGACACGAGATGATGTGTCATTACAGCACTGTAGTTACGTCCTTGTCAACCAATTCCGAGCATCATTCCCGCTGGTCACGGCCCGCTCGCGATTGTTTGCGCGCGAACCCCGCCCCCGGGGCCCGCCAGGGCGCCGAATACCCGCGAAATACCCCCGAAGCGTTAGCGTCGGCGCCCTATGGCCAGGGTCGTCGTCGCCATCGATGCGGGCACGACGGGGGTGCGGGCCCTCGCCTTCGACGGGCAGGCCCGGGTGGCCGACAGCGCCTACCGGGAGCTGACCCAGCACTTCCCCCGCCCGGGCTGGGTCGAGCACGACCCCGACGAAATCTGGGAGGCCGTCCGCTCGACCCTGGCCGAGGTCGGCGCCCGCCTGGCCCAAAGGGGCGACACCGTCGCCGCCATCGGCATCACCAACCAGCGCGAGACGCTCGTGGCCTTCGACCGCTCGACGGGACAGCCGCTGCACCGGGCCATCGTCTGGCAGGACCGGCGCACGGCACCGATCTGCCAAGAGCTCACAGAGGCGGGTCATCTCCCGCTCGTGCGCGCCACCACCGGCCTCGTGCTCGACCCCTACTTCAGCGCCACCAAGGCCGCCTGGTTGCTGCGCCACGGCGACCTCGCGCTCTCCCCCGACGATCCGAACCTCTCCTTCTGCACCGTCGACACGTGGGTGCTGTGGAACCTCACCGGCGGCGCCCGCGGTGGCACTTACGCCACCGACCCTTCGAACGCCAGCCGCACGCTCCTGCTCAATACGGCCACGCTCGCCTGGTCCCCCGAGCTCTGTGCGCTCTTCGGCGTCCCCGCGCACACGCTCGCCGAGGTGCGACCGTCGGCGGGCCGCTTCGGCGCCGCGGCTTTGGGCGACCTCGGCCCCGCGTCGGCGGTCCTCGACGGCGTCCCGGTGTCGGGCGTGCTGGGCGACCAGCAGGCGGCGCTCTTCGGGCAGACCTGCTTCGAGCCGGGCTTGGTGAAGGTCACCTACGGGACGGGCAGCTTCGCCTTGGCCAACGCCGGCCCGGAACGACCGTCGGCGCCCGACGGCCTCACCGTCAGCTGCGCCTGGGACCTCGGCGCGCACGCCGACGACGTCCACGGCCGCGTCGCCTACGCGCTCGAGGGCTCGGCCTTCGTCTCGGGCGCGGCCATCCAGTGGCTGCGCGACGGGCTCGGCATCATCGACTCCGCCGCCGAGGTCGGCCCGCTGGCGGCATCGGTACCCGACAGCGGCGGCGTCACCTTCGTCCCGGCGCTTACCGGTCTCGGCAGTCCGTGGTGGGATCCCCAGGCGCGCGGCATCGTCACCGGTCTCACCCGCGGCGTCGGCCGCGCCCACCTGGCGCGGGCGTGCGTCGAAGCCATGGCGTTCCAGGTGCGCGACATGACCGATGCCATGGCCGCCGCGTCGCCCCACCCACTCTCCGCGCTGCGGGCGGACGGAGGCGCCGCCGCCATGGACCTCCTCCTCGAGTTGCAAGCCGAGCAGAGCCGCCTGCCGGTGGCGCGGCCGGCTTCACTTGAGTCCACCGCGCTCGGTGCGGCCACTCTGGCGGGACTGGCCGAGGGTATGTGGTCGTCGCTCGGCGAGCTGGCCGGGCTCTGGGGGGCCGCGTCGGTCTTCGAGCCGCAGCTCCCGATCGAGCTGACCGACGCCGTGCACGACGTCTGGCGCCGGGCGGTCGAGAAATCCAGGGGCTGGGCCGCCCCCGACCCCAGCTGAGACGGCGTGACCAGCCCCATCATCTCGGAGGTGCAATAAAGCAAGGAAATCCTTGTTATATTCACGTGGTAGAGCGGACCCGCCGCTCGGAAGGGTGGGCAGCCATGAGCGTGGCAATCGTGACAGGAGCATCCCGGGGCCTCGGGGAGGCCTTGGCGGCGGCGCTAGCCGGCGCAGGCTGGTCGCTCGTGGTGGACGGTCGTGACCCCGCTACGCTCGACACCGCGGCGGATCGCATCCGGGCCGTCGCGAAGGACGAGGCGCGGATCATCGCCGTCGTCGGCGACATCACCGACAAGGATCACCGCCACGACCTGACGGCCGCGGCCTTCGAACTGGGCGGCCTCGACCTCGTCGTCAACAACGCCGGCACGCTCGGGACGTCGCCACTCCCCACTCTGGCCGACTATCCCCTCGACGATCTGCGCATCGCCTTCGAGGTCAACGTCGTCGCCCCGCTGGGCCTGCTGCAGGACACCCTGCCGCTGCTGCTCGACGCGCCGCACCCGCGCGTCATCAACGTGACGTCGGACGCCGCGGTGGAGGCCTACGAGGGTTGGGGCGGTTACGGAGCGGGCAAGGCGGCGCTCGAGCATCTCGGCGCGGTCCTGGCCGCCGAGTTCCCCACCGTGACCGTGTGGTCGGTCGACCCGGGTGATCTGCGCACCGCGATGCACCAGGCGGCGTTCCCCGGAGAGGACATCTCGGATCGGCCGGAACCGAGCACGGCCGTGCCGGCCTTTCTCGAGCTCATCGGCAGTGACCGGCCGAGTGGCCGCTTCCGCGCCGCCGAGCTCGTGGCATCGGGAGCGATCGCATGACTGCGCTGACGGTGTCGAGCCTGGAGCACCCGGCCCCGGCGCGCTTGCCCGAGCTGCGCCCGCTGTCGTTCTCCCTCCCGCCGGACCTCGAGGCGCCGTCGCCCCCGGAGTACCGCGGCATGACGCGCGACGCCGTCCGGATGTTGGTGGCGACCAAGTCCAACGGGGCCCTGGTGCACTCCACCTTCTCCGAGCTCCCCCGCTTCCTCGACGAAGGCGATCTGGTGGTGATCAACACGTCGGGAACCCTGGCGGCCGAAGTCGACGGCACTGCGGCGGACGGGTCGGCCGTGCAGATCCATCTCTCGACCAGGCTGCCGGCCGGGCTGTGGACCGTCGAGGTCCGCCGCGATGGGCTGGCCTACCTCGGTGCGGCACCTGGTGACGCCGTCGAGCTGCCCGAGGGAGGCCGGGTGGCGCTATTGGCGCCCTATTCACCCGGTCCCGGCGGGCTCGGCGTGCGGCTCTGGGTCTCGAGCGTGGAGACACCCGAACGCCTGCACAGCTACCTGGCCCGTCACGGCCGCCCGATCCGCTACGACTACGTGCACGGCAGCTACCCGATCAGCGCCTACCAGAACGTCTACGCCACGGACCCGGGCTCGGCCGAGATGCCCAGTGCCGGCCGGCCCTTCACCTCGGAAGTCCTCATGCGCCTGGTGGCCAAAGGTATCGGCGTCGCCCCCCTCCTCCTCCACACCGGCGTCGCCTCGCTCGAGGCCAGCGAGCCGCCCTACGCCGAGTACTTCCGCGTCTCGTTGCCCACCGCTCATCGGATCAACGACACCCGGCGCTCGGGCGGGCGCGTCATCGCCGTCGGCACGACGGTGGTACGCGCCCTCGAGTCCGTCGTCGACGATCATGGCCACGTGCACCCGAGCGAAGGTTGGACCGAGACGGTCGTCTCGCCCGAGCACCCCGTGCGCTCCATCGACGGCTTCCTGACCGGCTGGCACGAGCCCGAGGCCTCGCACCTGGCCATGCTCGAGGCCATCGCGGGACGGCCGTTGCTCGAGTCCTCCTACGCCGCCGCCCTGGAGGAGGGGTACCTGTGGCACGAGTTCGGCGACGTCCACCTGATCCTGCCGTGAGCGCCGAATCTGCCGTGAGCGCCGAATCTGCCGTGAGCGCCGAGTCCGAGGCCGAGGCCGAGGCCGCCGAGCCGACCGAACCCGAGTCGCCGCTGCAGCAGCTGCCGACTACCCGCCGCGCCATCCTGAATCTGCTGAAGCGCCAGGGACCTCTCGATGCCGTCGCCGTCGCCGGCGCGCTCGCCCTCACCCCCGCCGCCATCCGCATGCAACTGACCCACCTCGAGGACGACGGGCTCCTGGCGCACCGCGACGAGGTCGCCGAGGGAGCGCGGCGCGGCCGGCCCCGCCACGTGTACGAGCTGACCTCGGCCGCCGAGGCGCTCTACCCGAAGCGCTACGGCGACCTCACGACCGAGCTCCTCGGATATCTCGGCGGGCCGGGCGCCAGCCAGGTCGACGAGCTCTTCGAGCAACGGCGTCAGCGGCGCGTGGCCGGCGCGCTCCCCAAGACGGTGCACCTCCCCTTCGACGAGCAGGTGTCCGCGCTGA
>Ga0302324_100006748_pt1 | contig 24606 bp, 20 predicted proteins | sample Palsa_T0_1_FD_201949 | JGI IMG/M metagenome (GOLD analysis project Ga0302324, IMG submission 201949) | Peat permafrost microbial communities from Stordalen Mire near Abisko, Sweden - Palsa_T0_1 | ecosystem: Environmental > Terrestrial > Soil > Palsa > Peat permafrost | place: Sweden: Abisko... | reverse complement strand
CCCGCGTCATGCGCGGTTTACGCCCTGACCCGACCGGGCTCGATGCGATCCGCAGCCAGCCGGAATTCACCGAACAACTCTGGCAGTACCTTAATCGGCGCGTCTCCGACTGGCGCGTCATCACCGGCAAGCAAAAAGGGAATGATTACGATGCGCTCCTTGCGCGCATCGAACGCGATTTCGGCGTCGAGCGTGGCGTCATACTCGCCGTGTGGGGGATTGAATCGAGTTACGGCGATCCGGTCGTCCAGGAACGCTACATGCGCCCGGTCATTCCCTCGTTGGCGACGCTGGCCTGGGCCGAGCCGCATCGCCGCGCTTATTGGGAGCAGGAACTGATCAACGCGCTCACTATCGTTCAAAACGGCTGGAGCACACCCGCCGAGATGATTGGCTCCTGGGCCGGCGCAATGGGCAACACCCAGTGGATGCCGGAAGTTTGGCTCCATGTCGGGATCGATTATGACCATGACGGCAAGATTTCTCCGTTCGGACGGCCGGACGACGCGCTCGCGTCGACCGCTAGGTATTTTGTCGAGCGCGGCAAATACCGGCGCGGCGAGCATTGGGGTTATGAGGTGCGCCTGCCGTCAGGCTCAGGCCATGCGGCGCACAGTTACGCGGAGTGGCTGAAGCTTGGCGCCGTCCGCGCCGACGGCGAGCCGCTGCCGGACACGAAAACAAAAGCGCGGCCGTGGATACCGGTCCCAGGCGGCCCCGCCTTTCTGCTCGGACCGAATTTTACCGCCATACACAGTTACAACCCGTCGATGAATTACACGCTCGCTTTGCTGCATCTCGGCGACCGCATCATGGGCGGCGGCGAATTCGTCCAGAAGTTCCCCGGGAGCGAACGCCCCCCGACGCTGGCCGAGGTGCAGGAAATTCAGCAGCGGCTTACGGCGCGCGGTTTCGACACCGGCGGTACCGACGGCCGCGCCGGCAACGATACCGCGGTCGCGGTGCGTAACTTCCAGCGCCAAAACGGGATCGATCCCGACGACGGCTATGCAGGCGTGGGACTTCTGGCCCGCTTGCGTCAGGGCTCGTGATCCGGTTCGATCAATGCTATCGCTGGTTCATTACCGAGGAGCCGTGAATGTCCCCCTCGCCGTCCGCGAGCGCGAAACCCACAAATAAATCGCCTGCCGCCGATGTGTCGATAGCCGCGCTCGAACGTCCGCGGCCGGCGGGCGTCAACGCGCCCGCCTTCGGCAGCGACGTCGTCGCCGAGACGCTGCGCGCGCTCGACATTCCCTATATCGCGGTCACTCCAGGAGCGAGCTATCGCGGCCTGCACGACAGCATTGTCAATTATCTCGGCAATGCCACTCCGCAGATGCTGCTTTGCGTGCATGAGGAAGCCGCGGTTGCGATCGCGCACGGCTACGCCAAGGTGACAGGTACGGCGTTGGCGGCAGCGGTGCATTCGAATGTCGGGCTGCAGCACGCCACCATGGCGATGTTCAACGCCTGGTGCGATCGCATGCCGGTGCTTGTGCTCGGCGCTACCGGACCGGTCGACGCTGTCAAGCGCCGGCCGTGGATCGACTGGATCCACACGGCGCGCGATCAGGGCGCGCTGGTGCGCGAGTACACTAAATGGGACGACCAGCCGGCTTCGCCCGGCGCCGCGCGCGAAGCGCTGCTGCGCGGCACCTGGATCGCCAACACCGCGCCCCCAGGACCCGTCTACATCAACCTCGACGCCGAAATGCAGGAAGCAAAGCTCGCCGAGCCGCTGCCGGCGATTGACGCGGCGCGCTATATGCCGCCGATCGCGACCGCCGCGCCTTCGGAGTCGTTGCGCGAAGCGGCCGCGCTGCTGAAATCGGCCAAGCAGGTGGTGATTTTGGCCGGACGCGCCTCGCGCCGCGAGGCGCCTTGGCAGGCGCGCATTGCGCTTGCCGAAGCGCTCGACGCCAGCGTCGTTACCGATCTCAAAATTGGCGCGAGCTTCCCGACCGATCATCCCTTGCATGCCGGCGCGCCGCGCGACGTGACGCTTGAAACCGTACCGGCGCTACGCACCGCCGACGTGATCTTGAGTCTCGATTGGGTCGATCTCGCGGGCGCATTGCGCGGCTTGGGCCTCGCGCCCTCGGCCAAGATCATCCAGGTGTCGCTCGATCATCGCATCCATAACGGCTGGAGCATGGATTATCAGGCGCTGCCGCCGGTCGACCTTTTTCTTTCCGCCGATCCGGATCTCGTCGTGCCGGAGCTCGTGCGCGAAATCGGCGGCGGCCGTCCGCGCGTCGCCAAAGAGCGGCGGCCGGTGCCGGCCCCCGATCGCGAGCCGCCCGGTTTTACCAACGAGCACATTGCCCGCACGCTGCGCAAAGTTCTTGGCGATCGGCCGACAAGCCTGACCCACCTGCCGCTGTCGTGGGAAGACCGCTGGTGGACCTTCCGCCACCCGCTCGATTTTCTCGGCTCCGACGGCGGCGGCGGCGTCGGCGGGGGTCCCGGTATTTCAGTCGGCGCGGCGCTGGCGCTGAAAAATTCCGGCCGACTCCCGGTCGCGATTTGCGGCGACGGCGATTACCTCATGGGCGTCACCGCGATCTGGACCGCCGTGCATTACAAAATCCCGGTCCTGTTCGTCATCGCCAACAACCGCTCGTTCTACAACGACGAACTGCATCAGGAGCGCATGGCGCGCATGCGCGCGCGCCCGGTTGAGAACAAATGGATCGGCCAGCGCATGGCCGATCCGGAAATCGACCTCGCCGCCATGGGCCGCGCGCAAGGCGCCCAAGGTTTCGGGCCGGTTAGCGATCCGCAGAAGCTTGCCGCGGTGCTGAAAGAGGCGATCGCTGTCGTCGATTCCGGCGGCGTCGCCGTCGTCGATGTGCGTGTCGAGCCTGGTTACAACGCTGCCATGACCGCGGCCATGACGCGGGCAAAAAACTAAAAGTGGAGGAACGCCGATGAACACCGCAGTCCCGCTCAAATCACTTAAAGCCGAGCCGCTGCATCTACCCGACCATCGTGATGCGTTTTACGGTGGCGCCTGGCATGCGCCGAAATCCGGCCGCCATGTCGACTCGATCAATCCCGGCACGGGCGAGTCGCTCGGCCCCGTCGCCGATTGCGGCGCAGACGACATCGATGCCGCGGTCGGCGCGGCGAAGAAAGCCTTCGATGGTTGGCGCAACACGCCGCCGCTCGAGCGCGCGCGGCTCCTTAAGCGCGTCGCCAATGTGCTGCGCGAGCGCGCCGAGGAACTGGCGCTGATCGACGCCGCCGACTGTGGCAATCCGGTGAGTGAGATGGTCATGGACGCGACCATCGCCGCCGCGATGATCGACTTTTATGCCGGCTTCGTCACGGAAATGAAGGGCTCTTCGATCCCGATGGGTCCGGGCGTGGTCAATTTCTCGGTGCGCGAGCCGCGCGGGGTCGTCGGCCGCATCATTCCGTTCAATCATCCGTTCATGTTCTGCGCCGGCAAGGCCGGCGCTCCGCTTGCGACCGGCAACACCGTGGTGATGAAGCCGCCGGAACAGGCGCCGCTGTCGTCGCTGCGCCTTGCCGAGCTGATCGGCGAATTCCTGCCGCCGGGAGTTTTCAATGTCGTGCCCGGCGGCCGCGAAGCCGGCTCGGCGCTGACGACGCACAAGGACGTTGCCATGATTGCGCTGATCGGCTCGGTGCCGACCGGCCGCGCGGTCATGAAAGCAGCCGCCGATACGCTCAAACCGGTGATGCTCGAACTTGGCGGCAAGAATGCGCTGATCGCTTTTCCGGACGCCGATCCCGATGACGTCGCCGGCGGCGTGGTCGGCGGCATGAACTTCACCTGGTGCGGCCAGTCCTGCGGCTCGACCAGCCGGGCCTTCGTGCACGAGAAGATTTACGACGCCGTGCTGGAGAGGGTGAAAGCCAAGATCGCCCACTTCAAGCCGGGCATCGCCACCGATCGCTCAACAACCATGGGATCGATCATCTCCAAATCGCAATACGAGCGCATCCTCGGCTTTATCGAGTCCGGCAAGCAGGAAGGCGCGCGGCTGTTCCACGGCGGCGGCAAGCCGTCCGATCCGGGCCTCGCCAAAGGTTTCTTCATCGAGCCGACGGTGTTCGCCGACGTGCAGCCGAACATGCGCATCGCACGCGAGGAGATTTTCGGTCCGGTGCTGTCGATCTTCAAATGGCAGGACGAAGGAAAAATGCTCGAACAGGTCAATTCGGTCGAATACGGGCTGACCGCTTCGATCTGGACCAATGACCTGTCGACCGCGCACCGCACCGCCGCGGCGGTGCAGGCGGGCTTCGTCTGGATCAACGAGGTTTCGAAGCATTTCCTCGGCGCGCCGTTCGGCGGCTACAAGCAGTCGGGCATCGGCCGCGAAGAATGCTTCGAGGAGATGCTGGCCTACACGCAGGAAAAAAATATCCACGTGAAGCTGAAGCCGGCGAAGGCGTAAGGGCATGTACTGGCCTGATGAGGCCGACACCGCTAGCAACCAAAAGGTACGATTTTGTTATCGGCGTCATGCCCGATGTCGGCGCGTCCCAGAAAGGGAATCCCGGCCCTACGGCACCAGTATCGGGCAATCTCTTCCTCATTTATCCCGAAGTCCGGTTCGTTCGGCGTGATACTGCTGCAACGGCCGAGCATGATGCCGGACGTGCGCCGGACGTTGGCGCTGGCGGTGATGTGAAACAGCGAGCGATCGATTCGATACATCGCCTCCCCTACCTCCTCCAGCATGAGCACATGGCCGTCGAGGTTAGGTTCGAGCGGTGTGCCGAGCAGGTGGCTCAACACCGTTATGTTGAACGCCGCGGTCTTTCTCGCACCGTCGACCGCCGGTTCGAGTGACTCGGGTGCCCGATCGATCATCCACGCGAGTGCCCTTGCAACCGCTTTGTCGCCGCCGTCGCGACGGATGTCCTGCGCGACCGGGCCGTGCGCGACGGCCGTAAAGCCGGCGCGGTACAAAGCCGCAAGCAGCATGCCCGCATCGCTATAGCCTAGATAGGCTTTCTCCCGAGACGGCTGGCGCAACCGGGGCATGATCGATTCGACCACGCGGCACGACCCATAGCCGCCCCGCGCAAACCAGACCGCGTCGTAGCTCTCGTCGTTGGCAACGTCGAGGAAAGCCTGGGCGCGGGTCTCGTCGTCACCGGCAAAATGCCCGTGCGATGCAAAGCACTGCGGGTGGAATACGACCTCCGGCGTTCGGTCAGGATAGAGACGCGCCGCCAGAGCCGGCACGCTTGCAGCGACGTCTTCGGACATGCGTGAGGCGGGCGCGACGACGCCGATCTTGCATTTGTCCCCCTTCATGCACGCGTGCCGTTCGAGTTGTTCCTCATGGCCAATGTTTGTAGATTTCGCCGATGTCCCAACATGGAGATTACTTTTTCTGCGGCATCGGCGGTAGCGGCATGACTCCCCTCGCCCTGATCATCCAGGCGCGGGGCGGACATGTCGAGGGCTCCGACCGCGCGCTTGACCAGGGGCGCAACGGCGAAAGGTTCGATTTTCTGCGCGCGCGCGGCGTTCTGCTCCATCCACAAGACGGCAGCGGCATTCGCCGCGACAGTCAGACCCTGGTGGCATCCACCGCAGTCGAGGAGACAGTGCCCGACGTGAAGGCGGCGCGACGCGTTGGCGCCGCGATCATGACGCGCGCGGAGCTTCTCGCCCGACTCTTCAACGGAGCTGCCCTCGGCGTCGGCGTCGCCGGGACCAGCGGTAAGTCCACCACCGTCGGCATGATCGGCTGGATTTTGCATTGCGCCGGAAAAAGCCCGACGATCATGAACGGCGCCGATATGAAGAATTTCATGGATTCCGGCGCGCCATTTGCGAGCGCGCGGGTTGGCGATGGCGATATTTTCGTCAGCGAAGTCGACGAGAGCGACGGCTCGATCGAATTTTTCAACCCGGACGCGGCGGTCGTGAACAATATTTCGCTGGACCACAAGCCGCTCGACGAGCTCCGCCGCCTTTTCCGGGACTTCGTCGCCAAAGCGCAAACCGCAGTATTCAACCTCGACAACGAGGAAACTGCGGCGCTTGCCGGAGGCCTTAAGCTGGGACACGCCGTGACCTATAGCTTGCGTACGGCGCAAGCCGATCTTCTGGCTTCGGCGCCTATTCCTGCGCCAGCGGGAATAGTGTTCAAGGTCAAGGCGCGCGAAACCGGTGAGACAGTCCCGGTGGAGCTCAAAGTTCCAGGCCTGCACAACGTCTCGAATGCGCTTGCCGCGTTGTGCGTCGCAAGGGTTTGCGACGTCGGGCTTGCGGAGGCGGCGTCCCATCTGAGCAAGTTTAGCGGCATCCGCCGGCGATTGGAGGTCGTGGGCACCGCCAACAACGTCACCGTGATCGACGACTTCGCCCATAACCCCGACAAGATCGCCGCTACGCTGCAGACCCTGCACGAGTTTCCCGGTCGCTTGTTGCTGATGTTCCAGCCTCACGGTTACGGTCCGATTCGCTTGATGAAAGACGCCTTGGTGGATCGCTTCGCGCGCGACCTGAACCAGGCGGACGTTCTGCTCATGCCCGAGCCGGTCTATTTCGGAGGAACCGTCGACCGGAGCGTTGGAAGTCGCGAAATTATGGCCGCCATCAAACAGCGCGGCCGCAATGCGCTGGCCTTTCCAGACCGTGACGGTTGCGGCGACGCCTTGGTCAGGCTGGCCCGTCGTGGCGACCGGATCGTGATTATGGGAGCGCGCGACGATTCGCTGTCGCAGTTTGCGCGGGCGTTGCTGAGGCGCCTGGAAACGGTCTGAGAGCGATCACCACCGCCAGCTTCAGCGTCCGCTGTAGCGGCGACCAGTTCGCGCAAAGAACGAACGACAGGCGACCGCCATCGCCGACGGCAAACTTTAGACCTTAAAAGTCTCCAGCGTTCCCGGGTGGAACAGCTCCTCGACTTTCACTCTTCGCGGCGAAAGCCCCTGCGCGTGATGCTGCCCTAAGAAATAGTCGATCACCTTGCGATTTTGCTCGACGCCGTAGGACCAGAAATCTTCGCCCATCAGCGCGCGCGCCTCGATCAACCGCTCCTCGACGAACGGTAACGTCACTTTCGTCGATGACGTGTCGGAAAGTTTTTGCAGCGCGATTGCTTTCGCCTGCGCGAATGCCTTGAACACCGCGGCAGGCAGCCAAGGGTGCCTCTCGGCGAGTTCGCGGCGCACACCGATCAGATGCATGATCGGGAAAATTCCGGTGCGCTTGAAATAATCCTTGGCAGCGGCGACCGGATCGGAGAACAGCCAGCCGATATTCGGATGTCCGCGCTCGAAGGGCGGTGGGACTCGCGGCGCAATGATGCCATCGATCTCGCCGGATTCGAGCATGCTCGACAATGTTCGGTCGGCCGGCGCATCGGTCAGCTTCACATCCTTCGGCAGCGTGATGCTGATCTTTTCCAGCCGGCCGGGCTCGACCAGGCCGGCGCGAATCCAGTGAATATCGGACGGCTTGACGCCGTGGTCGTCGTCTAGGATAGCGCGCGCCCACACATTGGCGGTGAGTTGATATTCCGGCACGCCGATCTTCTTTCCTTTGAGATCGGCCGGTGTCTTGATGCGATCGGTGCGCACGTAGATCGCGGTATGGCGGAAGGTGCGCGACACGAACGCCGGCACGCCGACGTAAGGCGCGGCGCCTTGCGCGGTTTGGACCGTAAAGCTCGACATCGACAGCTCGCAGATGTCGAATTCCGTGCCGCGGAAGGCCCGGAAAAATATCTCTTCCGGCGGCAGCGCCATGAACACGGGATCAACCCCGTCGATCTGTACCTCGCCGTCGGACAGGGGGCGTGTGCGGTCGTAGTCACGCACAGCGACGGAAAGGGTAAGCTTGGACATTGTTTTCCTCCGAGAGCGACGTTCACATAGCCGCCTAACCCCGGTTGTGCCAAGAGAGGCTAGGGAGAAAAAGAAATGCGCCTGCCTCTCTATCAGGTCGATGCTTTTACCGGCGACTTGTTTGGCGGTAATCCGGCCGCGGTGTGTCCGCTCGAGCGCTGGCTGCCGGACGCGACCCTGCAGGCGATCGCGGCGGAGAATAATCTCTCGGAGACCGCCTTCTTTGTCGGCGACGGCGACAGCTATGCGCTGCGCTGGTTCACGCCGACGGTCGAGGTCGACTTGTGCGGTCACGCGACGCTTGCTTCCGGCTTTGTGGTCATGAGTTTTCTTGAACCGGAGCGCGAAGCGGTAAGTTTTCGCACCGTCAAAGCGGGAACGCTGACAGTCACGCGTAACGAAAACATGCTGGCCATGGACTTTCCGGCGCGACCCGCCGCCCCGGCTGCGGCGCCCGCAGGTTTGCTCGAGGCGCTGGGCGGGACACCGCGCGCGGTTCTGCGCGCCCGCGATTATCTCGTCGTCTATGACAGCGCCGGCAAAGTCGCCGCGCTCAAACCGGATTTCGCCGCGCTTGCCGCCGTGAAGGATTGCTGGGCGGCGATTGCGACCGCGCCGGGTGACAACGGAACAGATTTTGTCTCGCGTTTTTTTGCGCCGGCGCAAGGCGTCCCCGAAGATCCCGCGACCGGCTCCTCGCACTGCACGCTCACGCCTTACTGGGCGGAGCGCCTTGGCAAGAAGACGCTGGAGGCCCGGCAATTGTCCCAGCGCGGCGGCGCGCTCCGCTGTACACAGAACGGCGAGCGGGTCACCATCGCCGGCCGGGCCGTGCTCTATCTTGAAGGGCAGATTTCGGTGTAACGGCTACCCCGGAATGTTGCCGCCATGAAGGCGGCCGAAGTGGCGAGCGAGCAGCACACCAAGTAAAAGAAAACCCAGTCCCAGGCTTACCGCATCGGCAGTTGAGCCCACCGTAAAGTCTCCGACGCGGCAGATCAGCACGTAGGCGACGGCGAGATTAATAACGCCCCACACCACATTGACGGTCGACGACGAGAGTCCCCGACCGGGCGGCTTGGCGAAAGGGCTTTGGAACGGATGTCCGGTCACGCCGCTGACAACGTGGGGAATTGCGTTGGCAAGAAACGCCCCGCCGAAAAAATACGAAATGAGATGCAACCAGTTCATGCTTCTCCTCGCCTTTAAACCATCGAGGTCGATCTGACACTTCGATCGGGGCGCCGGCCCGGTATTTTATTCGTCGGCACCTGCCCGTCGGGCCGAAAAACGGCGATTTTCCCCCTCGGGCCCGGGAAAAGGGGCCTTCCGGCCGGCTTGGCCGCTTAACCTGCCGCCCCCCCGCCGTTTATCTCCCCGCAAGTTTTTGCTCGCTATCGTCCCAACCCGAGCGCGCGAATCGATTTCATGGCGGTCATAGAACATCAAGCCCGAGCCAAGCTGACGCCCAACAGCTATCCGGCCATCCTGTCGGTGATGCCGATCATCGCTGGGCTCGGCTATGTCGCCGCCTATCCCCTGCTCGACTGGCTCAGTTATGTCGAGCCGTTCGAGGGGTTGGACATAACGCCGTGGAATCCTCAGGTCGGGCTGAGCTTTCCACTGGTCCTCTTGTTTGGCCGCCGGACCATTCCATTCTTGTTCATTGCACCGCTGGTTTCGCACCTGCTCCTGAACTTTTCACCGGTCGACCTGAGAGAAGGGTTCGCGCACGCCACGGTCATCGGCGGCGGCTATTCGGCCGCAGCGCTGTTTTTGATGCGGCCGGCAACACGTTTCGACCCGGCTTTGCCTTCGACGCGCGATCTGATCCTGCTGATGCTGACGGCATTGGTGAGCACCGCCTTTGTTGCGGTGGGCTACGTCGCAACGACGACGCTTTCCGGCTATCTGGAGCTGCAGGATTTCATCGAGGCGATGCTGAGTTACTGGGTGGGCGACTTGATTGGCGTCATGGTCGTCACACCCTTCGTGCTGGTTGCGTTGTTGCGCAAGCACACCGTGCAAATGTCACTCGAAGTAGTCCTGCAATTCGCCGCGATCGTCGGCGCGTTGGCGCTGGTTTTGGGCTTCAGCGAAGCGGCGCCCCTGCAATTGTTTTATGTGCTGTTTCTGCCGATCGTATGGATGGCGCTGCGCGGCGGCCTTGAAGGCGTCACCATCGGGCTCCTACTCACTCAGCTTGGACTCATCATCGGCGTGACCCTTTCCCCGCAGCCGGAAGGATTTACCGCGCTGCAAACCCTGATGTTGGTGTTGACCGCCACCGGTCTCATCGCCGGCGAGCTGGTCACTGAGCACCGTCGTGCCGAAGCCAAGCTGCTGTTACAGCAGAAAGCACTGGCCCGGATCGCCCAGGTCGGCGGCATGAAAGAGCTCTCGGCGGCCATCGCTCACGAACTGAATCAGCCGCTGACGGCGGCCCGAACTTACGCGCGATTGGTCGCCGACGCCGCCCGGGAGGAGTGCGTCAATTCCGCCGATATCGCCGATATCGCCGCCAAGGCGGTAGCGCAGGTCGAGCGCGCGGCCCAAGTGGTGCGAAGCTTGCGGTCGCTATTGTCGCTCGATCGCGGCAATCACCTGGTCTGCAACGTCGAACGCCTTATTCGGGAGGCGCTGGCGCTTTGCGAGCCCGAACTCGATCAGGTCAACGCCAAGGTCCGCGTCGCGAACGCCGGCCGGATCTCGCCGGTGCTGGTCGACTCTTTGCAAATCGAGCAAACGCTGCTCAACCTCATCCGCAATTCGATCGACGCTTTCAAGGCGGCTTCCATTAGCGGCGGCAAGATTTTAATTGAAGCGGCTGCCGCCGGCGAGGGGTTCGTTGAAATCAGCGTCGCCGACAACGGTCCGGGTTTCCCAACCGACGTCTTGGAAAATCAATTTCTTCCGTTCTCGACCACCAAGGCCGAGGGCCTCGGCTTCGGCTTAGTGTTGTGCAAGACGATCGTCGAGGCGCATGGTGGCCGTATCTGGCTCGGTCACGCGATGCGCGGCGCTAGCGTTCACTTCACGCTACCCGCCGTGGACGACTTGAATGACTGATCCGGTCCGCATCGCCTTGATCGATGATGACGCCGCCGTGCTCGACTCGCTGCGGCTTTATCTGTTGCGGCAGAACCTCGACACGTCGTGCTTCTCTTCCGCAGAAGACTTTCTCTCGTCGCTCGATAATGCCGCCCGCTTCGACTGCGTGGTCTCCGATGTGCGTATGCCGGGCATGTCCGGGCTTGATCTGCTCGATCGCCTTGCCGTCTGGCGCGTGCGCTCGCCGGTCATCCTCATCACCGGTCAAGGCGATGTCGATATGGCGGTCAAAGCCATGAAAGCCGGCGCGTTCGATTTCGTCGAAAAACCGTTCGATGAAACCCATCTGCTCGAAAGCATACGCAATTCGCTGGAACGTAACCGCAAGCAGGCGCGCGACACCGCCGAAATGGACGAGTTGCGCAGCAAGTTCGGCGCGCTTTCGGCACGCCAGCGGCAGGTCATGGAGCTTGCCGCCAACGGACTATCGAGCAAGGAAATTGCCCGCCAGCTCGAGATCAGCGCCAAAACGGTTGAGAACCATCGTGCCTGGGTCATGGAGCGGATTGGTGCGCGCAACCTCGCCGAACTGGTCCGCATGGCCATCAAAATCGAGCGTAACGCGTAGTTCCTGCGGCGGTTTTCGCCCGGTCTAGGTGAAAACCCCCAGGTGTTCGCAAACCCTCCAGAAAGCCGTTTTCTCGAGCTGTGCTAACTATTTGCAAAACTTTGCTGCACAAAATGCCTGCAAATTTAAGGGAGAAAGGGCCATGCGGCTTATCTACAAATTTCTGAAAGATGAAAATGCCGCGACGGCTATCGAGTACGGCCTGATTGCCGCGGGCATTTCCATTGTCATTATCACAACGGTCAAAGGCATCGGCACGAAGCTCAACACCACCTTCGGGTCGATCTCGACCCAACTAAAGTAACCCTTCCCGCTTTTTTACCGGCGTCTCCGCAAGTCGCACCGAGGCAACTGCGTAGCCGCTTTCAGCGCGCCGAAAACGGCCCAGCCGGCGCGATGTCGGTGATGCGGAATTGCACGCGTTCTTCGCCCTGATAGCGATCGAGTGTGAACGAGCCCGCGGCATGAACCCGCCGGCCGCGGCCTTGGACGAGCGCCGTACCCAGCTTCTGGCCGCTCGCGCGGAAGGCGATAGCGTTAACGCCGGCGCCGTCACCGGATTTAAGCCGCACACGGATGTGCGCTTGGCCGACCTCCTCGGCGTAGGAGATGGTATGCGCTGGCAGCGCGATCGTCGGCTCGGGATTGCCTGAGCCGAAAGGCCCTGCACGCTCGAGGAGCGCGACGAGTTCGAGATTGGCGGCTGCCGCGCTCAGCGCACCGTCGATCAGAAGTCCGTTGGCGCGCCGCGCGGTCTCTACGTCGGCGCCAAGTGTCGACTCGAGAAATGCGCGAAACGCTGCGAGCGCATCCCGGCGCAGCGTCGCGCCGGCCGCCATGGCGTGACCGCCGCCTTTGACCAGCAAACCTTCGGCCACGCCGCGGCGCACCGCACGGCCGATATCGACGCCGGGTATCGAGCGCCCGGAGCCGGTGCCGATGCCGCCGGGTTCGAGCGCGATGGCGAAAGCCGGACGGCCAAACTTTTCCTTCAGCCGCGCGGCAACAATGCCGACAACGCCCGGATGCCAGCCTTCGGCCGCGGTGACCACGACCACGCCCTTCTCCTCGATGCCGAGCGCGGCCATCGCCTCGGCTTCAGCTTGCGCCAGCGTATCCATTTCGATCGCTTGGCGCTCGCGGTTGAGCCGGTCGAGTTCGGCGGCGATTTGCGCCGCCTTGTCCGGGTCGTCTTCGAGCAGCAATTTAACGCCGAGATCGGCACGGCCAATGCGCCCGCCGGCATTGATGCGCGGCCCTAACAAGAAACCGAGGTGCCAGGCCTCAGGCGGACCTGAAAGGCGCGCCACGTCCATCAGGCTTCGATGCCCGACGCGCTCGCGCCGGCGCAACGCAATGAGCCCTTTGGCAACGAAGGCGCGATTGAGGCCGATAAGCGGTACGACGTCGGCGACGGTGCCGAGCGCTACGTCGTCGAGCAACTCGAGAAGATCTGGTTCGGGACGGCCCTCGTTCCAGAAGCCGCGCGTGCGCAATTCCCGGTTGACTGCCACCACGGTCATGAAGGTCAAACCCACCGCGGCGAGATGACCGAGACCGGAGAGATCGTCACGGCGGTTCGGATTGACGATGGCGAATGCCGGTGGCAGGGCTTCGTCCGCCTGATGGTGATCGACGACCACAACATCGACGTTTAGCGCGTGCGCTTCCGCCAGCGGCTCGATACTGGTGGTGCCGCAATCGACGGTCACCAAGAGCGTCGCGCCGCGCGCGGCGAGCGCCCGCACCGCTTCGACATTCGGCCCATAGCCTTCGAACAGCCGATCCGGAATATGGATCAGAGGCTCAAGGCCGCCACGACGGAGAAAGCGCGCCAACAGCGCAGCCGAGGTCGCGCCGTCGACATCATAATCGCCGAAGATCGCGACCGTCTCGCCGCGCGCGACGGCGTCGGCGATCCGGCCGGCGGCCTCGCGCATGCCCGCGAGCACATGCGGATCGGGCATGTCGCGTTTGATCGCCGGATCGAGGAACGCGTCGACGCCGTCGATGTCGATGTTGCGGCCGGCAAGGATGCGCGCCAGCAATTCGGGAACCTCGTGACGCTGCGCGATCGCGAGCGCGCGGGCAGTCCCGCGCTCGTCGAGCCGGTCGCGCCATGCTCGTCCCGTCGCCGAATGCTCGACGCCGAGGAAATGGCCGTTGCTCATCGCCGAAATGCCGCGCGGTTCAAAGCCCATCGGATCAGCGTAACTGATTCGTCGCCCGACCGACGGACGACCGAAACCTTAATCAAGCAATTTCACTTGATCCGCCGCGGGTTGCGAGCGCGCTGCATACGCAGGCCGTCGATGAACACGTCGACGAGACGCAACACGCTCTTCTGCCAGCCCGGCTGATCATAGGTGTAGCTCATGCCCAGAAGCGCGCGAAGTACGTCTTCGGCGGAAATGTCGTTGCGAATTTCTCCCGCCGCAACAGCGCGGCCCAACAGACCGCCGACCGCCTGCGTCAGCCGATCCGACGAATAGGCGAAAAGCTCCGAGTTTTTTTCGACAGCGAGCGCCAGCGCCTGCAACATGCCTTTTTTGGTGGCAACGAACCTTACATTCGATCGCATCCATCGCCGCAAAGCCTCGACCGGATCCGGCTGTTCCTTCAGCTCTTCAGCCAAATCAGCGAGCTGCTGCACTTCGCGGCGATACACGGCCTCGAACAGCGCTTTGCGCGTAGGAAAATGCCGATAGAGGGTGCCAATCCCTACTCCGGCCTCGCGTGCGACGGCTTCAAGGCTCGCGTCCGAGCCACCGGCGCTGAACACTTTTTTGGCCGCCTCCAGCACGCGTTCGCGGTTGCGAACCGCGTCGACCCGCGGTTTTCGCACAGGCTGGTCCGCTTGTTTTTTTAAAACCGCCACGCCGGGACCCTTGAAAAGCGGAGGATGCCTCCGTATCTGCCGCAACAGCCGCCCGGAGTACGACCCTCACCAGCTCTTTATGGGAGCACCGCATGGCGATTTCAACGACTCTTACCGTAAACGGCGTCAAGCAAACCATAGAGCTTGATGACCCGCGCGTGACCCTTCTCGATCTGCTGCGCGAACGGTTGAACCTGACCGGCACCAAGAAGGGCTGCGATCGCGGCCAGTGCGGCGCTTGCACGGTCATCGTTGACGGGCGGCGGATCAATTCGTGCCTTGCGCTCGCCGTGAGCTATGACGGCGCCAAGGTGTTGACCATCGAAGGCGTGGCGCCCCGCGGCCGGCTTCATCCGGTGCAGGAAGCATTTATCGCTCACGACGGCCTGCAATGCGGATTTTGCACGCCCGGCCAAATCATGAGCGCCATCGGTCTCATTGCAGAAGGCCAAGCCGGCGACGATCCCGAGCGCGTGCGTGAAGGCATGAGCGGCAATCTGTGTCGCTGCGCCGCCTATCAAGGAATTACCGAAGCGGTGCTGGAGGCGCAAAAAGCTGTCGATGCACTCGACCGCAAGGAGGTCGCATGAACAATTTCGAATATGTCCGGCCGGCGACGGTCCGGGATGCCGTCACCGCCGCCTTGCAACCCGGCGGAGCGTATCTCGCGGGCGGCACAAACCTCCTCGATTTGATGAAGGGAAATGTTAGCCGTCCTACCCGGATCGTCGATATCAGCCACCTTCCAGGTCTCGATCGCATCGAGGATTTGCCTGACGGCAGCGTGCGCATTGGCGCGCTCGTCCGCAACGCGGACCTCGCGCATGACCGCGATTCCGCCCGACGCTTTCCGGCCGTGGCGGAAGCGCTTCTGTCAGGCGCGTCCGCGCAGCTTCGCAACGCCGCGACGGTTGGTGGTAACCTCATGCAGCGTACGCGCTGCGCCTATTTTTACGACGCCGCCAGCGCCTGCAACAAACGTCATCCCGGCTCGGGCTGCGATGCGCGCGGCGGCGACAACAGGCTGCACGCCATCTTGGGTTGGAGCCAAAACTGCATCGCCACCCACCCGTCGGATTTTTGCGTGCCTTTGGTCGCGCTCGACGCCATTGTCGAGATGGAAGGCAGAACCGGCCGGCGCGAAATTTCCCTCGAGGCGTTGCACCGCTTGCCGGATGGCTCACCTAATAGTGAGACTATGCTCGAGCCCGGCGAAATGATTGTCGCCGTGCGCCTGCCGCCCGAGGCGGCGCAATTCGCCGCTCATTCGCGATATCTGAAAGTCCGCGACCGAACATCTTACGCGTTTGCCATTGTATCCGCCGCGGCGGCTCTACACTTCGATGGCGACACTATTGCCGATGCGCGGCTCGCGCTTGGCGGCGTGGCGCTGAAGCCCTGGCGGGCCCGCGAAGCCGAACAGGTCTTGATTGGCGGGCGTGCCGGCACATCAAGCTTCCGCCGCGCCGCTGAAGCCGCGCTCGCCGGCGCCAGGCCGGCTGGCGACAACGCGTTCAAGATAGAGCTGGCCCGCCGTGTCGTGGCGCGGGCCTTTGCGCTCGCCGCCGCCGGCACCCCGGAACGGCTGCCGGCGCTGCCCGCCTCACCTTTTGCCGACGCTTTCGGAGTCGCCGCTCATGCCTGAGATCGCACTCAACCAAACACCGCTCCATGTTCGTCACGGCTCAAATATCGGCCAGCCGCTCACCCGCCGCGAAGGCATCCTCAAAGTTACCGGCGCGGCAAAATACGCCGCCGACAATCATCCACCGGGAATGCTTTACGCGGTATTGGCGGTGAGCAGCATTGCGCGCGGCCGGGTTGCGGCGCTCGATATTCAAGCAGCGAGGGCCCATCCCGGAGTTGTTGAGGTCATGACGCCGGCCAACCGCCCGGCGCTGGCGCTGGATCCGGATCTGAAAGCCGATCCTCTCATGTTCCGCCTCGATCTCCTGCAAAACGACAAGGTGCGTTACGCCAATCAGTCGATCGCGGTAGTCATCGCCGAGACGCTTGAAGCAGCAACCGAAGGCGCCGCACTTTTGACACCTCGCTACGAGGAAGAGCCAGCGCGGATCACCCTCGAGTCGAACGAGAGTTTTACGCCGGCGGCGGTCGGTCCGGGCTTTCCGACCAAGGAGGAGCGAGGTGACGTCGCCCGCGGTCTTGCCGGCGCCGCGAAGAAAATCGAAGTCGCTTACGAGACTGCGCCGCAATACCATAACCCGATGGAGCCACATGCCATCGTCGCGGTCTGGGAAGGCGACACGCTCTCGATCGATACACCGAGTCAGGGTTTTGGTTGGGCGAAGGCGCGCCTCGCCGGGTTGTTCGGCATGTCGCCCGACAAGATTCATATTCGCAGTCCGTTTCTCGGCGGCGGCTTCGGCTCCAAAGGTGTGATGTCTGGCCCGCAGGTGCTCGGCATCCTGGCCGCCCGCTTGGTCGGTAAGCCGGTCAAACTGGTGCTGCGCCGCGAGCAAATGTTCGGTCCCGTTGGGCACCGCGCACCGACGCGGCAAACGTTGCGCATCGGCACCGATGGCGACGGCAGGCTGACGGTTCTCGACCATCACACCAAGACATCGTCGAGCACCTTCGACGATTTCTTCGAGCCCTCTTCCAACGCTTCGCATACGCTGTACGCGAGCCCTGCCATCTCCACTTCGCACGAGGCGGTCCGCGTCGACACCGGTACGCCGCTATTCATGCGCGCTCCCGGAGAAGCGTCCGGCTCGATCGCGTTGGAAAGCGCCATCGACGAGATGGCGCACGCCTGCGGCATGGACCCCCTGGCATTTCGGCTTAAAAACTATGCCGAGGTCGAGCCGATTTCCGGTCGACCGTTCTCATCCAAGGCGCTGCGTGACTGTTACACGCAAGCCGCCGAGCGCTTCGGCTGGGAGCGCCGCGTACTCGCGCCGCGGCAGATGCGCGACGGCAACGGCATGCTTGTCGGTTGGGGCGTCGGCACGGCGACATTTCCGGCGCTGATGTTCGAGGGACACGCTAAAGCGGTGCTGCGCCGCGACGGCAGCGGCGTGATGGAAATCGGCGCCGAAGACATGGGCCAAGGCGCTTGGACCGCGCTCGCACAGATCGCTGCAGACAGTCTTGGGCTCGATCTCGATCGGGTCGATTTTCGCTCGGGCAATTCCGACCTTCCGGACGCCGGCATCGCCGGCGGCTCGGCCCATACTGCGACTGCCGGCAACGCCGTTCACAACGCTGGCGCCGACGTCATTTCCCGCCTCGCCGAGCTTGCGACCGGCGACGAGCGCTCGCCCCTGTTCGGCGCCGGGAATACCGGCGTGATCGCGCGAGGCGGCCATCTGTTTCGCCGCGACGACGAAACGCGCAACGAGAGCTACGAAAATATCCTTGCCCGCGCCGGCCTTTCCCACATCGAAGGGCATGGCAAGGGCGCGATGGATCAGGCGGCGCAAGCGGAATACGCGATGCATTCGCACGGCGCCGTCTTTGCCGAGGTCAAGGTCCATCCTGATGTCGGACAGATTCGCGTGACCCGGGTGGTGGGCGCCTTCGCGGCGGGCCGCATCATTAATCCGCGCATGGTGCGCAGCCAGCTCTGCGGTGGAATGATTTGGGGCGTGTCTTTCGCGCTACACGAGCAGGCCATCATGGATACGAGATCCGGCCGGCCGATGAATGCGAATTTCGCCGAATACCACATTCCGGTGAACGCCGACGTGCCCTCGGTCGAGGCGATCGTCGTGGAGGAAAACGACCCGCATGTGAATGCTCTCGGCATCAAAGGCGTCGGCGAGATCGGAGTCACCGGCTCGGCCGGGGCGGTGGCGAATGCGGTGTGGCACGCGACCGGCATCCGCGTGCGCAAATTCCCGATCACCCTTGATCGTTTGATCGACACCCGAGCGTAGCTCGGGTTATTTTCAGAGACGGCCGGCAGTAACAAGTCCGCGTTCAGTCAAAAGCCTGGCGATACATGCCAGAAAAGATCGTCGCCGGTCCGGCTGACATACGGCTTATTGTATGGTCTTGCCGCGGCTTCGGGCAAAAACATCTTGCTCTATTGCGCCTTCGGCGAGCGCTCGGCGATGGCGGTGCAGGCGGCGCAAGATACCGGACTGAAAAATACCCGCCATATCGGGGGCGGTTTCGACGCCCGGAAGAAAGCCGCGGGACCGCTGGTCAAGCCGTAGCGTTCTCCGGTCACGATCCCCCGCGCCCATTAGACGCGAAAAGCGCTTTAACTTGTTTGCGTGCGCTGCGCAAAATTTGTGCAAGCGCATGCTCATTCTTGCATGACGCTTGCATGGAAAGTGGGATCAGTTCCTATGGGTGGCGTTCAATGAACCTTCTCAGTCTCGATATTCGGATGCTTCGTTCGCTAACTTCCGTTGCGGACACCGGCAGCATCACCGAGACAGCGCGACAACTCGGCCGTACCCAGCCTGCGATCAGCCTACAAATTCAGCGGCTTGAGGAGATTACCGGCAAGGCCCTGTTTCGTCACGAAGGCCGGCGAATGCAGCTGACCCAGGACGGCGACATGGTTCTGGGTTACGCAAGAACCATCCTGCGGTTGCACGATGAACTCCTCTCGCGTCTTTCGTCGCCGGACGTGCAAGGCCACGTCGTGGTCGGCGTTCCCGATCTCTACGCCGCCTATATGCTGCCGTCAGTGCTTTCGGTCTTCAAGGAAGCATTCCCGCGCATCCGGGTCGAAGTGCGCTGTGCGTTGTCGACTCCGACAGTGGAGCGCGTTCGGCGCGGTGAAGTGGACGTCGCGCTGGTGACGCGGATGAATAACTTTACCCGTGGTCTCGTGGTGCACCAGGAGCAACTGGTGTGGATGGTTGGCGACACGTCCTGCGCGCAATTCGATGATCCGGTGCCGCTCGCGTTACTTCCGCCCGGGAACATCTACCGTGAATATGCGATCGACCACATCGAACGCGCCGGGCGTCAATGGCAGATTGTGTGCGTCAGTGAAAGCGTGAGCGGCCTGCAAGCCGCCGTGTTCGGCGGGATGGCGGTCACGGTTCTCGGGCGATGCGCGTTGGTCGCGGGTATGCGCGAATTGACGCCGGAAGACGGTTTTCCCGCCCTGCCGAAGGTCGACCTTCTGCTTTACAAAGCACCCGGCGTTTCATCGCCGGCAGTCGATGCTTTGCACGATTATCTGGCCCATTATGTCGGGCTGGACAGTGTGGTCGATCCGCAAAGGAAGGTGCGTGAATCGTGGCGCGAATCGACGCCGCGGAGCGGTTTCGCGTCGCGCCACGACACGACCCTCGCCTTCTCGAAATAGCTGCTTACGCGCGGCGTCGGCGGCGCATCGGCCTTATCCGCCGGCTTTCGGCGGAACGAATATCCGCCGCTTGGCCAACACGGCCGGCCGTCAATGGGAGATCATCCACGGCCGGCTGTTGGGAAAGCTCTTCGATCCTTTGCTTCCCTTATTGACGCGACGCGACGTCGCCCCGGAACAGCAAGCGCAGCCGCCGCCGTGCGATCCTTTGAGCGAGGATAGCGTGCGGGGCGCGTTGGCGCTCCGCTCGTTGGCCGCGTGCGCCGCTCGCGTTTGTGCCGAAACGGTCGAGCAGTAAGGCGCCGTCAGAAAGGCACGCGGCGCCGCTGCCGCACAGCTCGGGCATTTCGATGGCAGAGAAGATTCCGCCATCGGCCGCATCAGCGTGAACGGACCACAGCGCTCACAGAGATAATCATAGACCGGCATGGGGCTTCGTCACTTGTCCGGCGAGGTCGGGATGTCGACGCCGCCCTTGATGTGTTTGGTCGGCCCGGCGGCGCTGGGCATGATATCGAACTCGAAGATATCGGTGGGCAGCCAGAGCGTCGCGCAGGCATTGGGGATGTCGACAACGCCGGAGATGTGGCCTTGCACGGGTGCAGTCCCCAGGATGGCGTAGGCTTGCGCCTTCGAGTAGCCGAATTTGGTCAAATACTCGATCGCGTTCAAGCACGCCTGCCGATAGGCGATATGGACGTCGAGGTAATGCTGCTTGCCCCACTCGTCCACTGAGATGCCTTCGAAGATAAGGTAGTCGTTATACGTCGGCGTGATCGGCGAGGGCTTGAAGATCGGGTTTTTGATTCCGTATTTCGCCATGCCGCCTTTAAGCACTTCGACCTTGATATGCAGCCAGCCGGCCATCTCGATGGCGCCGCAGAACGTGATCTCGCCGTCGCCCTGGCTGAAATGCAGATCTCCCATAGAGAGACCGCCGCCCTTCACATAGACCGGGAAATAGATTTTCGATCCGCGCGATAGGTCCTTGATGTCGCAATTGCCGCCATGCTCGCGCGGCGGCACCGTGCGGGCGCCCTCCGCGCCGACCTTGGCCTTGGCGTCGCCCTTGGCGGTGCCGGCATGTGCCGTGGCGGCGAATGGCGGATTGGCGAGCGGCGGCACCCGTGTTGGGTTGGTGGCGATGAAATCGACCTCACGCTTGTTCCAGGTCGCAAGCAGATTGGCATCGGGCAGGCAGCCGATCAGCCCGGGATGGATGAGCCCGGCAAACTTGACGCCAGGAACGTGACGCGAGTGGGTGTAGAGGCCGGAAATATCCCAGATCGATTTTTGCGCCAGCGGAAAATGATCGGTCAGGAAGCCGCCACCGTTCTTCTTCGAGAAGAAACCGTTGAAGCCCCAAAGGCTCTGCGGCATCGCGCCGACGTCGAGCAAGTCGACGACCAAAAGATCGCCGGGCTCAGCGCCTTCGACCCCGATCGGCCCGGACAAGAAATGTACGATCGACAGATCGATGTCGCGTACATCGTCCGCGGAATCGTTGTTCTTGATGAAGCCTCCGGTCCAGTCGTAGGTCTCGACGACGAAGTCGTCGCCCGGTTTCACCCACGCGATCATCGGGATGTCGGGATGCCAACGATTGTGGATTGCCGGGTTTTTGTACGGTGACTCGGAGAGATCGATCTTGATCAGGGTCTTCGGCATTGTTCAACCTCGCTAAAAATACAAGTGACTGAAGAAACGTGGATCAGCTTGCCAGCAGCTCTTTGATCGCAGAATCGACAAATTCGATGTCGGGACTGGTGCCGCGCGGATCGCCGGCAAAGTGGCCCCAATCGCTCTTGCAGATGCGTAACTCGGCGTTCGGCATGTGCTCGACTTCGTTTTGGCTGTCTTCCGGCGGAAAGTAGAGATCGGTCGATGCCGGCATGATGATCGCCTTTGCCTTGATGGCTCCGAGCGCCTTCTCGAAGTCTCCGCCGTATTTCGGATCGCCGGAAATGTCCGCGTATTGCCAGGTCCACAGCAGAGAAAGGAGATTGTTCGCGTCCTTGGCGAGAAAGAAGCCTTCCCAGAAGTAAACCAGGAAATCCTCGAGCGACGAATAGCCCCAGGGCACGTCGGCAGCCCGGCCGCCGTACGGGCGTTTGGGAAGCGCGAGATCGAGCTTCTTGCGATAGAAAGTCTGCGAAAAGCCCCAGCCGGCATAAACCCGAGCGGCGGCGCGCAGGCCGCGGCGCGGCGGCTCCTTATACCAACCGTAGTCGTATACAGCGTCGGCGGTCAGCGCCGCCTTCACACCTTCCAGAAAAACGAAATTGTGCCGCGAGCAGCGTGCGGCGCCCATGAACGGCAGGATCCGCTCCACCATGTCGGGGAACGAGGCGCCCCATTGAAACGACTGGGCCGCGCCCATCGACCATCCGGTCACCAGCTTTATCTTCTCAATGCCGAATTTCTCGGTGACGAGTCGGTGCTGCAGTTGGACCTGATCGTAAACGGTAACGCGCGGAAAGCGCGCGCGATCGTAGGGCTCGGCCGTGTTGCTCGGCGATGACGACAAGCCATTGCCGAGCATATTCGGAATGATGATGAAATATTTGCTCGGGTCGAGCGCCATGCTCTCGCCGATCATCCACTCGTTGTCGTAATGTTGCGCCGAATACCAGGTCGGGTAGACGATAACGTTGTCTTTCTTGGCGTTGAGCGCGCCGTATGTCTTGTAGGCGAGTTTTGCGTCGCGCAACGTCGCTCCCGACTGCAGGACGATATCGCCGAGATCAAAAGTTTGATAATCTGACACGGATTTTCTCCTTAGGCTTCGAACGCGAACTGACGGTCATTGTTGGGTTTTCTGTTGCTAATGGTCATTAATGGTCGTGGGCGAGGATGCGGGCGTGATCGACCGGCCAGGTCGCCAATACGGCATCGCCGACGTTGACGGGATTGATGTAAAATTTTCGCTCTGAAACGTAGACGACGAAGTCTGCGTTATTGCCGGCGTCGAGCATGACTTTGACGAAGTAGCCCTGATATTCGATCGCGGTGACACGGCTGGAAACCGATGCCGTCCTGTCGCCGGCGTCCGATTCATGTCCCGGCCGGACAATTTCGATATCGTCGCGCCGCACCGCGATTGTGATCGGATCGCCGACATCGACACGCACGCCGGGCGTCAACGGCACGGTAATACCGCTCCCGGTCGGCGCCGCGACCACCGCATGATGCCCGTTGACGGTTTGCACCTGTCCGCTCAGCACATTCTGGCCGCCGAGAAATTCGGCCACGTAGCGGTCCCTGGGGCTGGCATAAACCTCTCGCGCCGCCCCGGCCTGGCGGATCTTGCCGTTCTCCATCACCACAACGAGATCGGCGAGCGCGATCGCCTCGAGCTGGGTGTGCGTGACATGGACGAAGGTGATACCGAGGTCGCGCTGCATACTGCGCAGCTCCTGCCGCATCTGGATGCGCAGGAATTCGTCGAGCGCCGACAGCGGCTCGTCGAGCAAGAGAACGCGCGGCTCGGTGATGGCCGCGCGCGCCAACGCGACGCGTTGCTGCTGGCCGCCGGAGAGCTGCGCCGGCAGGCGGTCAGCAAACTCCGATAATCTGACCTTCTCCATCATCGCATCCGCCGCTTTGTGACGCTCGGCCTTGGACATGCCGCGTACGCGCAGCGAGAAGGCGACGTTGTCGCGCACATTAAGGTGAGGAAACAGCGCGTAAGACTGAAACATCATTGCGGTACGCCGCGCGACCGGCGGCAGCCCGACGACGTTTTCGCCGCCGATCAGAATTTCGCCGGCCGTTGGATCTTCGTGACCGGCGATCATGCGCAGGATCGTGGTCTTGCCGCAGCCGGACGGACCAAGGAGGCAGCAATAGGCCTTGTCCGGGATTGTTATATTGACGCCGTCGACGGCGTTGACGAAACCGTCAAAGCTCTTGACGACCCCCGCAAGTTCGATGCTGCCCGCTCCAACGGCCATGTCGATACTCCTCAAATGGCCGGGACGCGGACTGCGCGCCGCTTCTGGATCGAAGCGATCGCGCCAAGGCAGATCGCGATGATCACGAACGAGATGACGGTGGTGACGGTGCCGAGCGCGTAGAGCGACGGCGAGGTAATGTTCAGCGTCATGGTCCAGATCTCCAGCGGCAGCGTGTTGAGCGATCCTGCGGTCTGGAGGGTTCGGGCAAATTCGTCGTAGGAGAGCGTGAACCCGAACAGCGCGACCGCGACCAGCCCGGGCGCCAGGATGGGAATGACGACGAGTCTTATGGTCTGCCAGCGTGTCGCGCCGAGGTCATAGGCCGCCTCCTCCCAGGTGCGGTCGAAGCGCGACATAACCGCGAACATGACCAGCACGCCAAACGGCAGGGTCCATGAAAGTTGCGCTCCAATCGCCGAGGTGTACCAAGCGCCTTCGACGCCGATGAAATGCAAGACCAATCCGACGCCGATGCTCAGCACCAGCCCCGGCGCCACCAAGCTGCCGATCATCAGATAAAAGACCACGCCGTCGCCGGTGAAACGCCGCCGGAACGCCCAGCCGGCGAGGAAGGACATGATCACGGTCGCGACCGTGACGATGGCCGCGAGTTTTATTGAACGCTCGAATGACCCTTTGACGTCACCGGTTCGCACTTGCGTGAACAGGTCAACGAACCAATGCAGCGATAGGCCTTTCATCGGAAAGACCAAGCCACCCCGTACATCCTGAAACGATAGGACGTAGATGCAAATCATTGGACCGTAGAGCGCGAGAACGTAAAGCACGAAGACGGTGGAGAGGACGTAGAACGTCCAGGGCCGGCCCTGCGCGCGCGGCGCGATCGCGTGCGCCACCACGGCTTTCGAGACCGGCGGCGCCGCGACCGCGCCTCGGACCGCCGCATTCATCGCGTCAGCTCCTTCCGGATGTCCACGGTCCGCAGGAT
>Ga0302324_100006747_pt1 | contig 24607 bp, 21 predicted proteins | sample Palsa_T0_1_FD_201949 | JGI IMG/M metagenome (GOLD analysis project Ga0302324, IMG submission 201949) | Peat permafrost microbial communities from Stordalen Mire near Abisko, Sweden - Palsa_T0_1 | ecosystem: Environmental > Terrestrial > Soil > Palsa > Peat permafrost | place: Sweden: Abisko... | reverse complement strand
AACGTCGAGCTCGAATACCAACGCAATGGCGAGCGCTACCGGTTCCTGAAATGGGGGCAGGGCGCATTCTCGAACTTTCGCGTGGTTCCCCCCGGCACGGGTATCTGCCATCAGGTCAATCTTGAATTCCTGGCGCAGACGATCTGGTCCCGCGCGCCCGAAGGCGGCGGAATTGAACTGGCCTATCCCGATACACTGGTCGGCACCGACTCGCACACGACGATGGTCAACGGGCTCGCGGTACTCGGCTGGGGCGTTGGAGGAATCGAGGCCGAGGCCGTCATGCTCGGCCAGCAAATCTCGATGCTGCTGCCGCAAGTGATTGGTTTCAAGCTGACCGGCCGGCTGAAGGAAGGTGTGACGGCGACCGATCTTGTGCTGACCGTGACGCAGATGTTGCGCAAGCGCGGTGTCGTCGGAAAATTTGTCGAGTTCTATGGCCCGGGGCTTGATGACATGACCGTCGCCGACCGCGCCACCATCGCCAACATGGCGCCTGAATATTGCGCAACGTGCGGCTTTTTCCCGATTGACCAACGAACCATCGACTATCTGACGACCACGGGTCGCGATTCCCAACGCATTGCCCTCGTCAAGGCTTATGCGCAAGCTCAGGGCATGTGGCGTACCGCGGATACGCCGGATCCGGTGTTCACGGACAGCCTTCAGCTCGACATGGCCGATGTCGTGCCTTCGCTGGCTGGACCGAAACGGCCGCAGGATCGCGTCACGCTCGATACGGCGAAGACAGCCTTCCTGGGGGCCATGGATCAGGAATTCCGCCAAGCCTCGCAGATCGGAGAGCGGCATCGGGTCGAAGGCGAAAAATTCGATCTCGGTCACGGTGATGTTGTCATCGCGGCGATTACGTCATGCACCAACACATCCAACCCCAGCGTCATGCTGGCGGCCGGTCTTCTTGCCCGCAATGCGGTCGCCAGGGGATTAAGCGCAAAGCCATGGGTTAAAACGTCGCTCGCGCCCGGTTCGCAGGTGGTTGAGGAGTATTTCAAGAAATCAGGCCTGCAGACCGATCTCGACAAGCTCGGTTTTAATCTTGTCGGCTTTGGCTGCACGACCTGCATTGGAAATTCCGGACCACTACAGGAAGCCATCTCGGAAACGATTTCTGACAACAATCTGGTTGCCGTCGCGGTGCTATCAGGCAATCGCAACTTTGAGGGACGGGTCAATCCGGATGTACGGGCGAATTATCTCGCCTCACCGCCGCTCGTCGTGGCTTACGCGCTGGCCGGGTCGATGGCGCTGGATCTGGCGAAAGAGCCGCTCGGGGTCGGGAACGACGGCAAGCCGGTGTACCTCAGGGATATATGGCCTTCGGGCAAGGAAGTGCAGGATTGCATCGACCGCACGATCGGCAGCGAGTTGTTCAAGGCACGCTATTCGGATGTCTTCAGCGGTGATGCCAACTGGAAAAATATCGGTGTTACGAAGGGGCTGACTTACGAGTGGGACCAGATTTCGACCTATGTTCAGAACCCGCCTTATTTCGTCGGAATGACGAAGGAGCCGACACCGCCCACCGACGTTATCAACGCGCGTATCCTTGGCATGTTCCTGGATTCGATCACCACGGATCACATCTCGCCGGCGGGATCGATCAAGGAAAGCAGTCCTGCGGGGCATTATCTGCGTGACCATCAGATCCGCGTTGTCGACTTCAACCAGTACGGCACCCGCCGCGGAAACCACGAAGTGATGATGCGCGGAACGTTCGCCAACATCCGGATCAAGAACCAGATGGTGAAGGACGAAGCGGGCCGGGTGGTCGAGGGCGGCTACGCCATTCATCAGCCGAGCGGCGAGCGAATGTCGATCTATGACGCCGCCATGCGCTATCAGGCCGAGAAGGTGCCGCTGGTTGTCTTTGCCGGCAAGGAATACGGCACCGGTTCTTCGCGAGATTGGGCCGCCAAGGGTACCAACTTGCTCGGCATCCGGGCCGTGATCGCCGAGAGTTTCGAGCGCATTCACCGGTCGAATCTGGTCGGCATGGGTGTGATGCCGCTTGTCTTCGAGGAGGGCACTTCCTGGCAGTCGCTGGGTTTGAAGGGCGACGAGATCATTACCTTGCGCGGGATCGAGAGCGGTCTGGCGCCTCGCCAGAAACTTTCCGTCGATATCCGTCGTGCCGACGGCACCAGCAAGGCCGTCGTTCCGCTCAACTGCCGCATCGATACGTTCGATGAATTGGAATATTTCCGTAACGGCGGAATCCTCCAATACGTCCTGCGCCAGTTGGCAGCCTGACGATCACCTGATCATTTTCATTGAGAGAACATCCATGACCAGCACATCCGGCAAGCTTCCCGCGACACTCGTTCCAGGCGACGGTATCGGTCCGGAGATCGTGAAATCGGCGGTCGATATTCTTGAGGCGCTCGGCTCCCCGTTCGAATGGGACATCCAGCAAGGCGGGTTGGCGGCGATCGAGGAAAGCCATGATCCGCTGCCGCAGGCGACGCTGGATAGCATCCGGCGCACGCGGCTCGCCTTGAAAGGCCCGCTGACGACGCCGGTCGGTGGAGGATTCCGATCGATCAACGTTCGCCTGCGCGAGGAATTCGGTCTCTATGCTAACGTGCGGCCGGTTCGAAGCATGGTCCCCGGCGGACGGTTCGACGATATCGATATCGTATTGGTGCGAGAGAATCTCGGCGGGCTTTACGTCGCCTTTGAACACTACATTCCGATCGGGGACGACCCGCACGCGGTGGCGATTTCGACCGGCGTCAATACCCGCGAGGGATCGCGCAAGATCATCGAATTCGCATTTGACTACGCGCTCAAGAACGGACGCAAGAAGGTTACCGTCGTTCACAAAGCCAATGTCTTAAAGGCATTGACTGGCATTTTTCTCGAGGTCGGCCACGAGATCGCGAAGAAATACGAGGGCAGGGTCAAGATGGACGATCGCATCGTCGATGCGACCGCGATGCAGCTTGTCATGAACCCCTGGCAGTTCGACGTCATCGTCACCACCAATTTGTTCGGCGATATTTTGTCCGATCAACTCGCCGGATTGGTGGGCGGTCTCGGTATGGCGCCCGGCGCCAATATCGGCCCGGATGCCGCGATATTCGAAGCGGTGCACGGTTCGGCTCCGGATATTGCCGGCAAGGGCATCGCTAATCCGCTCGCGTTGTTGCTGGCGGTCGGTTTGATGCTGGAGCATATTGATCGGCCGGAACTCGCCAACCGCCTCAGAACGGCTATCGATCAGGTTTTGCGCAAGGACGGGATTCGCACGCCGGATCTGGGCGGCAAGGCGTCCACCACCGACTTTACGCAAAGCATCATCCGTCGGGTCAATCAATAGGCAGCAAAACGCGGATTGGGGGAATGGGAGCGATGATTGTCTGAGTCCGATATCCAGTTGCTGCTGACCGCGCTTGGCGGTGTGGCGTTGTTGGTGGCATTGATCGTCACCCGCATTCGGCTGCATCCGCTGATTGCTTTGCTTGTGGTCTCCCTTGCCGTCGGCATCGCGGCCGGGATGGATATCGACTCGATCGCCGGAGCCACGGTGGCCGGCGCCGGCCACACCCTGGGTGCGGTGGGAATCGTGATCGCGCTGGGCGCCATGCTCGGCAAGATCCTGGCGGATTCCGGGGTCACCGAGGCGATTGCCGATTCGATCCTTAACCGGTCGTCCGACAGCAGGCTGCCCTGGGCCATGGCCTTTGCGGCGTTTATCGTCGGCATCCCGATGTTTTTCGAGGTCGGGCTTGTCGTGCTGCTGCCGCTGATTTTCAGCGTCGCGCGCAAACTCGAGAGCAAGGGCACGGTCCAAGGCACACTCAAAGGCTCGCCCTACGTTCTTATTGGGGTGCCGGTGATCGCGGCGCTGGCATCGCTGCACGGCATGGTTCCACCGCATCCGGGCCCGCTGACGGCGATCGCCACCTTGAAGACGAGTGTCGGGCCGACCATGGTCTACGGCTTCATTGCCGCGATCCCCGCGATCATCCTTGCCGGTCCACTCTATGCGCGGCTCATTGCGCCGCGGATGTCGGTGCGTCCCGATCAGGCGCTGCTCGACCAATTTACCTCTTCGGGCGCGGGAACGTCGGGGACGACACGCGCCCCGATCGGGATCGGTATCCTCGCTGTGCTGATGCCCGCGATCCTGATGCTGGCCAATACAATCGGCGAGACGCTGCTTCCCAAAAATTCATGGGGCGCCAAGGTTACGGCGTTTCTGGGCGATCCCCTGATTGCCATGCTCGCCGGCGTCCTGTTCGCCTCGATCACCCTGGTCTACCTGCGCGGGGGCAGTACCGAAAAGCTGCGCGATGCCCTCGGTGCCAGCCTCAAGCCGATCGCCGGCATCCTGCTGATCATTGCCGGCGGCGGCGCGTTCCAACAGATCCTGGTGAAGGCCAAGGTAGGCGACGCCATCGTGCATCTCACGCAGCATTTCTCGTTGCCGCCGTTGATGCTCGGCTGGCTGATTGCCATGCTGCTGTCGGTCTCCACGGGGTCGGCAACCGTCGGAATTGTCGGAGCGGCGGGACTACTGGCGCCGCTGGCAACCGCCGATCCGTCGCTCAATCTGCCGCTGCTTGCCCTTGCGATCGGCTCGGGATCCCTGTTCTTCAACTACGCCAATCACGCCGGCTTCTGGCTGGTGAAGGAATCGTTCGGGATGACGATGGGCGAGGCGACAAAGACAATATCGGTGGTCCAGTCCATCGTCGCTCTTGTCGGCCTTGGCGTGGTGCTGCTCATGAACATGCTTCCGGCGCTGCCGTCATGAATTAGCCGGAGAAAGAGATGCTGCGGACCGCGCAAGCCGACCACCGCGTAAAACAGAGTTCAGTTATCGACGTTTAAACGGAAGATCAGGAGAACAAAATGCCGAAGGGATCAGACTTGTTGGTTGCCGCGCTCGAGAATGAGGGCGTCGACCGAATCTTCGGAGTTCCTGGTGAGGAAAACCTGGATGTCGTCGAGAGTCTGCGAAACTCATCGATCAAGCTGATACTCACCCGTCACGAACAAGGTGCGGCTTTCATGGCTGCGACTTATGGACGGCTGACCGGCAAGCCGGGTGTCTGCATCACCACGTTGGGTCCGGGCGCGCTGAACCTGACGACGGCTGCGGCCTATGCTCTGCTCGGTGCGATGCCGATGGTGATGCTGACCGGGCAAAAGGGCATCATGAGCAGCCGTCAGGCAAAATTCCAGATTGTGGACGTGGTCAGCGCGTTCAAGCCACTTACAAAGCTCTCGCTGCAAATCGTAAGCACGAGCAGCATCCCGACCTTGGTCCGTGATGCGTTTCGGATCGCCATGGAAGAGCGGCCGGGTCCTGTCTTGCTGGAGTTACCCGAAGACGTTGCTGGCGAAGAGACCGAAGACATCGCTATGATCCAGCAACATCCGATCGAGATTCCGGTCGCGCACCGCGCCGCGCTCGACCGTGCGGCCGAGATGATCCTGAAAGCCAAGCGGCCGTTGATCATGCTCGGCGCCGCGGCGTCGCGTCCGCGCAGCACGGCGGGGATCGGTGGTTTCGTTCGCCGCACGAAAATTCCCTACTTCACGACGCAGATGGGTAAGGGAACCGTTCCTGGCGGCAGTAATCTGTATATGGGGACAGCCGCTCTCAGCGAGCGCGACTATGTGCACGAGGCCGTGGACCGCGCCGACCTGATCATCGCGATCGGGCACGACACCATCGAGAAACCGCCCTTCATCATGGGCCCGAAGGGCCCCCAGGTGATCCATGTCAGCTACACGCCCGCCAATGTCGAGCGAGTTTACTTTCCGCAGTGCGAGGTGGTGGGAGATGTCGGCCCGAGCCTCGAACTGCTGGCCGACCGCGTCGAGGGGCGGCTGCATAATGCCGGCGCGTTGCTCAGCCTTCGCGAGAGCATTTTAACCCGTATCGCCGATCGCGCCACCGAAGATCGCTGGCCGCCCACGCCGCAGCGCATTGTGCATGACGTACGACAAGTCATTCCCGAGGATGGCATCGTCGCGCTCGATAACGGGATGTACAAGATCTGGTTCGCGCGGAATTATCGAACCTATGTAGCGAACACGCTGTTGCTCGATAACGCGCTCGCGACCATGGGCGCCGGCCTGCCGTCCGGGATGATGGCGGCGATGCTGTATCCGGACCGCCGGGTACTGGCGGTGTGTGGCGATGGCGGGTTCATGATGAATTCGCAGGAAATGGAAACCGCGGTCCGCCTCAAGCTGAACCTCGTGGTGCTGATCCTGGAAGATCAGGCTTACGGCATGATCCGCTGGAAGCAGGCGGTGGATCATTTCCCCGACTTCGGCCTGACGTTCGGAAATCCGGATTTCGTCAAATACGCCGAGAGTTATGGCGCCAAGGGCTCACGGGTTGAAAGCACAGGCGATCTGATACCGACGCTTGAGCGGGCTTTCAAGAGCGGCGGCGTGCACCTGGTCGTCGTTCCCATCGATTACAGCGAAAACACCCGCGTGCTTATCGATGAGCTTCGCGAGAAGCTGAAGACGGTCGCCGAACCGGCGGCGTAAACCTTGGCAGCAGACCTTGGGCAGCCGGACGGCGATAACGACAACTGCATCGGAAATGGAGGACACCATGAGTGATCAATTGAACGAGCAGACGGAAAAGATGCGCGAAATGGCGCAGACCACGCTCGATAAGGCGAAAGACGCCGTATCGAAATACATGGTTGAATCGCAGAAGATGCGCGAGAAAGTCGGCTCCAGCGTGCAGGCTTCGTATTCGAGTGCCAAAGAGATGAACGAGAAGGCCGTGGCCTTCGCGGAAGCGAATGTGCATGCGGGTTTCGAGCTCGCGCAACGTTTGCTGCAGGCCAAGGATCCGCAGGAGATGGGCGCCGTTTATCAAGGCCATCTGAAAGAGCAGATGGAAAAGATGAATGCGCAATTCCGGGAACTGGGAAGCCTGATGAGCAAGCCGGCTCCCGTCGATCTGAACAAGTAGAAATTTGGTAACCCGGTAGACTCCGGACAGCGCTCAAGATGTTCTTGCGCTGTAAGAGATTGGCTGAAGCAGAATTGCATCTGCTAACCATCGCCATATCGCGACGAGGGGAATTGCAAATGGATGGGTCAGAGAACTCGGTAATCTATCCTGTGCCCGCGGCGTGGGCAGAGCATGCGCATGTGAATGCGACAAAATACAAAGATATGTACAAATATTCTGCCTCCGAACCGGATGGCTTTTGGGCGTACCACGGCAAGCGAATAGACTGGATCAAGCCATTCACGAAGGTGAAAAACACCTGTTTCGATCCCGGCAAGATCGCGATTAAATGGTTTGAGGACGGCACTACCAATGTGTCGATGAACTGTATCGACCGGCATTTGGCGGCGCGTGGCGACCAGACGGCGATCATCTGGGAGGGAGACGATCCCGGTGAATCCAGGAAAATCACCTACCGGCAGCTCCACGATCAGGTCTGCCGCTTCGCCAATGTCCTGAAAAGCCATGGCGTCGCCGAGGGCGACACGGTCACGATCTATCTGCCCATGATCCCGGAAGCGGCCTACGCCATGCTGGCATGTGCGCGGATCGGGGCGGTGCATTCCATCGTGTTCGGCGGCTTTTCGCCGGATGCGCTCGCCGGACGCATCGAGGGCTGCAAATCCAAGGTCGTCATTACGGCGGATGAAGGTTTGCGCGGCGGACGCAAGGTGCCGCTGAAGGTCAATGCCGACGAGGCCGCGAAGAAAGCCGGCGTCATCGTGAAGACGATGATCGTGGTCAAGCGCACCGGCGGCCCGGTCGACTGGGTCGCCGGCCGTGACGTCTGGTATGAAGACGAGACGGCGAAGGCTTCTACTGTATGTCCGCCTGTCGAGATGAATGCGGAGGATCCGCTGTTCATCCTCTATACGTCGGGGTCAACCGGGGCTCCCAAGGGGGTCGTTCATACCACCGGCGGCTATCTCGTTTTCGCGTCGATGACGCATCAATACGTCTTCGATTATCACGACGGCGATATTTACTGGTGCACCGCCGATGTCGGCTGGGTCACCGGCCACAGCTACATCGTCTACGGCCCGCTCGCCAATGGCGCGACCACCCTGATGTTCGAGGGAATTCCGAACTACCCGTCGATGTCGCGGTTCTGGGAGGTGATCGACAAACACAAGGTCAACATCTTCTACACCGCGCCGACCGCGATCCGCTCATTGATGGGCGCGGGCGAGGGGCCTGTCAGGCAGACCAGCCGCGCGTCGCTGCGGTTACTCGGTTCGGTGGGCGAGCCGATCAATCCGGAAGCCTGGGAGTGGTATCACCGCGTCGTCGGAGATCAGCGCTGCCCGATCGTCGACACCTGGTGGCAGACCGAGACCGGCGGAATCCTGATCGCACCGCTTCCCGGCGCCACGGCCCTGAAGCCTGGCTCGGCAACCCTGCCGTTTTTCGGGGTGATGCCGGAAGTGGTGGACGCGACCGGAGCCGTGCTGACGGGCGCATGCGAAGGCAATCTCGTCATCGCCGATTCCTGGCCGGGCCAGATGCGCACGGTCTATGGCGATCACGAGCGCTTCATGCAGACTTATTTTGCGACTTACCCGGGAAAGTATTTCACCGGTGATGGCTGTCGCCGCGATGCCGACGGCTATTACTGGATCACCGGCCGTGTCGACGATGTCATCAACGTATCCGGCCATCGCATGGGGACGGCCGAGGTCGAGAGCGCGCTCGTGGCGCACCAGAAGGTGTCCGAAGCCGCGGTCGTTGGCTTTCCGCACGACATCAAGGGCCAAGGTATCTACGCTTACGTCACCTTGATGACGGGTACGGGGCCTTCTTCTGAATTGCGCAAGGAGCTTGTCACCTGGGTGCGCAAGGAAATCGGCCCGATCGCCGCTCCCGACGTCATTCAGTTCGCGCCCGGCCTGCCCAAAACCCGCTCGGGAAAGATCATGCGCCGCATCCTGCGCAAGATCGCGGAGAACGAAGTCAATGCGCTCGGCGACACCTCCACACTGGCGGATCCGGCTGTGGTCGATGATCTGATCAGGAATCGGCACGGCCAGAGGGCGGCGTCGAAATGAATATCGATGCGATTTCGATTGGCGACAATCCTCCCGAAGACGTCAATGTGATCATTGAGGTCCCGATCGGAGGTGAACCGATCAAATACGAAATGAACAAGAAGGTCGGCGCGCTGTTCGTCGATCGCTTTCTCTACACGCCGATGCGCTATCCCGGAAATTACGGTTTCGTGCCGCACACATTGTCCGATGATGGCGATCCGATTGATGTGCTGGTGGCAAATTCGCGGCCGATCGTACCGGGGCGCGGTGATCAATGTGCGGCCGATCGGCGTGCTCAAGATGGATGACGAGGGCGGCGGTGACGAGAAGATCATCGCCGTGCCAATGCCGAAACTGACAATGCGCTACGCCCACGTCATGGGCATTGCCGACATGCCGAAAATCACGATCGAGCAGATCCAGCACTTCTTCGAGCACTACAAGGATCTGGAGCCGGGAAAATGGGTGAAGATGATCGGTTGGGGTGACAGCAGCGAGGCGCGACGACTTATTGTCGATGCCATCGCGCGCGCAAAGAACTGAGAATCGCAGGGAGGAGATCGCAAGGTGGAGCAGGGTCGATGAGACTGGTTTTGTTGGGACCGCCGGGCGCGGGGAAGGGCACGCAGGCAATGAGAATTGTCAGCCGTCTCGCCATTCCGCAATTGTCGACCGGTGACATGCTGCGCGAAGCCGTCGCGGAAGGCACGGCTTCAGGCTTGCGTGTCAAACACATCATGGATCGTGGCGAACTCGTGCCCGACGATGTCGTGGTTTCGGTGATCGCCGGCCGTATCGATCATGCGGACGCGGCCAACGGCTTCATCCTCGACGGTTTCCCTCGCACGGTTGCGCAGGCGCAAGCGCTTGATCGGGAACTCGCCGTCAGGGGCATCAAACTTGACGCGGTGCTGGAGCTGGAGGTCGATGAAGACGCGCTGCTCGACCGTATCCGAGGCCGTGCCGCGGAAGCGGCAAGCAGAGGCGAGTTGGCGCGCCGTGACGATAATCCCGAAGTCTTCAGGACCCGGCTCGACGTCTATCGCGAGCAAACCGCGCCGGTCACCGAATATTACCGGTCACGGGGACTGCTCAACATCGTCGACGGTCTGCAGCCGATCGACGCCGTGACCGAACAACTCGCGGCTGCGCTGGCCGCATTGCCGTCCTATCAGATCAGGAGTGCTATCCGATGAAGCCTTTCACATTCCAGGCCCCGCCGAATATTCTGTTTGAAGCTGGCGCATCGAAGAAGCTGGCCGAGTTGGTCGCGGGATACGGAGCCAAGCGGGTCCTGCTGGTCACCGACAAGGGCGTCCGTAACGCAGGCCTGACCGGGAACGCGGAGGCAGGACTGGTCGCCGGTGGCTGCGAACTCACCGTGTTCGACGACGTGGAAGCGGATCCGCCGTCGCACATCATCGAGCGGGCGGTCGCGCTGTGCCGCGACAAGGGGATCGAACTGGTCGCCTCGATCGGGGGCGGCAGCGCGCTCGATACCGCGAAGCTCGTGGCCTATCTCGCCAAGACCCCCGATCGCCTCGACGATATCTACGGTGTCGGTCTTGCCAAGGGAGAGCGTCTTCCGCTGCTACTGGCGCCGACGACGGCCGGAACCGGCTCGGAGGTCACGCCGATTGCGATCGTCACGACGCCCACAACAGAAAAGAAGGGTGTCGTTTCGCCACGATTGCTACCGGACTGGGCGATCCTCGATCCGGAATTGACGCTTGGCTTGCCCGCCCACGTCACGGCCGCGACCGGCATCGACGCCATGGTGCATGCGATCGAGGCCTATACCAGCCGGCATCGGAAGAACCCGATGTCGGATCAACTCGCGCGGCAGGCGCTTGCGTTGCTGTCGGCGAATGTACGCGCGGTCTGCGCGGACGGCTCAAATCTCGAAGCGCGGTCGCAGATGCTGCTGGGGTCGATGCTGGCCGGTATGGCGTTCGCCAATTCGCCAGTGGCCGCGGTACATGCGCTGGCCTATCCGATTGGCGCGATATTCCACGTGCCGCACGGCTTGTCAAACGCGCTGGTCCTGACGCAGGTGTTGCGTTTCAATTTGCCGCAAGCAGAGACGCTTTATGCCGAACTGGCGCCGATCGTCGATCCCAGGACCGAAGGCCTCTCGGTCAGCCAGAAGGCGCGCCTGTTCGTCGATGCCGTCGCCGGCATCTGCCGGGATTGCAAGGTCCCGGCATCGCTGGCCGACGTTGGGATTACCGCGAAAGACCTGCGAAAGCTTGCCGAAGACGCGATGAAGCAGACGCGGCTTCTGGTCAACAATCCGCGCGAGGTCAGTTTCGACGACGCCTTGGCGATCTACACGGAAGCGTTCGGAAATCGGGCGGCGGCCTGATCGGGTCGCCTTTAGCGATATCCGACGACGTCGTCTTGCGAGGAATACGATGAACGAGAAAAGCGAATCGAATGTAGCTGCTTCCCCATCGGCTCCGCCGTGGGCCGATCTTTGGCAGTCGTTCTCGGAATCGTCCAGGCAGATGGCGGAGGCCTGGTCGAGTTCAATGGCCCCGTTCATGCTGACCCGTCTGCTGGAACACCCGACGGGATTCGGCGCCGGCAACGAGATGTCGGAAGTCATCGAGAAAATGGCGCAGGGACCGCGATTGGCTGATGTGTGGGACATCGACCGGAAAATGGCGCTGGTTTTCGGCGCCTGGATGGACATGCGCCAAAAACTGGCGAGCTACAATGCGGTGACGGCTACGCCGTGGACCGAAGCAACCAAACGATTCATGGAGGCAATGTCGGCGGCGACCGAGAACGGCAGCAAGCCGGCTCCGGAGTGGCGCGAAGCGTTTGCGAAATGGAGTGAAATTTCCAACGAGGAATTAATCCGAAACCAGCGCGGCGAGGGCTTCCTCCATGCGCAAAAGGAGCTTTTGCAGTCAGGGCTGAAGCTGCGCAGCCGGCAGGATGATGTCGCCGAAGCCGCCGCGGCGATGTTCGGCATGCCGGGCCGGAAGGATTTTGACGAGGTGACGCGACAATTGACTGAACTTCGGCGCGAAGTTCGCTCGCTCAGCCATCAGGTCAATGCACAGCAGCGGGGTTCCCGCCCGGCGCGCGCCAAAGCAAGCGACAGCGCTGTGGCCTCCGAAGACCAGCCGAACACCCAGTGAGAGACCTGTTATGACAGAGGACGATCGGGCTGCTCGGTTTTTCCGCGATATGGCCGCCAACACCGAAAAGATGGTCAAGGCGACGCAGCTATTCGGGCAGACCAAAGACGAGGACGTCGCCATCGGCACGACGCCGAAACACCTCGTCATGCGCCGCGACAAGGTGGAGTTGTTCCATTACGAGCCGATAGCGGAAGCGACGGTGAAGACGCCCGTGCTTCTGGCCTACGGCTTGATCGGGCGGTACACCATGGCTGATTTGCAGCCCGATCGTTCGCTGGTGCGCAGTCTGCTGTCGAAGGGGCTCGATCTCTGGCTGATCGACTGGGGCCAGCCGGGCCGCACTGAACGCTGGCTCACCATCGACGATTACGTGGACGATTACATCGATGCCGCGGTCGATCGCATCTCGCAGGATACGGGACACGATCAGGTAACGCTACTTGGCATTTGCGAGGGCGGCGTATTCACGACCTGTTACGCGGCGCTGCATCCGGAGAAGGTGAAAAACCTCGTCATCACCATTACGCCGATCGACTTCCATGCCGACGTGAAGGATAAGGCCGCCCATCACGGCTTTCTCAACATCTGGACCCGCAGCCTCGACCCCGAGGATATCGATAATCTCGTCGATACCTATGGCGTCGTGCCGGGCGAGTTCATGAGCTCGGTGTTCTCGATGATGACACCGATGCGCTCGCTGACGAAATACAATTTCGACCTCATCGATATCGTCGACGACGAGGCCAAATTCATGAATTTCCTGCGCATGGAGAAGTGGCTCGCGGACCGGCCGCATCATCCGGGCGAAGCAGCCAAGCAATGGTTGAAGGATCTCTACCAGGAGAACCGCCTGGTAGACGGCAGCTTTGTGCTATCCGGCCGTCAGGTCGATTTGAAGTCCATCACGGCGCCCGTCCTCAATTTGTTCGCGCTGGACGACCACATCATTCCGCCGGACTGTTCGCGTGCACTCGGCGCGAAGATCGGAAGTCGGGACTATACCGAAATCCCATTGCCGGGAGGCCATGTGGGCCTGTTCGTTTCGAGCAAATCGCAGGGGAAACTCAGCCAGAGCATCGCCGATTGGCTGGTCGCCCGCGACGTCACCGCTGTGAGTGAAACCTGATGCGCAACAAGATCGTCGATGCCGCGGAAGCGGTTGCCATCATCCGTTCCGGCGACACTGTCGCATCGTCCGGCTTTGTCGGTGTGGGGACACCCGATGAAATCATCAGGGCGCTGGAGCGGCGCTTCATTGATACCGGAGAGCCCCGGGATCTCTCACTGGTGTTTGCGGCGGCGCCGGGGGATGGCGCCGATCGTGGTCTCAATCGCCTGGCTCATCCCGGCCTCATCAAGCGCCTGGTCGGCGGGCATTTCGGTCTGGTGCCGAAGCTGGCCCGTATGGCGGTCGACAACCATGTCGAGGCTTACAATCTGCCGCTCGGTTGCGTGTCGCATTTGTTTCGCGAGATTGCGGGACGCAAGGCCGGTCTTTTGTCCAAGGTCGGGCTCGGAACTTTCGTCGACCCTGCCAATGGCGGCGGGAAACTGAATGCGCGTACCACCGAAGAGCTGGTACGGCTGATCGAAATCGACGGCGAATCGTGGCTGTTCTACAAGGCGTTTCCGATCAACGTGGCGATTATCCGGGGCACCACCGCCGATCACAACGGCAACATCTCGATGGAGAAGGAGGCTTTGACGCTCGACAATCTGGCGCTGGCAACGGCGGCCAAGAACTGCAAGGGATTTGTCATTGCCCAGGTCGAGCGCATCGCGGCGTCCGGGTCGCTGAACCCGCGGCATGTCAAGATTCCCAGCGTGCTGATCGATTGCGTCGTCGTCGCCCAGCCTGAAAACCATGTGCAGACCTATGCCACCGGTTATAACGGGGCATTTTCAGGCGAACTGCGCGCGCCGGCCGATCGTAATGTCCCGATGCCGCTGGATAACCGCAAGATCATTGCGCGCCGCTGTGCGCTGGAATTGCCGATGGGCGGTGTGGTCAATCTCGGGATCGGCATGCCCGAAGGCATTGCGTGCGTTGCCGCGGAAGAAAAACTGTTCGACTTTGTGACCCTGACGGCTGAGCCCGGAATCATCGGTGGTATTCCGCAGGGCGGGCTCGATTTTGGCGCGGCGATCAATGCCGAGTCGATCATCGACCAGAACCAGATGTTCGATTTCTATGACGGCGGCGGCCTCGATCTGGCCTGCCTCGGCATGGCCCAGGTCGATGGCCGCGGCGACGTGAATGTCAGCCTTTTCAACGGCCGCCTTGCCGGTGCCGGCGGATTTATCAACATATCCCAGAATGCGCGCCGGCTCGTCTTCGCAGGGACGTTCACCACCGGCGGTCTCAAGACGGCCGTCGTGGATGGCCGGCTCAAGATCCTCAGTGAAGGAAAATCCTCAAAATTCATCGGCAAGGTCGATCAGATCACGTTTTCCGGCCGCCTTGCCGCCAGCAACAAGCAGCCGGTTCTTTACGTGACCGAGCGGTGCGTGTTCAGGCTGGTCGCGGAAGGCCTCGAACTGATCGAGTTCGCGCCCGGTATCGATATCGAGCAGGACATTCTGGCGCTGATGGGTTTTCGGCCTGTTATCCGATCGCCTGGAGCGATGGACGCGTCACTCTTCCATGAAGCGCTGATGCAGCTCGATGACCGGCTTCTCAACCGGCCATTGGCGGAGCGGCTGTCGTACGACGCGGACCGCAACACGCTGTTCCTCGGTCTCGACGGATATCGTGTCTATACGGAGGCCGACGTTGAGGCCATCCGGGCCGCGATACTCGAAATCTTCCATCGCGCGGGCCGCCGGTTTGCCGCTGTCATCAACTACGATTCGTCTGATATCGCGTCCCACATGGCGGACAAGTGGTTTTCCATGGCCGCCGACGTCGAGCGAACCTGCTACCTGCATGCCTCGCGCTATACCACTAGTGCATTTATGCGCCTCAAGCTCGGCGACGCCCTGTCGCGCCGCGACGTGGCTCCGCATATTTTTGAAACGTCGGCCGACGCCCACCGGTTTGTCATCGAATAAGCAGATGGAGTTGAAATCCCCTGAATTGCGTGGAACTTCGCAACGAACTTCACAAGTGTCCGCGGATCGGCCTGAAGGACGACAGATGGCTCCCGACCGCACCGGATCGGCGCGTGGGCTGACCCGGCGCAGCTTTCATCGCATCGCGTTCACCGACTGGGGGCCGATATCCGCGGCGCGGCCGGTGCTCTGCGTCCATGGACTGACCAGAAACGGGCGAGACTTCGACCACCTCGCGGCGGCGCTTGCCGCGGCGGGGCGTCGGACCATTTGTCCCGATCTGCCGGGGAGGGGACAGAGCGAGCGGCTGCAGGACAGCAGCGATTATGTCCTGCCTCAGTATTGCAGCGACATGACCGTATTGATGGCCGCGCTCGATGCAACCGAGGTGGACTGGATCGGCACCTCGCTGGGCGGGTTGATCGGAATGGTTCTGGCGGCACTTCCGGGCAGCCCGATCCGTCGCATCGTCATCAACGATATTGGGCCGTATCTGCCCTGGGCCGGTTTGCTGCGGCTCGGCGCCAATCTCAACGATGCGCCAAAATCCTTTGAGACGATCGAGCAAGCCGAAGCTTACTTCCGGCGGGTTCTGGCGTCGTTCGGGCAGCTCGAGGACGCGCACTGGCGACACTTGACCACGCACAGCATCGCATGGAGCGCGAAGGAAGCCTGTTTCAAGTCACTATGCGATCCGAACATTGCCCACGCCTTTCGCAATCCCTGGCATTACAGCGTGGACCTCTGGAAATACTGGGATGCCATCAACGTCCCCATTCTGGTGGTGCGCGGGCAGCAATCGGATTTACTCCCGGAAGCGGTTCTCAAGGACATGATGCGCCGGAATCGTCATGTGAGTGTCCACACGGTTCAGAACTGTGGTCACGCGCCGGCCCTTATCGCAGACGATCAGATCGAGGCCGTCACGAAGTTTCTGAATGGCGACGACCCCCGGCGCCGCTGAGCGTTTCGCGCCCGCGCGTCGATAGATGAAGGCTGCGACGTTTGCCAAGCGGCGACGTCGCGTCGCCTGCAAATGCGAGTTACGATGAGCGACCGCTCCTGGCGCAAAGAGGCCATTCGTGGCTCGGAGGCCTGGTCCGGCGTTGGAAGTGGGCCGCTCCGCCCTGCGGCCTTAGCCGCTCCTGGGACGGATGGTGCGTTTGCTGAGTTTGAAATGGGTCGGAGGCCTAAACTCATCAGGGCTTGGATTCAGCATCGTGCCAGACTGACGGATTGCAAGCTTGCGCTCAATTCGCTGATAGGCTTAGAATTGTCGTCTTGGGGTCGAAATGGTTCGCACCGTTGCAAGCACTTGTTGGGAATGCGCATCGAAATGCGGCTCGCTGATCACCGTCGAAGATGACGGCCGCGTCAGCAAGATTGTCCCGAACACAAAAAGCCCCGTCTCAAAGGGCGCCTTCTGCGTCAAGGGTATGCGAGCGCTTCCCGAATGGACCTACCATCCTGATCGACTGACCCATCCGATGCGGCGCATAGGCGAACGCGGCAGCGGCCGGTGGGAACGCATCAGCTGGGACGATGCGCTCGACGAGATGGCCGACCGTATGGCAGCCATTCGAGCCCGCTATGGTGCACCGGCGCTGGTTGGCGCGGTGAGCGGAGCAGCATTTAGTCGCGGCCCTATCATGGCCTTGCTGATGCGATCGATCGGCTCGCCAAATTGGATGATCAACCAGGACCTTTGCGGCGGCTGTCGTGCGGTCAGTGACGGGTTGACCGGGCTCTCCATAACAAATGGCGAAGACATCGAGGCCTCGGCCTGCATTCTGGTCGTCGGTCGAAATCCGTTGGCCGCGGATCCTGTGCAATGGATGGCCATCAAGCGTGCCAAGGCGCGTGGTGCGTCGCTCATTGTAATCGACCCGTTTCGCACCAGCGCTGCGGAAATCGCCGATCTTTGGTTGCGCCCCAACCCGGGAACCGACGCGGCGATAGCGATGGCGATGATGCAGCAGATGATTGCCGGGGGCCGTCATGATGGGAAGTTCGTGCAGCAGTGGTGCACGGGCTTCGATGCGCTCGCCGCGCGCGTTGCGCCATTCACGCCGGAACATGCGGCCTCGCTAACGGGTGTGTCAGCTGCCGACATTGCGAAAGCTGCAGATCTATATGCCGCCGGGCCGTCGGTTTTCGTCAGCGGACATGGCATTGATGCCGCCAGCAACGGTGTGCAGACCTTTCGAGCGTTTCACTGCCTTGTTGCGATCAGCGGGAATGTTGATCGAGAAGGTGGCAATTGGCGTGCAAAGCGCCCCGCCGGCTTTACGACCTATATGGATCTGCTGCATGATCCGCGTTTCCGTCTGCCGAAGGACGTCGAGCGGCAGACGATCGGCGCTGCGGCTTACCCTTTGTGGGCGGGACCAACTGGCTGGCAGACCGCCTGTCACAATAAATCCGTGCTTGACGCCATTTTAACCTCGGACCCATATCCGGTGCGTGGAATGTATGTCAGTGGCGTCAACATCGCGGTGATGTATCCCGACACGCGTCGCACTCTTGAAGCGCTGAGGTCGCTCGATTTCCTCTGTGTTGCTGCACATACGATGACGCCGACGGCGGCTGTCGCCGATCTCGTGCTTCCCAAGACAACGACTCTGGAGGAGGAAGAGGTTGACGTCAGCCAGACCGGCGCCTGTGTCACCTACACGGCGCCGGCTTCGACACGGATCGGAGGGGTTCGGTGTGACATGGAGATTGCCTCGGGCCTCGTTGCACGGATGCGCGACCGAGGAGCATTGACGGCCGAACTGTTGCCGTGGACGAACCAGGCGGAATTGAACCGGTTTCTGATCGGTAATGCTCCGATCGATCAGGTCGCCTTGCGCAGGGACGGCTTCGTCGAATTTCCCTACGAACTCGGAAATTTCTCGGCTCAGATTTTCAAGACCCCGAGTGGCAAAATTGAACTCTACTCAAGCACGCTAGCGAATCTGGGACTCGATCCCTTGCCGGATTACGTCACGCCGCTCTATGAGCGCGCGAAGGGATCGGTGAGTGTCGATTTTCCGCTCGTGCTGCAGACCGGGCAACGCGAGAAAACCTATCATCATTCGCGATTCCGCGAACAGAGTTGGGCCCGGAATGTGTCGCCGGATCCGACCATTCGGATCCACCCAGAGACGGCCGCGCACATGGGGCTTGTCGATGGCGCGTGGATTGTTGTCGAGACCGAGACAGGGCCGGCGCCTTGCCGGCTTCGTGCAGAGATCACCGATCGGACCGCGCCTAACGTGGTTACGACCGGGATCGGCTGGTGGCGCCCGGAGGCCGTGGGCCCCGAATTTGCCGCACTCGATATCAACATCAACGCAGCGCTGACATATGCCGGTCCGATGGACCCGATGAGCGGTTCGGTAGATACACGCGCTCTCTCTTGTCGGATACTCGTGGTCTGATTGCGGTCCGATCCAAAGTTGATCCGGTCCCGGTGAACGCTCTAGTCGTTCTGGCATTCGGAGCTTTTTGCTATTTATGCTGGTCCGCAACCGGGCGCGGTCCTCGTGTGTATTGTATCCTTCACGCTAGGTGAGAAATGTGCCGACCGGCCGCTGCTGGCGCCGAGCGGACAATCCGGCAAGACTACCGTATGTCTGCGTTGAGGATTAACCCGAAAATTTTCATCTGCCAGCTCGACTTCTGTTTATGACCCATTTTAGCGTCAAGCTGGCTTGCTTTCCTCGAACGTTTCGTCCATATCGCCCGTATGACTGTCGTCGTGATCACGTTCGCGAACTTGTGGTGGCGCTCCACTTAGGAGCGGCACGGCTTTGTCATTCACTCAACCGTCGCCGCCGTTCATCGGCTTGCGAGGTTGCCTGCATCAACAGTCCGATTGAACGGCGGCTCCTATCTGGAGAACCGCGATGCAACATTCGTCAGCCACCCTCCCTGTTATCTTGACCGGAGACAGAACCACCGGCCCGCTGCACATTGGTCACTACGTCGGTTCCTTGAAGAACCGCGTCACCCTACAGACGACGCACCAGCAATACCTGCTACTGGCGGATACCCAGGCACTCACGGACAACGCGCACAAACCCGGCCGGGTGCGTGACAATGTCCTTCAGATCGCGACCGACTACCTGGCTGTCGGGATCGACCCGAACCTGACCACGATCTGTCTGCAATCGCATCTTCCGGCGCTTGCCGATTTGACCCTGCTGTACATGAACTTTGTCACGGTGGCGCGGCTTGAGCGCAACCCGACCATCAAGGACGAAATCCAGGCGCGAGGTTTCGGCAGAGATATTCCAGCAGGCTTTCTTTGCTATCCCGTCGCACAGGCCGCCGACATCACTGGTTTCAAAGCGACGGTTGTCCCCGTTGGGGAGGATCAAGCTCCATTGATCGAGCAGACCAATGAGATTGTTCGCCGCATCAATCGCCAGGCCAGTGTTGATGTGTTGCCCGAAGCCCGCGCGCTTATTCCTCGCGTCGGACGCCTTCCCGGCATCGACGGCAAAGCCAAAATGAGCAAGTCGCAGGGCAATGCTATTCCGCTATCCGCCACGGCCGATGAAATACGCGAGGCTGTCCGGCGTATGTTCACCGATCCAAGTCATATAAAGGCATCCGACCCAGGTCGCGTCGAAGGCAATGTGGTCTTGCTGCACTACAAAACGGTGCGAACGGTAATAGTTAGCGAGTTGGTTTTTTGTCCAGGGTTCGACACTCCGGCCATACCATCCGTGTTTTTTTTGCTCGGCTCATAATTAGCTCCCGCTTGATCCTCTTTCGAGTAAAGGGAAGCCCTGTCGGAGCGCCGAGACAAAGACGATTTCTCACCTTCTGCGGGATATAAACTTGGTCGAATCTCCTAAGTATTTGAAAATACTAATGAAAAAATATCTTAGATTTCACTTGAAACAACTACGGGATTTCCGTACTTGTATGTACATGAAAGCAGTCATCCGCGCTCCCAGTTTTCTCAAAAGTGCTGCCGACGCCGGCCTTGGCGAGGACGAGCAAATGTCGATGGTTACGACCATCGCCGCCGATCCGAACCTAGGTGACGTTATGGTCGGTACCGGCGGCTGCCGCAAATGCCGATTTGCCGGGCGTGGCAAAGGCAAGCGCGGCGGCTATCGCACAGTACATTACAACGGAGCGGACGATGTGCCGGTGCTGCTTCTGGTGGTGATGGACAAGGGCGACCGCGACAACCTGGACCAGGCGGAGCGGAACGAATTGAGACAATTGATGCAGACATACGAAGCGGAATATCGGGCAGGCGTGCGCGGTAAGATCACGAAACTGGCGGAGGGAGCGTAAACGAACTTGATGAGTGTGCTGGCCGCATCACGCGGTTGATATAGGGAATGGAGATTACGATGAGCAAACTGGGAAAAAAACTAATCGCCGCAGCCCACGAGGGTGTTGCGATCGCGCGGGGTCAGGCCGATTCTTCGACCTACCGTTTGCACATCCCTGCCGAGATCGACGTCAAGGCTATGCGCATGAAGCTTAGTATGACCCAAGAGGCTTTCGCTCTGCGCTTCGGGCTTTCGCTTGCGAGCGTGAAAGATTGGGAACAGAATCGTAACGCGCCGACGGGTCCCATGCGCGCTTATCTCAAGGTTATCGAGAAAGAGCCGGAAGCGGTCGAGCGCGCATTGGCGATGGCATAAACTAGAACAGCCTCGCCGGACGTTAGAGTCGTGGGCCGATACCAATCGAAACCGCATCTTCTGGATGCTTAGGGTCGGGTTCGCCGCGAGCGTCTAACCCCACACTCATAAGGCATCTTTGCACGGTTACGATGTGCGGCGGCACGTTAGTTAGCTGGTGCACTATCAGGAAGATGCCGGCTCTGGACCACGACATGGCGTCGCCCTCTGGCCAAGTTGGCGTTTCAAAGCCCGCGGCGGTGAAGATGTCCCCCAGTTGCTTCGCAAGTTGCGGGCCATCGGTATCCAGGATTGATGGTCGGATAAATACCTTCCCCTTCGGCCCACCGCGAAGGCAAACGAGCAATTTTTCTTTATTTTCATCGTTGAGCCATCTCGGCAGCTTGATTTTTTCAAGTTCCAGTTCGGCTTTAGTCGCCCTGCCAAACAGGGACGCAATCTCAAATTTGTGGCGAACACCCAAGGTTGAGTCAATCTGCCAAAGCAGGATGGCGAGTGCGAACTCGATGGCAATACCGCGGCGAACCAGAGCCCAACCGTAGTCTTGGACGTCGTGTGGGTTTCCGTCTTTTTCAAAGTGAACACCGATGCAAACTGCCAGCGTCGAAGTGATAAGCAGGAGATTAAACGTCTCTCGCCAAGCTTCCAAATCCTCCACTGAAAAATTGCTGACAGAGTCGAACATAGATTTTTGACCTTGCGGTTTCAGTCCTTCTTAAGCGCGTCGCGCCGTTGATCCTGAACGACTCGACATTGGATATAGACCGGCCCGCTGGGCTTTGCGCCGTAGCCGCGGCAGGTCGAGTCGTCCTTGGCCTCGATCTCAGCTTTCGAGGCGAATAATTCGCCGCGGACCGGCCAGCGTCAAAATCCCAAAGCTACGCCTATCGCATCCCCCATCCGGCCCATGTGATGCATGGCGCAACCGAGAGTGGAGAGCAAGGAGCTATTTCGCTTAAAAGGACTGGCAATCGCTGGCTCCAATGAGGCGAAAGCGATTCTTTTTCGTCACGGAATGACCGCGGAATCACCCCGAAACCGTTTCGGCACCGCCGCATCGCGTCTTGCTCTCGCCATACCCCAAATAGCCAAGTGGTTCCCGAAAGGACCCGATCATGGCCGACAAATCGTCTCGGTTCAGCCACTTTCCGGTATGGCGCACTTTCTGCGCCTGCCCCAGCGATTGGAGGCTTTCATGCTTGAGCCAATCGTGAAGCTCTTTGAAATCGGTGGCGCGTCTTACGTCTTTGTCTTCCTGGTTAGTCTCGCTGTTCATTTATCGTATCGGGGGAAGCCTCCGCCGAAAATAAAAGGGAATTATATACTTGACTCCCTTTGCGCGGTTTTTTGCACAATTATTTGTTCGGTTACAGTTTTTCCGTGGCCATCTCATTGCTTTGAGTCGTCATACGGCATGGCTCCGGGAATGGGCTTCATCCCGACAAATACTTCAACTTCTCCGAATGCCATATTGCAATGCACGAGATGTCCTCCCTGCGTGTCAATCCCGGCATCCTTTAGCAAGGAAACCAATTTCGGGCCGAACGAGCTAGCTAAGGGAGGTCTATCACCCGAAGATATATACACGCCTGTTACGATTTGCTGCCATGGCGTGTTGATCTCAGGCCGATTTCCGCAAGAGTGCACGTTATACGGCGTGGTAATTCCTGCTTTGCGGAAGACGCTGACGAGTTTCTCAGCAAATAGTTTTCCTTCAACGTCAGTCGGATATGCAATCACCCACACCGTCAGGCCCGAAAATGGCTTGAGGCTTTCAGAAATTCGAACTTGGTCATCATCTGAAAGCGATCTAGGCGCGATCTGCGTTTCTAACGCGATAATTTTTGCCTGTTGCGAGTTGCTAATTCCCTCGTCAAATACGAACAGAAAAATTGTGCAGACGGCCTCAACAGCTATACCTCCAACAACTAACCAAAACGCTACCCGATGGACAGAAGGTGGGTATTTTGGCCTCTCAAATATAATTCCTCCGCCGACGGCGATACTGGCAAGTACGGCTAGGGATAATAGCGTGACATGGGGCCAAAAGGGTTCCAAGTCACCCGAGAGAAATCTACTCACATATGTCAGCATTGCAGCAATGCTCGGCTGGTCGATAGTTTCTCTAGCTGCGATTACGCAATTAGGGCGCAGCTTAATAGCGCTTTGGCGCGAACGTCACCCCAAGGGGCAAAGTTAAAATGAAAACCCCAATTACTGCGATTTCGTTTTGCTATTATTCTTGCCTTCGCCACTCATGGGGGTGGCGATTAGACGCTTCTGCATTTTCCTACGCTTTTTCCCCGGCTTTGATTTTGGTTTTGGCCGATAGGCGAGCACCACATCGGCAATTGCATCTAGCTCTCTTGGCGGTTTCTGTTGGGTCATTGGATCAGCCCCTTATAGGTCAGGCGCTTGCCCTTCGTTCCGCTCACGAAGCTATCGAGCCGCGTCATGGTGTGGTTTTTGACGTTGCCCTCGTTCAAGCGGAAAGCAAATTCATCGACGTAGCGATCAAGATGCTTTGCGCTGGTATGATGATAGACGCCAATGATGCCGCGCTTGAGAACCGCGAAAACGCTTTCCATCCCGTTCGTGGTCACGCCATCGCGGACGTATTCGCCCGCGCTGTGATTGACGGAAGCGTGTTCGAAACCCGAACCTTCAACGCCGACATATGCGCCAGCTTCGTCGGTGTGAATGATCGAACCGACCTCAACGTGCTGATTGATGGCGGCCTGTATTGTCTTTTTGTCGGTGCTCGCAATCGTCATACCGATGGTGCGTCCGCCGCGTTCGCGCATGCCCAGCACGGCGGTTTTGCCGACCGGGCCGCGCCCGGCCTTGAGCTTCTTGGACTCGTGTTTGTTCTTTTCGATTCCGCCAACATAGGTTTCATCAATTTCGATGATGCCAGACAGCTTCTTGAGATCGTCTCCACCGCAGGCTTCGCGAAGCCGATGCAGGACGAACCAAGCCGACTTTTGCGTGATACCGATTTCCTTGGCGAGTTGCATGCTGGAGATGCCCTTGCGGGCCGTCACAAGCAGATACATCGCGTAAACCCATTTGTGCAGGGGAACGTGGCTCCGCTCGAATATCGTTCCGGTGCGGACCGTGAAGTCCTCCTTGCACTGATTGCAGCGGTAGTAGCCTTCCTTGCGAACCGTGATCCGCTCGCCAAGTCCGCAGACCGGACAACGCGGGCCGTTCGGCCAAAGGCGACCTTCAAGGTAGGTCCGGGCCGATTCCTGATCTGGGAACATTTCGAAAAGCTGGAAAGTGGAAATCGTGCTCTTGGACATGGCCTAACCCCTGATTTATGGGTAGAATATGCCCCGGAAAATCGAGGGAGTCAAGTATATAATTCCCAAATAAAACAGTTACTGGACCGCCCAATGAAGGTTTTCGAAGACGGAGCGCACAGCCTGTTCTCTCGTTTGCGGCGCCCCGAACATCCTATGATTGATGTCACTCCGAAGAATGCAAAAAAGTTGCCGGCCCCCGAAAAGCTACCTGGCTAGAACTTCATTGCGGGATTGTTCAACCGCTAATCGGCTTGCGCAGCATTGACGTGACATTGAAGTTCGATGCGGCGAAGTGGCATGGTCTAATACCAACTCCATAACGGCGTGAATCGGGTTTATTCGGAAGTTTGGAGGACGGGCTGTATTCCGGGCTTGAGGTGTGATTCGCTTTGATCATCTG
>Ga0302324_100006746_pt1 | contig 24609 bp, 18 predicted proteins | sample Palsa_T0_1_FD_201949 | JGI IMG/M metagenome (GOLD analysis project Ga0302324, IMG submission 201949) | Peat permafrost microbial communities from Stordalen Mire near Abisko, Sweden - Palsa_T0_1 | ecosystem: Environmental > Terrestrial > Soil > Palsa > Peat permafrost | place: Sweden: Abisko... | reverse complement strand
CCATTAAGAGCAGAACGCCCGAGAACCCCGTGCCGAAGCAGAGCAGCGTCTTACGCGCCAATGTGGGCGTTGCACCGGCGGCAATCCAAATGTCAGAAAGCCAGCCGGACGCAAGCGCGGCAACTGCTTTACACAAGAATGCGCCTCCTCCGATTTTTGCCGTTGCTGTCAACGAAAAATGCCGCTCGTGAACAAGATAGAACGGCAGCCATGTGAGCAGCAGGTAGAGGACATAGTTGCCGCAGAAAAGTCCGCCGCACATGCCCCACGCAGACGGTTGCTTGAGCACTTTAACAATTCCTTCGTAGGCTATCTTTGGCCTTGCCGAAACACTGGACTCACTTCGAGGCATCCAGCGGAGCCACGGGATCAACCAAAGAAGGCTGGTCAAGCCGAGCAGGACGAAAAACGGTCGCCAGCCCAACCTGGCGATTAGCAATCCGCCTGCGAATGTGGCAGCTGCCGGCCCTGTGGCCTGGGCAACGGAGCCGACGGAGTTAGCCAAGCCCCGTTGATCCTCGCGGAAATGTCGGGCGAGAATCGTTGCGTATGCCGGGAATGCCACCGCCTCCGCCATACCCAAGATCAGCCGCAGAGAAAGCAATACGGCGAAGCTGTGCACGAGTCCGGTGGCGGATGTGGCACAAGACCAGAGTAAGAAACCAACGGCCAGGGTCCAACCGGGGTCGAAGCGATCGACCAGAGTGCCCGCCGGGATCGCGCAGAGAGCGTAGGTCCAAAAGAACGATGAGAGAAGAATGCCGAGCTGCGAAGCCGAGAGGTGAAGTTCATCTTTCAGCAGCGGAGCTGCGATGGATAGGTTTCCCCGGTCGACGAAGTTAATGAAGATGGCAAACCCCAATAGCGCCAGGACGCGCCAAGAGGCAAATGAAATCCTTTCGCGGCTTGGAAAAGATCGGGTCATCCGAGGTGGCGCCTCTCTGCGCGCCGCCCAACGACCCTGACGTTTCGCTGTTGTCGTGCTTCCGTATCCACACGTCGGCTAAACAAGTGTCCTCCCTTTGGTCAGCGGGCCGAAAATGGCAACGGTGATTGCGACCAAGACCCAGCAAGTCGTCATGTAAACAAATACGCTTGCCTTGAACTTCCCCCCACGGAACAGAGAACGGAACAGAGAGCAGGAGAAATCCCTGCTCTCCTAATCGCGGCTCATCCTACTTGACTGCTTAGGACATTGGCCAGTGCTAGGCTTCCGATCAGTTAGTGTGGCCCAATGAACCCAACTCCGAATCGGCCGAAGCCCAGCCGCTGCAGAACCAGCTCGCGAACATTCTCCGGAAGGAACTTTGGGCCTTGCGAGGCGTGCGAAAGACTTTCGGCGCTGTCCACGCACTTCCTGGGAGTCGCCAGAAAAGCGTGAACATCGCCATCGCTGTTCACTCCATACCCTGCGATTTCCCCAGCGTCATTGATTGAGCTGGCAGCCAGCAGATACAACGGCGAGTCCGGGACGAGGGCGTTGAGGTCGGACATCACGCCGTTGCGCCAGAGAAACGCGCGCATGTTCCCCACTGCATCGATGGAAAAGCCGGCCACTTGGCCCTTGCCATTGATGGTGTGACAGCATGGCGCTACGGTCACGACGGCGCCTGGGAACGTGCCGATGTCCTGCATGCCTGCGGTTCTGGTCCATAGGAAAGTATGAATCGTCCCATCGGAAAACGGAGACGTTCCGACCACTTGACCCAAGTTATTGACACTACCGGCGACGTTCGGCGCCAAACCTGCCAGGCTGCCGAGATCAGTGGGCGTACCGTCTTTCTCCCACAGTACGGCGTGAGCGCCAGCCGGGTGCACAGGCGGCAGCGAGGTGTTCGAGCACACACCTGTCGCGCCAACGGCTTGGCCCTTGTCGTTGATCCCGAAGGCAAATCCGACGGTGTCGCCCTTCAGGGGATGAAGTTCATGGACATCGCCGTTTGGTCCCCATATCACAGCTTCAAAACGGAGAACCTGAAAAGGGACTGAGGATGCGCAAGTTGGATCGATAGTTCCATTCTCCGCGAATCCAACTACCTGACCTGGATCGTTGATCCAGTAAGCCTGGCCGTTTTGGCCTCCCCTCAAGGTAGAAAGCGCGGTCATCTTCCCATTTTTCCAGATGGCCCCAAGACACTGACGGTGAGTACCGAACCCACAAAAATCCTCACCCATATAGGCTGGCTCGGAGGTCTCAGAAAGTATCGGGGACTCGCCTTTCGCGTTAGGGCCGCCTGCCTCACTGCTGCAGTCCGGGCAGGCGACACCGCCGAGTGTCCCGAGGTTGAAGAAGTGGTCTCTATCCCAAAGAAAGGCGGTTTGAGATACGCCGTCGGTCTGGGCTTGGGTCGCAGCTCCCCCGGACACCACACCTGTATTGTTAATGCCATAACCATAGCTATAGCTCCCGCCCAGAGTGCCAAGGTCGGTGACGGTATAGCGGGCGGACTCTGGCGTTTGTCCCTTCGTCCCTGCCTGTTCCTGCGCGTTACAAAAGGTTGGGCCTGCAGAAAGTGCCCAGAGAAGAGTGATTGCGGCGAGAAGTTTCATCGTGATCTCCTTTTGACAAATTTGTTGGAGGCGCTCACTGCGCTCTACGCCAGCTAGGAAAAACCCAACTCCCGCGAGTGTCAAAGAAACTGGTCGTAAATCGTTGGTTAACTGCTAAGTGGCTCAGACAAATGGAGATAAGAATTGCGCGTGAACTGACTTTAGGGGGATGGGTGATACACTTTTCTCAACGTGAGGGGCGGAACGCGGTGTCGAAATCGGATTCCATCACGAGCGTCTACCGCTTCGGTCCGTTCGAGGTAAACACCGCCTCCGGTGGACTCCTCAAACAGGGAGTTCGCGTCAAACTCCAAGATCAGCCATTCCGGCTCTTAGTCGTGCTATTGGAAAGTGCGGGAGAGCCGGTGACCCATGAGGATCTCCACCGCCGCATTTGGGAGAACAACACTTTTGTCGAGTTTGACAGCAGTCTGAGAGTCGCCGTTCGCAAGCTTCGCGATGCCTTGGGCGACGACGCCGACAACCCTCACTACATCGAAACCATTCCTCGCAAAGGTTATCGGTTTCTGGGTCCGGTCGTCCGAGTCGGAAGCGCGGATTCTCAGAAGATATTGATCGGCCAGATCATTTCGCACTATCGCTTGATTGGAAAAGTTGGCGGCGGAGGGATGGGTGCCGTGTACGAAGCGGAAGACATCCGCTTGAGACGCCGCGTTGCCTTGAAATTCCTGCCCGAGAATCTGGCCCGTGATCAACGAGCTTTACAGCGGTTCGAGCGCGAAGCCCGCGCGGCCTCCTCCCTGAACCACCCAAACATCTGCACCCTGTATGAAGTGGAAGAACACGATAGCAAGCCGGTCATCGTGATGGAACTACTGCAAGGGGAGAGCTTGCAAGACCGCCTGCGCAAGGGGCCACTCTCCGGCGACGAACTTGTGGATATTGGCATTCAGACATCGGAAGGTTTGGAAGCCGCGCACACGAAGGGGATCATCCACCGGGACATCAAACCTGGAAACATTTTCATCGTAGGCGCCGGACGGGTGAAGATTCTCGATTTTGGATTGGCCAAGGTTGTCGCGGGCGATGTACCAGAAGACGAATCCGAAGAGGATTCGCTCACCGAGGAAGGCACCATCCCCGGCACCATGTCCTACATGTCTCCGGAGCAGGTCCGCGGAGAACAGGTTGATGCTCGCAGTGATCTGTTCTCCCTGGGTGTGGTGCTCTACGAAACGGCGACAGGCCACCGGCCCTTCGTGGGCAAGAATCGTGTTCTGCTGATGAATGCCATCCTGAACGAGAATCCAAAGACGCCCAGCCGCGTGAATCCGAAGTTGCCTGTTGCGCTAGACACAATCATCGCCAAGGTCCTGGAAAAAGAGCGAAGTCGCCGCTATGAGCACGCCGCCGATCTCTGCTCTGATCTGAGGCAACTCAAACGGGAGACGGAGCCTGGGCAAAAGGCAGTTGCCAGTGCATCTCCGGCTGCAAGGGTTCGGCCCCGGCGCGTCCCCATCGCTGCGGGCCTCGTAGCCCTCATGATCCTCGTCGTCATCGGCATTTTCTTCGTTTATTCTCGCCGCCTGCCTGCTCTGACCGAGAGAGACACCATCGTTCTGGCAGATTTCGATAACAAAACTGGAGACTCCGTCTTTGATGGGACGCTGCGGCAAGGCATGGCTGTACAGCTTGAACAGTCGCCTTTCCTGAGCCTCATCTCCGATGAGCGTATCCGGCAGACGCTCCGACTGATGGGTCGGCCCGCGGATTCGCAGCTCACTCCGGAGTTGGCTCGGGAAATCTGCGAGCGAACAGGAAGTCGTGCTGTGCTGGAGGGCTCGATCGCAAACCTGGGAAGCCAGTACGTGTTGGGCTTACGAACAAAGAATTGCGACACTGGAGATACGCTCGATGATGAGCAGGCGCAATCGACCAGGAAAGAAGACGTTCTTAATGCGCTCAGTCAAATTGCCAGCAAGTTCAGATCTCGCATTGGGGAATCGCTCTCCAGCGTAGAAAAACACTCGACTCCGCTCGCCGAAGCCACCACGACCTCGCTCGAAGCCTTGAAAGCCTACAGCACAGGGATGAGGGTGGCCTTCTCAACTGGTTTTGTTCCCGCCGTGCCCCATCTTGAACGCGCCGTTGAAATTGACCCCAAGTTCGCGATGGCGCACGCGCAGCTGGGGCTCATTTACAGCGATATCGGAGAGTCTGCCCTGTCCGCCGAGAGCACGAGCAAGGCCTATCAGTTGCGAGAGTTCACCAGTGATCGGGAAAAGTTCTTTATCACAGCTAACTATGCTCGACAGGTGACGGGAAACCTGGAAAAAGCGCAACAGATCCTTGAATTGTGGGCGCAAACCTATCCTCGTGACTCCGTTCCGCACGGCTTGATGTCGGGGTTCATCTGCCAGGGCTCTGGCCACTATGAAGAATCGGTTGAAGAAGCAAAAAAAGCGATCGGGCTGGATCCGGACTCCACTCCCGGGTATGTCAATCTCGCTTACAGCTACTCTTACCTGGACCGCCTAACGGATGCTCAGAACACCCTCCAGCGAGCCTCCGAGCGCAAAATCGAAATCCCTGAGCTTTTACTCCTGCGATACCAAATCGCATTCTTAAAAGATGATGAGACGGGAATGGATCGGGAAACTGCTCTCGCTAAAGGCAAGCCCGGAGCGGAGGACTGGATTTCTCACTCGGAGGCTCTCGTGTTGGCTCGTTCTGGCCAGTTGCGTCTGGCGGGGAGGATGTCGCGCCGTGCCATTGATCTGGCTCAGCAGGCGGGTCAGCGGGAAAGGGCGGCTACATACGAAACGGGAGTAGCGGTTTGGGAGGCTTTTTTCGGGAATGCGCTTGCGGCAAGGCAAAGCGTGATGGCAGCACTCAATCTTTCAAAGGGCCGGGATGTGGAGTACGGCGCTGCCTTTGCCCTGGTACTCTCGGGGGATTCTTCCCGCTCCCAAATGCTGGCGAACGATCTGGAAAGGCGGTTCCCAGAAGATACATCGGTCCGGTTCAATTACATGCCAACGCTTCGCGCGCTTCTCGCATTGAAAAACAATGATCCTCGAAAAGCTGTCGAACTCCTGCAAGTCGCCGTTCCCTATGAGTTGGCCGTACCGGGGATCGATTTCATTGCGTTCTTCGGAACTCTCTATCCTACCTATGTACGCGGCAAGGCGTATCTGGCCGCGCACCAGGGTGCCGAGGCCGCCATGGAATTCCAGAAAATTCTCAATCACCGAGGCCTCGTTTTCGGCGACCCTGCAGGCGCGATGGCACGCTTGCAACTGGGAAGAGCTTACGCACAGTCTGGAGATCAGATCAAAGCAAAAGCGGCATATCAAGACTTCCTTGCCATTTGGAAAGACGCGGACCCCGGCATCCCGATCCTCAATCAAGCCAAAGCGGAATACGCCAAACTGAAGTAGACTTCAACTCTCAAACCTGAAAGTATCTATTCCAGGTACACAGACAAGTGCTCACCCAAGCAATATCAACGCTTCTCGCGGGATCGTGCCCGAGTGACGCCCTATTGGTCATTGACGGGCACCGACTCCCCGATTGTCAGGGATGCGCGAGGAATGATGTCGATAGATCTGATCGACCGTCAATCATCAATGTTCACCGACCCCATGATTTCCGATCGTCTTGTAAACAGAAAGTAGAAGGTTCTCCTGCCAGGGCATTGAATTGGCGTCCCCGGCGGGATTTCAACCCGCGTTTGCGCCGTGAAAGGGCGCTAAAACGCTGGATCACGTTGTAATTACAAGGCAGCGGTCGCTCTGCAATGCCCTGTAAGGAACGTCTGAGAACACGATGGAGCAGGCTTTGGTTGTACCGTCCTTCTACTTCGGTGTTTTGTACCAAGGACTACGAAGACTGGGAGAACTGTCGATCTCAAGAGCAAAGCGCAAAAATGATTTCGAGCGACAAGTATGTCCTCCCGGTTTTGATGTGACGGCATGTGCTCACTGTCGAGCCCGATACTTCTCGGGAATTCCTTATTCATCAGCGTACCCGGCGCCGTCCACTCCCCTACCACCCTCGCCTCGAACTAGTCGGCGAAAGACCGTCAATCGTGGAGTTTAACGCGTTGAATGAGAGCCTCGAAGCGAGATTCGTGACGAAGTTTGTCCAAGAGTGGATCCACACTAAGCCATGCCATCCGGCAGCATCGGAGTTCATGAGCCTGGTGCAGACTTTCGAGAGCACGCTCTGTTTGGCCTAGCCCGGTGAGAATGGTGCTTATGAAATATGGCGAGACGTATCTTTGGGACGCGCTAAGCTCCAATTGGTTGAGAACGTCGGTCGCCTCATCACACTTGCCGGCAAGAGCATAAGCGGTACCGAGTGCTCCCAGTACAAACGGCGTGGCTAAGGAAATCCTATTTGCTTCCTGGAGTTCGTTGATGGCATCGGAGAATCGCCCTTCCTGCAAGTAGGCGAGGCCCAGGAGGTGATGGGCTGGATAGAAATTTGGGTCGAGGTCTAGGGCTCTCCCACAACATTCGATTGCTTTGCCATAATTGCGACGGTAGTAATACGGAAGGCCGGCAACATAATTTAAGGGTACGGAGAGGGCGTCCAGTTCGAGCGCCTTATCCATTTCGAGGTGTGCCTCATCGAAGCGACCTAAGCTCGCAAGGTACTCCGCATAGATCTGCCGAAGCCGGGGTACATTGGGACTGAACTCTATCGCCAGTTGGAATTCGCGCTCTGCCTGCGACGAGCGCCATTCATGCAAAAACGCAACCGTACCCAGAACACCGTGAGCATCGGCTAGTGACTTATCAATTGCGAGCGCTTTCGAAGCAGCCGATCTTGCTTTCGGGAAGGCGTCCCCGGGCGCCAAGTATGTGTAATATCCGAGTGGGATATATGCGTCTGCAATTGCGGCATAGGCGGACGCATAAGCAGGGTCTCGTTCGATAGCTTCATTGAAGTACCCAATCGCCTTCTTGATTGCCTGCTCTGTCCTTTTGTTCCAGAAGAACCGGCCCTTCAGATACAGCTGATAAGCCTCGATATTCTCAGTATCCCGTTTTCCGAATCGATTCTGACCGCTGGCGCTCAATTCGATCCGCAGTTTCTCGCAGATCTGATTGGCGATATCCTCTTGCATCTCGAAAATGTCGGTCATCTTTCTGCGGTAGCGTTGTCCCCATATTTGGTTACGGTTGTCCACGTCAATGAGTTCTACAGCGAGGATCAAATCGTCGCCGGTCTGCCGCACTCTGCCGGTGACTACCGCTCGCACTTGCAGCTCCTGACCGATCTCGTACGGGTCTTTGTCCAGCCTGCTATGGCGAAAGACGGTACCGCGAGGGATTACGCTCAATTCCTGGATTCGCGTCAGACGATAGATGATGCTCTCGGTTAAACCGTCGACCAAAAACTGCGACCCCGCGTCTCCGCTCGTATTCTCAAAGGGCAGCACTGCCAGCGACTCTATAACTGTCGACGAATGCCTGCCTACGCGAGCAATGAACCTGTATCCCCGGCGCGGTAAAGTCTCAATGAACTGTGGATGCTCAGCGTCATCGCCCAGCGCCGTTCGTATCTGGCGAATGGAAAAATTTAGACCCTGTTCGAAATCCACGTAAGTGTCCGCGCCCCAAAGCCGCTGTTGGATGTCTTCTCTGGTCACTAAATGACCGGCGCGGTCAGCAAGCAGGATCAGAAGATTGGATGGCTGCGGGGCGAGCTTGACACGTTGATTCGACCGCCGCAGCTCGCCAGAGGCGAGATCGAACTGAAAAGGCCCAAACCGAATTATTCCGCTTGATGCCATCCGATCCCTATCCTTCATTTCCCGCTTATGAGCGCTATCTGGCAAAAATATCAGAGCCGGACCATCATCTCCTTTTGCCTAAACCCGTGTCTACCAGTCCCTTGGGCCTGCTCAACGAAAACTATGGCTTTGGCTACCGACAGCGGTCAGCGGCTGATTACACAGTCACCGTGGGCCAGCCAAGAGGAGAGAGTTCTTCAGTTCATTCGCGATGCTGGAACTTCTCAGTTGGTGCAAATCCGGGCGATTGCACTCGTTGAGAACTGGCCGACCGACTTTGGCCACGTTTGGCTGTTGACGCCCAGCACTCTCCGATCCTACTGTCTCCCGCATGACCAAGAGCGAATACCTCACTGAATATGACGGAATCGTCAAGACCATGCAGATGTATATTGACGGAAGCAAACAAGGTAAAAGCGAGCTGATGCGCCCTGCCTTCCACCCTGACGCCTCATTCTTCGGCTACGCTGGGGAACAACTCGCCATCGGAACTCCGTTCCTCTTCGACTGGATTGACAAGAATGGTCCCGCTTCCAAGATTGAGCCCCGTGTGGTTAGTGTCGACATCCTCGGTTCCATCGCGGTGGTTCGTCTTGAGGTTGCCGGCTGGTCCGGTAAGCTGGCCGGTTCGGACGCCCGCATGTCCGATCTGTTCACGCTTCTCAAAATGCCAAGTGGTTGGACCATTATCCAGAAAGCGTTTCACTGGCACGCATGAGACCTCAACTTGATGCCGCGCCCTCTGGTATAGTCTTCCCCGCGGGGGTCTTGGGAATGTCTGTGCGGAATACCCCACAGAAAACTCTGGAATCGTGGAAGCAGATCGCTGGCTACCTGGACCGCAGCGAGCGCACCGTCCGGCGCTGGGAAGCGAGCGAGGGACTTCCCGTCCATCGCCGCGAGCACGAAAAGCAGGACACCGTCTTCGCCTACAGGCATGAGATAGAGGCTTGGAGCCGTTTACGCACCAAGTGTCCCAGCGAAATCTCGATCGATGAAGGCGAGAGCCTCCCTGCGGTCAAATCAGCCTCCAACGCCTACCTCGTCGAACACGACGCGATCACGCGTACCATGCACTGCTATATCGCGGGCGCCCGCGCCGGCGACGGAGATCTCATGCGCCACGCTTTTCATCCTTCCGCAACCATCTCCGGTTACTGTCAAGGAGTCGAATATAGTGGCTCCGTTGAGCACGTTTTCAAGTGGGTCACCGAGAACGGCCCGGCACCGAATATCAATCCTCGCTTCGCACGCATCGAGATCATCGAGAGCATTTCCGTCGTTCATCTAGAAGTTCAACACTGGTCAGGCAAGTTGGCTGGCGCCAATGCCCGAGCGTCCGACGTATTCACCTTGCTCAAGTGGAACGGCGAGTGGAAGATCACGCATAAGCTCTTCCACTGGCACGACCAGTGATTCCCCCACAGCCTAAGTCTCGCTGATTTGAGAGAAGCGCCACATGCAGGGCAACCGGCGGTAGCTCGCTTTGGATGTGCAGGATGCACTTTTTAACTAAACCCTTGTCTACCAGTACCTTGGGCCCGCTCAGCAAAAACTAAGGATTTACTCATCCCGTGCAAATTGATCTTCCCGGCTTTCCCGGGCAGACTCCAGGTCGGCAGCTAGCTTCAAGTGCCCAGCGATGCGGTTCACAGCAAGCGCGAATGCACGGCAGTATCCCAGGAGGTTGCGCATGAAAGTTCTAGTGGTTGGAGCCACGGGTTTCGTAGGGGGCCAAGTTGCTCAGGCACTTTGTGCGCGAGGGCACCAGACGCGAGTACTCGTGCGTGGCGGCCGAGCGCATCCCCGAGGATCACAGTTCGAAGGCAGAGTTGATGTTGTCGACGGCGATCTTACGCGCCCTGAAACATTGGCGAGTGCTTGCACCGGAATCGAAGCCGTAGTTTGTACGGCGACGTCGATGCCGCAGTGTCATGAGAATGGTTTGCTTCGCGTCGATCACGACGGAGTGTCGTCGCTTGTCCAGGCGGCGGAAAAAGCGGGTGTCAAGAAGTTTGTCTACACCTCTTATTCCGGAAATGTTCGTTGCGATTCGCCACTCGAAACCGCCAAGCGATCTTGCGAAAGCCTCCTCTTGAATAGCGCGATGTGGGCAGTAATCCTTCGTCCGTCGTACGTCATGGAGATGTGGCTCTCGCCGGCGCTCGGCTTCGACCCTATCAATTCAGTCGCTCGCATTTATGGTTCTGGGATGAAAAAGATTAGTTACGTGTCGGCTCGCGACGTTGCCGACTTCGCCGTCGCCGCGGTCGAGAAGGAGATTTCGATCGACCAGATTGTCGAAATCGGCGGACCGCAACCTCTATCTCAACTCGAAGCCGTCAGCGTTTTTGAAAGCAAGTTGCGAACGAAGTTTGACTTGAATTCTGTCCCACTTGAGGCGCTCGAAATTCAGCACAGTTCCTCCGACGCGCTGCAGAAGACGTTCGCCGCCCTCATGCTGTCCTACGCGAAAGGAGACACAGTGGCGGAGGCAGCGGCCAACTCGGAGAAATTTGGGGTTCGCTTGCACTCGGTCGCAGATTACGCCTCCGGGTTCGTAAGTCAATCCTCGAAGTCGGCGTGAGGCGGGGCCTTGCGATTCGGCGCAGCCCGAGGATCGTTCATGCACGCAGAACCTAAGTTGCAGAATCCATCGCGCCAGAGAATTCAACTAGAGGAAAAAATCATGTCCCAGCCTTGCGCACGTCGCCCAATCCGGATCGGTTTCTGGTGTCTGTTGCTGGTCACCCTGGTTGTCCAGCCGCTCCTCGCGCAGGCCCCACCCAGCGCCGACACTTTTGTCAGCAGTTCGACTCCCAAGACCAACTATGGGTCGACCATCGCTCTAGTGGTCGGTTCGGGGACCACCAGCTACGTGCGCTTCAACCTCGCCGGCATTCCGGCTGGGTCCAGTATTTCGAAGGCGACGTTGCGCCTCTACGTGGACGCGGTTGCAAAAAACGGCACGTTCGACGTCTACCAACTCAACAGCAGTTGGGCCGAGAACACGCTCACCTACAACACGCCGCCGCCGCCGCTGGGCCTCTCGGTCACCAACGGAACTGGGGTGTCGATCACGACCGTGAGTTGGAATCAGTTTCTGTTAATTGATATCACCGCGCTGGCGCAGAGCTGGGTGAACGGAACGGTTCCAAATAACGGCGTAGCCCTGGCGCTGACCAGCGGATCGAATGGCAGTTTCTCGTTTGACTCGAAGGAAAGCTTGCTGACGGGCAACGGGCCGGAGTTAGAGATCGCTTTCAACGGCGGCACCGGACCGCAGGGACCGATTGGACCGGCGGGACCGCAAGGTCCACAGGGCGTAGCCGGAGCGGTCGGCCCAACGGGAGCAACCGGCTTACAAGGCGCAACCGGACTGCAGGGTGCACAAGGCCCGCTCGGACCGATGGGACTGACCGGCGCACAAGGTCTGCAAGGAGTCGCCGGCCCGCAAGGCGCGGCTGGAACTGGGTTCAACTTCCGTGCGGCATTCGACAACACGGTCAGCTATGCGGCTTATGACGTCGTCAGCTACAACGGATCAAGTTACAACGCGAAAACCGCCACTAATCCCGGCGATCCGACGCCCGATGTAAACCCCAATTGGAGCCTGATGGTTACTGTGGAAACGCTTGCCGTCCCAGGCGCTGGCCGATGGTCCCGCAGATGGTAAAAACGGCCATGAAATACCAACACCCAGAGCTCGATATTGTCCGCTCGGCTTTGAACGACACGCAGCCAGGCGTGCCGCCAGTAGGCGCCTAGTCGGATGCGGCTACGGCACACTTTACGGCACACCTGGAAAAATGAGTCTAAAGACAACCGGTAAGTGATTGAAAAGATGGTGAGCGCGGGAGGAATCGAACCTCCAACCTACTGATTAAGAGTCAGTTGCTCTGCCAATTGAGCTACGCGCCCAAGCCTTTGTTTTCAGTTAATTACGGGAGATGCCATTTCGTCAAGAGTTCGTCCCGCACGAGAAAGTGATTCGGTTAGGCGAACCCATTCTATCACCTCCTCTTCGCGTAGGCTTATTGCCCTTCCAGCTTGTAACAAGGCGACCTTTGCCTGCCGAACGCCATCGACGGAAAGTGGTTCACCGCCCATCGAATCCTCCTTGCTAGCGTTTAGTCGGAGCGGCGAAGCGCATCAAGGCCCTGTTGATCCGCAGACTCAGACCCAGTAGCACCCGACCTGAGAGTCCGCACGTAGCGTTCGACTTCCCTCCGTGGCTCACGTATCCTTTTCGAATACCGGAGACAAAGAATGAGCCTTTTTCATGTTGCTACCCTTCTCATCATGTGTGGCATCACCCTCTCTGCTGTCGGGAAATCTGGAACGCCACAGAACTCAGCAACCAAGAAAGCCGCCCAGCCGGATGACATTCCAAAGTCCATCGCGGAAAGCATCAGCGGTACGCTCCAGTTCGTAGAAGGAAATTTTATCGGCCTCGCTGAAGCCATGCCAGAAGACAAGTATTCTTACATCCCCACAGTCGGCAACTTCGACGGCGTCCGCAGCTTCGGGGAACAAGTAAAGCACGTCGCCTGTGCTCAGTTCGCTTTCTTCAATGAGTTTGAGGGCAAGAAACCGCCCGAGGACTGCGAAAAGGGTGGGCACGATCCAGCGAAAACCAAAGCCGAGCTGATCAAGTATCTCAAGGACTCCTTCGACTACTCAAATCGCGTCCTGGCCACGCTCACGGCAAGCAATGCGCTCGACCGTGTCGAAGGTCGTTATGCCGGACCGAACACCAAACTCGGCATCTCTGTCGTTGCTGTCTGGCACATCACCGACCACTACGGACAGCTTGTCGAGTACCTGCGGTTGAACGGTATCGTTCCACCATTTACACAGAAATACGGGGTGAAGGTTCGGTGACTCGTTGTTCGCCGCCGACTCTCGCATTTCCCTGCTGAAGCGAGCGAAATGCGAGTACGCGAAGCCGCAATAGCCTGTCTTGACCTTCTGGTCGTTGCCGTAAATCGCATTCGCTGATGCCAAGAACCACGACTCAGTTCGACTCCATACGGAAGATCAGTTTGGCGCCGCACAGCGTGGAGGCGAGCACAGCCTAGGGGTCACCCGCGTTCAAGATTCGCGGACCACTGCTGGCGTGCGTGGCTACTCAGCATTCGGTTGAGCCGGGTTCGCTTATGGTTCGCGTTGTCTTCGACGACCGCGCCGAACTGCTCGCATCACCGGCCACTCCCTCAACTACACCGTCGTACTGGTTCGCCCAAGTACATTTTCTTGCCGTCCACAGGCTAGCAATCGGCTCCGGCCTGTGGGAAACTGTGAGCATGGCGAGAGCAAAGATAAAAGCTGGTCAAATCGTGGTATCGGATGGGCTGGTCGGCGTGTACAGGGTTGTAGCAGTTTCCCCGGACGGACAAATGGCGGATATTGAGAAGTTTGATGTATCGAGGCAGAAGTCAGTTGGCGACCCTACGCGCTCGGTTGCGGTTGATAAGCTGACCGCGTACAAGGAGGACGCCACCCAAGCTGCCGCTCGGATCGTGAGGGAAGCCTCTACTGAAGACTAGCCAGGCCGCTGCCCGGATCGTGAGAGAAACCCGCACTCCCCGATGCCGCAAACCGCTCACTGGGGTGGATAACGAAGTGTAGGAGGGGTGTCTTTGGACAGCAGGGGGAAACTACTCTCGATGCCTGAGTGATCTAGCGCGGATTCCTCTTCCGCGTCCTTCGTGCACATGACACACTGGCTGAGGTGTGCCGGGAACCGCGCGAACGACGGGGCGAAGACAACGGTGATCAGAGTCGAGTGCGCGCTGCGCTGCGTTCCATAGCGCAAACGAAAACGTCCTCTACCACCGCTGACGTTCCGCAGCCAGTCCCTCGGAACCTTCGCTGGTCACGGAGCGAGCTGGAGGCAAAGAATCCGGCCCCATCTGCGGGCGCCTCTCGACCGTGCCGATTACCGGAGCGTCGTCCATTCCATCGGCATAAGCCATGGAGACAAATCTCTGCTCGGAACACAAGCGGTCGATCATCCGCTGTTGCCCCGCGCTGAGCACGGCGTGAGGAAGAATGGGAAAGTGACGGAACATCCAAAGAAAATACACGCGCTGAAGAAAAGATGGCATCAAATAACGCGGCCCGATAGGGGTTTGCACTTGCACCACACCGTCCGACAACTTCTCCATCCACATAAACTAGGCCCACCTGAGAACTGAGTTTGGCCAGAGCATTTCCGGGGCCGCCATTATTGCACCAAGGTCGGTGCTGTGGGAAGCAGTTTTTCACAGATTCCCCAGAATTCTGTCAGCACCCGGGCAAGTCTTGCCCAAGAGCCAGCACATTTGGTTGAGTTTCGGGCTTCTCGTCCCAGTTTGGACCGGCCCACGCGTTCGGCTGTACCAAACTGGCGCATCCGGGACGCGAACCCTGGCGTAGAGCGAAAAGACTAGGCGGGAATCTCCGGCAGTATGTCCATGCGCCGGATTTCGGCAGCGACCCCGAAGTCCGTGCCAGGGCCCTTCTCTACGCGCAATACTCGGGCATGGCAGCACACCCAGTGCTTCTCCCCCGAGGTCAGTTCAGGAGGGAGGATGAGGACTAATTCTACCTCCGAGCCTTCCATCATGCTGGACTTGGTGTAGAGGAATACGCCATTCGTGCTGACGTCGCGAGTCTCGGCGCTCAACTCCACATTCGCGGCAGTGCTTCGGAGGCGCACGGGCAGCGTGGCGACGACTCTTTGGCGGGAACGGCGATCGATCTTAGAGGTCATTGATCTCTAATCTCTAGTTGCCGGTTTCTTAGTTGCCGGTTTCTAGTTTTCGTTTCCTGCAGTTGCCTATTCCTCAGAACCGGAAACTCCAAACTACCACCCCCCGGGGCTCGATAGTATAGAAAAACTTAGAAGCATACGTTATAAGCTGCATACCTGCATCCCTTTCGGGAATGGTGCCGTTTGATTTTCCACAGGCGGTATGCCCGCCCTAGCAGATGCACTCGACCGCAACCATCGAGGAGCGCAAGCTACGGATCGTAAAGAAAGCCCCGCCCCCGGCCATTGGCGTTTCCGAACTGTGCAACACACCCAGTCCAAGTCCAGCCTGCCACACTCACTCGGTTCGTTGGTTGAGAGCAAAGCACGGTTCCTTGCTCACGAGTGCAAGCCGATGGATAGCAGTCAGAACGCCGTGCGGAAGGTGCGGGAAGCCAGGGAAGACCAAATAAACCCGCTTGACGCCCTCTCGCTTGTTCACCGCTCCGAGTAGCGCCAACGACGTGAATCCGATGCGCGAAGCAACGTCTTGCAGGAAGGCGTATGCCGTGCCAGAGTCACGATCCCCAAGCGTGTACGAGATAATCGTTTTGGAATCCGCGTCAATCGCCGTCCACGCCCAGCCATCGCCCGCGCCTCGCTCCATCTACGCCGAAGGCCCAACTTGGCGGATGACTTGTTCGTGGTTTTAGTCGGCCAGTAGCAATAGGAGCGGACAACGATTCGCGAGCAGAGGGCCGGTGAAACCAAACCGCCCCACTAACTACATTTCCGGGCGGCGCAGGCGTGCGGCCGGCACCACGAGAGCCTGCTCCATGGTAGCAACATTCGTGCCTCGCAGTTTGGCCTCAGCCTCGGCCAGTTTGTCGGGCTGATTGGTCTGGTAGTAGGCCTGCACCAGAAGTTCCATGGTGAAGGGATTGTCCTGGTCTCCTTCAAGATAGCTGATGGCTTCGTCAAACTTCTTCTGATCCATGAGCAGCGTTCCGGCTGCCCCGTTGTAGGAACTCTGGATGACGTGGTTATGGCTACCGGCCACCATGGCTTCGAGTTGCTTCAGAGACTTGTCGGCCAATTCCCGGTTGCCGGCACGGGAGGCGCGTACGGTGCGGTTGCGCAGAATGCGGGACAGTTCCTCATCTTTATCGCCCTTGGAAATCAGCTCGCGTTGTCCGAGCGACTCCTCTGCGTCCCCCAGATACTTCAACGCCACTTTATCGTCGGCCTGATACTCGGCCAAATGCCGGTATGCCTGCGCTTCCTGCAGGTCCTGATCTTTGGCCTGGGCGGACTGGGCAATCTCCCGGAATAGCTTGTCCGCCTCGTCGAATTTGCCATCGCGCACCCAGGTCATCGCTTTTTGCATGCTGTAAGTGAGCCGGTCCGCCTCATTCTGGGCGTAGCGGATAGCCTTGTCGTACTCAATTCGCGCCTGCTCTTGGTTCCCCATCAGGGCGTAGGTATCTCCCAAGCCGACCTGAGAGGTGATAAAGCCAGGATCAATCTTTAAAGCGGCCCGGTATTGCTTCAGTGATCCCTCAAAGTTTCCCGCCATGCGCAGCAGTTCGCCGTAGGAATCGTGTGGGTTCGGTTCCTTGGGCAGCAGGGCAACGTAGCGATCCATGATCGCAAAAGCTTTGTGAAATTGCCGGTCGCGGGCGTCCACGTAAGCCAGGTCGTTCAGCGCGGCGGGAAAATTCTTGTCGAGCGCCAGCGCTTTCTCAAGCAATCTCTGCGCCTGTTCGTCGCCGTCCTCGCCCATCAGCCAGTTGGCGGCGAGATAGAGCAGGTGCTTGTCCTTGGGATAAACCTCCAGCAGGTCGTTCATGGCAGAAATGCCGCCGATAAAGTCGCCTTCCTGCACCTTGGCGATCCAGGCGATCATCAACTGCTCGCCGGGGGTCAGCTTGGTCGCGAGTGCTTTGGCTTTCTCGCGGGCCTCGCTCACTTCCTTGGGATCGCTGCCGTTGAAGGCAATCCAGGCCCAGGCCACGGCCAGATTGGGATCGGCCTTCACGGCGGCGCGCCAGTCGTCGTTCGAGCGATCAAGATAAAGATTCTCGTAGTCGGCCATGCCCTTCTCGTAGAGCGCGCGGGCCTCGGCCGACGAGGTCGTCACCGGCATCAAATCCGTGTCAGCCGGCTTGAGGTGGTGGGCATAGAGTGGCGCGGCAACGCTGACGCCAACGATGATAAGGACAGCACACATGGAGCGACGCATCGAGATCTCCACAACAGCCGCATTCAGGGAAAACGATTACCACTGCAGCGTAGCATCGCCGAAATCAGGTTCCCTAGTGACGGAAGTAACGCCACGGTTGGAGGGGATAGGGTTGTCGGACGATAGGGTTGTCGGACGCGGACACACACGACCCGATCGATGGGCTGCATTCGAGACAAGAAGCCGTTGTGACGAACGGCAAGGGCTTGAGGGACCTTAGCGGAACAAGTGCAAGGGGAGAAACAGAGGCTGCTGGGGACGCCTTGACTTAGAAAGTGATCATTACGCCGCCGCGGATGGAGCGGGCGGCCTGGACCAGATAGACGGTTTGGCCGTCCTGGCCCATGACCGGCACATAACCTTGTGCCAGCAAATTGCGCAGATCGATGAGCGCTTCCATGTGGGCGGGCAGGAAACCCAGGGTTGGAATCGGCTGGCGGACGAGAAGATTCAGGAAGGGATCGCTCTGTCCCGGCGAGGCGTTGAACATGTCCACCGGAGTCAACGCCGAACCATTGACCCAGCGATAGGACGCGATCCAGCGGGTGTGAGTGGCCGGCACGGTACCGCTGAACTTAGCGGCCAAGGCGTGACGGCTCTGCGTGGTGAGCCACTGCCCCGCGTCCTGGAGTTCGACATCAGGCTTGGCGAGGTCCAGTACGTCGCCGCAGGCATAATCCAGAGTGGCGGTGAGATCCGAATAAAGCTTTCGCTCGATCACAACCCGCAGTCCATGCGCGTTCAGAGTGTCACCGGCATAACTAAACGTGCCCGAGTAGGCGTCGGGCAGCAAGAACCCGCCGGCAGCGGAGACTTCGCCGGTACCGATCAATGCCGTGTTGGCCACATGATCGCTGAACACCGCAACTTGGATGTTGTTCTTGCCGATGCGCCGGGAGAGATTCAGTTCCTGGTGGCGGTCGCGTTCGAGTCGAGTCGCAAAGTTCACCAGGCTGACGCGAGGATCGGCTTGGCTCAGGTCCGAAGGCGCCGAATCGAAACCCTCATCGACGCGCGTGTTGGGCAAAGAGGTGGCATAGTCATACGCCAAGACGGTGTTGGGAGAGGCGTGCAGGTCGATGGAGCCGTACGGCCGGAACGCGGTCACGCGCCCAAGAAACTGAATGGTTTCCAGTTCGCTGCCGAACTTCAATTCCAGCACGTCGCCGAGGGCGAAATCGTCTCCTGCTCCGAAGGCCAGCGCCTGCAGCGCAGCCGAGTGGAGGCTGGGATCGGAGGGGGCGAAGCGGCGCACTGTAACTGCCATGGAGGGGCCGGAGCCGTCGGGCAGACGATGCGAGTACATGGCGTTCAGAACGACGGCGGGAAGACTATCTCCGAAGCCAACATTTCCACTCAGTCCGACGCGGTCCACGGAGAAAATGGAGCGCTCCACCGAGAAGCCCGTGCTCACGTCCGATCCGCTGCCATACCCAGTTGCCGACGAACCGGCCAGGAAGGAAAGGCTCGCCTTCAGGTCGTGATCCTGCTGTTCGGCGCCCGCAGGGGGATCGTCAAACACGCGTAAAACGGGACGATTCGCTACGGAACGCAGCGTCCACTTCCAGTCGTCATCATCGGCGGTGCCGCGCAGCGGTCCCACTCGTATGGCGTTCAGCAACGTGTTTAGAGTGATGTTCAGGTGAAGGCTGGAGCCGGGCTGCAAGCCAACTTTTTCGCGTAGGGAAGGTAGAAAGGAAGGCGCCGAGACTTTGATGGAATATAGCCCGGGCAGCAGATCCGTAGCGGAATAGAATCCGGCGCCGTCAGTAAAGACGGTCAGAGTCCGCGCCGCCGCGCCGTCGATCTCAACCAGCGCGCCCATCTGGGGTGTGCCCGAGGCATCGCGCACGTATCCGGAAATGGCGCCCGACCGCTCTCCGGCGCACGCCGGAATCGACAGCGCAACGACCACTGCCCAAGATCCGAGATGGCGTAGCTTCAATTCAACCCCCGGGAGATCAAGCAAGCCCGTTACTCTACAGCAAACGTCGCTGAAGGATCAATAGTCTGCTTGGAGATGTTATCGTTCACCTTAATATCGATCCGATACACGCCCGGCTGCAGGTTGGCAGCTGCGATGGATTTCTGCAACGTCACCTGTTCACCGACATTCCCCATCGTCTCGGTGGATTCGGTTTTCTGCACCACCGGTTTGTTGGTTGCGATGTTGACGATGTCAAACTCAAACGTGGCTGAAGGCTTGTGCGTCTTGTCGTCTACGCCCAGATTATAGACTTGCATCCAGAAATTCACCTTCTGGTCGCGACTCCGTTTGAACAGGGCGGGCTTACCGTCGGCCGCAGCCACGCGCGGGCGAACTTTATTCAGACCAATTACGAATTGGCCGGTGCTCACATCCTTGGTAGGCACCGCTTCCATCACATCCGCCACGATGAGCGAGGAGGTCGATAGTTTGTCATCGGCGTACTCGGGTACTACGATCCCGCGGCTCCACAGGCCCTTGCGATCGCCGTTCACGTCTTTCACCGCGATCTCGACTTTGTACCGTCCCGGACGCAGCGGCAGCGCCTTCCAATATATCGCCGAATTCTCCGCCGTACGGGGCAACAGTTCCGCCGGGACATCCACCTGGACAGGTTCCTCCTGGGTTTGCACAATGCGTCCGGTCAAGGTGCTCACGCGCATAAAGATATTGACGGTGCCGCGCTGCACACCATCTTTGTTGGCGAAGGTAATATCGCGATATTTCAATTGGACGGTGATCGGCACCAGCACCGTGTCCCCGGTGACCTTCACAAAATCCGTGCGCACGTCGAAGGGCATCAGGTTGGTGACGATCTTCGTATTGACGATTTCTTCCAGATCCTTATATTTAACCGGCGGCGGCGCCTGCAGCTTGGCAAACTGCTCCAACCGGTCGAACTGCTTGCTGGCTTGGCTGGAGCTGTCCGGGCCCGCTCCCAGCTGTTCCAAACCCCCTCCGCTAAAACGGGCTGCCTTGTTGGACATGCCCATCTGCTCGTAGAGCGTCAAACCGGCGTTGGGCGTCATTTTGAGTGCGTCCTTCTCCGACCGGTCCAGCGTCATGTGGAAGTCGCCGCACATGCAAGTGTCGACGAACTCGATGATGACTTCCTGTCCAATGCCTTCGAGATAACGGTAGCGCCAATCTTCGAAGGGGAAGGTCGAGGTTTCACCCCCGCCTTCTTCCATCGGCCGCTCATAGGTGCCGCCTGAGGGATGCGAATCGATTTCGTCCGCCGGACCGTACATGATATAGATGCGGCCGCGGTCGGTTTTCCAGCCCGGAATTCCGGCGGGAAAATGCTCGTTGGCGTATGCGATGCGCCGGTAGTGTTCTTCCTTGTATTCGTTCTCTTCGGTGTCCGGAGTGGGGTCCCGGCGCAGCCAGAACTGCTCGATAAAGTTGTCGCGCTCTTCGTCGTTTGAGAGCTGCTTAAAGGCGGCTCTTTCCTCATCGGTGATAATCCAGACTACGTCCTCGTTAAGCCACTTCTTGTAGGTCTTGCTAAGTTCGATGTTCAGAGATCTCTTCTGCTGCTTCTTCTGTTTTTCGTTTGGGCTGCGCTTGAGCGGATCGACCGCATCCGTAGATTGCGCCTGAGTGCCAGTCGCGCTCGAGGCTGGTGCTTCGGAAGACGGTGCGCTGGAGGTTGGCTGGCCGGAGGGAGCCGGCTGGCCAGTTTGGGCTCGAGCCGGGCCGGCAAAGCCTGCCCCCACAGCCAAAATCACAAGATACGAGAAATAACGTGAAGCAACCCGAGCCATGAGAAGGACTCCTGCCGCGACGGCCTTTGGTCGATCCATTCTAGGCCTTCAGTGGGGCGAAAGCAAGGCTAAGTCACATCAAAAGAATGGATTGACCACCGGAGCCAGCCGTTCGGTTGGACGCAGCGAGGCGTCTCGCGAGTTGCCCGACCCGGCATCGAATATTTTAGAACCGGGACCGGAACCACGCTATAATTTTTGGTTGCTATAATTCTGCATTCGCGAGGCTGCGCTACTCTCCGGATTCCCCAGAGTCCTGGCACTCCATTCAGATTGGAACTTTCCTACCCGCAGGATCGTACCTCAGAATGTGGGCCCGTCACTGTGCGGATTGGTCGGTAGCGATTCGCGAGGTACCTCGGGAGTAACCGCCTGAGATCCGAGCCGCTGCTGGCCTGATCGGGCAATAGCACTGGACGGTGACGGGAGTCATGAAACCCTGGAAAAAAATTGCCATTGGCAGCGGCGTGGTGGTCCTGTTGGCCCTCCTCGTCGGGATCACGGTCTATCAGAGCGGGAAGAATGTGGTCACGGTACAGACCGGGAAGGTACAGCGCCAAGACCTGTCCGCAGTGGTGAGCGCCTCGGGCGAAATCAGGCCTAAGACGTACGTCAACATCGGCGCCAATGCCTTTGGCAAGATCACGCATCTGCTGGTCAGAGAAGGGGATCACGTCAGGAAGGGTCAATTGCTGGCTCAATTGGAGAACGTGCAGTCGTCGGCCGATGTGAACGCCAATCAGGCTTCGGTGCAAGCCGCCGAAACCGATGCCATCGCCGCCGATGCCGCTCTGAAGACATCCCAGGCCGATCTGCTGCGCGCCCAAGCCGACTACGAGCGCAACAAGCTCGATTGGGATCGGGCTCAGAACCTGTTCAAAGACGGCTTGATCTCTAAGTCCGATTTCGACAGCCGCAGGAATGCCTGGGCGACCGCCGACTCCGGGCTGGTGCAGGCGCAAGCCCGGGTGTCTCAGGCGAAAGCGCAGAAGGATTCCGCCGATAAGCATGTAAGCCAGAACCAGGCCACGCTCACTCGCTTCGCCGATGTGTTGCAGAAAGCCACCTATACTGCGCCCTACGACGGCGTCATTACCAACCTGCCGGTGCGCGAAGGCGAGACCGTGGTGATGGGCATTCAGAATTCGCCGGGCAGCACGCTGATGACGCTCGCCGACATGTCGGTGATTACCGCCGAAGTGAAGGTGGATGAGACTGACATCGTGAATGTGCGCCTGGGGCAGCCCGCAGAAGTGACCATCGACGCTATTCCCAAAAAGATTTTCCACGGCACCGTTTCCGAAATCGGAGACAACGCCATCGTGCGCTCCACCGGCGTGGCCACCTCCCAGCAGACCACGGCGAGCGAAGAGGCCAAAGACTTCAAAGTCGTCGTGACTGTGACCGATCCTCCGCCGGATCTGCGTCCAGGACTCTCCACCACCGCCAAGGTCACGACGGCCTCCCGCACCAGCGTGCTGGCCATTCCGATTCAGGCGCTCTCGGTGCGCAGTAAAGCCCAGCTCGAGCAGGAAAAGGCTGCCCCGGGCGCCGTGCATGCTGCGGCTCCGGTGGCGAAAGAAGCATCCAAGGACAAAGATCAGAAAGAGATCGTGCAGGGAGTCTTCGTCATTCGCAACAAGAAGGCGGAGTTCGTGCCTGTGACCACCGGAATCGCCGGGACCAGCGACATCGAGGTGGTCAATGGCTTGAGGGAGGGGGACGAGGTCATGACGGGCAGTTACAAGATTCTGCGTACGCTTCGTTCAGGGAGCAGGGTCAAAGTCGATAACTCCGTCCCCAAGAAGGAAGACGAGACTTAACCTTCACCGGTTTCATCCGTCCAAGGGGAAAGCCGGTCTGGGTCTGGACCAGGGTTTCGAACAGCAGTCTCAGAAAGCAAACGGAGTTCCCGGAGTCGAATCTAATCTCGGAGAACCCAGTGGCACCGGAGCAGGAGAAAAAGATGGCAACCGCAGAAATAATCAGCATGCCCCCCAACACCGTAGCAGCACCGCCTCAGTCCTGCATGATCGCGGCTGAGGATCTCTGGAAGACCTACGACATGGGCTCGGAGCAGCAGGTGCACGCCCTGCGTGGCGTCAACCTCCGCATTGAGCGGGGAGAATATGTTGCCATCATGGGACCCTCCGGTTCGGGCAAATCCACGCTGATGAATCTTATCGGTTGTTTGGACACGCCCACCAAAGGCGAATACTGGCTCAACTCCCAGTTGGTAAGCGAACTCGATGACGATGAACTGGCGCGCATCCGCAACAAGGAAATCGGCTTCGTGTTCCAGACCTTCAACCTGCTGGCTCGTGCCACCGCCCTGCATAACGTGGAGCTGCCTTTGATCTACGCCGGGATTCCTACCGGTGAGCGCATCGAACGCGCCCAGGCCTCATTGACGGCCGTAGGCATGGAATCGCGCATGACTCACAAGCCCAATGAGCTTTCCGGCGGCCAGCGCCAGCGCGTTGCTGTCGCCCGCGCTCTCGTCAATCGGCCTTCCATTATTCTGGCCGACGAACCCACCGGCAACCTCGATTCGCAAACCGGAGGCGAAATCATGGCCCTGTTCGACCGTTTGCATGCTGAGGGAAACACCATTGTCCTGGTCACCCACGAGCACGACATCGCCGAGTACGCTCACCGCGTGGTCAACATCAAGGACGGGGTCGTCGAGCGCGACGAGCGGAAGAAATAGAGAATCGGGCCGCAGCCACCACGGGTCATCCCGAGCCAAGCGAGGGGCCTTGGTTCTTGCCTGTAGCGGTTCTTGCCTGTAGCGCTTGTGTTATCGCAAACACTGAGATCCCTCTGCGGTTCGACAATCGTGAGACTGTCCCGGCAACGAACCCGAACTGGCGGCACAGAGCAAAAAAGCCTCTCTGCGAGAGGCTTTGGTAAGAACTGATATGGGATCGCGTTGGTCGACTAGGGCGTCGTGCCTGCAGGTCGCGATGCGGCCGTGTCCGCCGGCGTGGGCGTGCCGGCGATGAAAAAGTTGTGATCGTAGAGATTGCGATACATCAGCCCGGCAATCTCGGCCGCTTTCGGGCCAAACGTGGGGTGCCCGCCCTGCAGGAAAACCACCACCACGATGCGTCCCCTGCTGGTATTGGCATAGGAGGCGAACCAGCCGAAGCGGGTGCCGGCGTGAGAGCAGGTGCCGGTCTTGCCGAGAATCTCTTCCTCGCTGAAGTTAAGACCGAGCCGGCGCGCCGTGCCGTATTGCACGGCCCCGGCCATACCGTCGGAGATTTCCGGGATCAGCGGAGCGATATCAAGCTGCCGCTTAATGCGCGGCTGAAAATTCGTGACTTCCTCCGGCAACGCCGGATGCTGCAGGTAATAAAGTGTGCCCCCATTGGCGATGGCCGATACCATTGCTCCCAACTGCAACGGAGTCATCGAAATGCCCTCGCCAAACGAACACATCTTGCCCACGCCGCCCAGCTTCTGCGGAATTACCTCCTCGGGATAAGACCCCAACTGTTCGCCCGGAATATCGTAGCCCGCTAACTCGCCCAGGCCGAATTGATTGGCATAGTAAGCCAC
>Ga0302324_100006745_pt1 | contig 24613 bp, 20 predicted proteins | sample Palsa_T0_1_FD_201949 | JGI IMG/M metagenome (GOLD analysis project Ga0302324, IMG submission 201949) | Peat permafrost microbial communities from Stordalen Mire near Abisko, Sweden - Palsa_T0_1 | ecosystem: Environmental > Terrestrial > Soil > Palsa > Peat permafrost | place: Sweden: Abisko... | reverse complement strand
TCTTTGTCTTTAGATAAAGCGCAAACACGTCGGCGAGGATGGCGTTCATACCGCCGGCGATGTCGGCTGAAGCGTCAGCACCGAGGTCAGTGGGTGTGATCAAAGGCGCACTGCGACGAGCCTTGACCTCGTTGCGGCTGATAGACTTGTTCCTGGCCATGATTTACCTCCATTGTCCAATGAAATTCAAATCGTGAATGCGAGCTATCGCAGTTTCCAGTCGGGTCGGACGTAGTGACAGGTGTAGCCGCTAGGATAGCGTTCAAGATAGTCCTGATGCTCGGGCTCAGCCTCCCAAAAATCAGCCGCCGGCACCAGTTCCGTCACAACCTTGCCCGGCCATTGACCCGAGGCATCGACATCTGCAATCGTCTCCTGGGCGATCCTCTTCTGTTGATCGCTGGTGTAGAAGATCGCTGACCGATAGCTCGTTCCCTTATCGTTACCCTGACGATTGCGCGTGCTCGGGTCGTGGATCTGGAAGAAAAACTCGAGAATCTGCCGGTAGCTGAGCTTCGCAGGATCGAAGATGATCTCAATTGCTTCGGCGTGGGTTCCGTGATTGCGGTAAGTCGCATTGCGCACATCCCCGCCCGTGTAGCCGACGCGCGTCGAGATCACCCCGTCGTAGCGCCGAAACAAATCCTGCATACCCCAAAAGCAGCCGCCGGCAAGTACCGCCCGTTCCCCAGTCATCGGATATCCTCCACTTGATTGAGATATGCCCCGTAGCCCTCCGCCTCCATGTCATCGCGGTGGATGAATCGCAGCGCGGCGGAGTTGATGCAGTAGCGAAGGCCGCCACGATCTGCCGGACCATCGTTGAAAACGTGACCGAGATGGCTGTCGCCATGTGCCGAGCGCACTTCCGTACGGATCAAGCCGTGGGTGGCATCGCGTACTTCACTGATGTAGGCAGGCTCGATGGGCTTGGTGAAGCTCGGCCAACCGCAGCCTGATTCAAATTTGTCGGCGGAGGCGAACAACGGCTCACCCGAAACGATGTCGACGTAGATGCCAGGCTCCTTGTGGTCCACGTACTTGCCGGTTCCTGGGCGCTCTGTATCGTTTTCCTGGGTCACGCGATACTGCTCCGCGGACAGCTTGGCGATCGCTCGCGGATTCTTGCTATATAGCTTCATTCCCTTCATGTTGCACCGTGATTGTGGCGAAGAGCAATAATGCAAGTGCCGAGACGATTCGAACCGCTTTGATGCGCGTTCTCCTAGTACAAGGGCTTCTTCAGCCGCCAGCGCCGATACGACCACAGCCAGTCGGCCGGACTCTTGAGCACGTCGATTTCGCAGGCGCGCGCATAGCTCTCGGTGATCTGATGGGGTTCTTTGGGCTCTTTGCCATCCCACAGCGGACGCAGGTCAACCTCGTAGCAGCTGCGGCGCACCCGCCGCACGCTCGCATACAGGACGGGCAAGCGCATGGCGCGCGCTATCTGCTCCGCACCGATGTAGAACGCAGTCTCCTGACCTAAGAATTGCGTCCAGTACCTCTGGTCCGTCGAGACCGGCGCCTGGTCGGCGTTCATTCCCACCGCACGGGTAATGGCGCGCCTGCGAATGAAATCCGCCAGCAGCTCCTTGGCGGGCACGAGCCGCGCGCCGAACCGCGAGCGCACCTTGAGCATCAGACGCTCCGCCCATTCGTCATGCAAGGGCTTGTAGGCGGCATCCACCGGATAGCCGAGCTGCAGTGTCATGCCGTGAAGCAGCCATTCCCAGTTGCCAAGATGCGAGGTGACGAACATGATGGATTTACCCGCGTCCAGATATTGGCGCGCGAGCTCGACGTTGGTGATGCGCATGCGGGCGCGCATATCCGCCTCTGTCGCGGACACCGATTTCAGCACTTCGATCAAGACATCGCAAAAATTCCTGAGGAACTGCCTGTGGATGGCTTCGCGCTGCGCGTTGCTCGCCTCTGGAAACACTTTCTGCAGCTGTTCGCGAATCACGGCACGGCGGTGACGCACGATGTAGTACGCAAGAAAATACAGCAAAGCCGAAAACGCGTACAGCACGGTCCACGGCAGGCGCGACAACAATTTGATCATCGTCCGCAAGTCTAGCGCAGCGCAGTATGCTGCGGCACACACGGCTACTTCATAGACCGTCTCTATCGATTACATCTAATCAATCGATTTCCACAGATCGAAGCGCGGGCCTATGCTTCATCCACACTTCCGCTGGAGACAGTCGCATGAGCAAGCCCAACGATCAACTCACCACGAGCGCCGGCAATCCCATTGCCGATAATCAGAATTCCTTGAGCGCGGGTCCCCGCGGGCCCCTGCTGCTGCAGGACTACCAGTTAATCGAAAAACTTGCCCACCAGAACCGCGAGCGCATTCCGGAGCGGCCCGTGCACGCCAAGGGCTGGGGAGCGTACGGTACGCTCACCATCACCGCGGATATCAGCCGCTTCACCAAAGCTAAGGTGCTGCAGCAAGGCGCCAAAACGCCCCTGCTCCTGAGATTCTCGACCGTGGCGGGCGAGTTGGGCGCCGCCGACGCGGAACGCGATGTCCGCGGCTTCGCCGTCAAGTTCTACACCGAGGAAGGCAACTGGGATTTGGTCGGCAACAACACGCCGGTGTTTTTCGTGCGCGATCCCTATAAGTTTCCCGACTTCATTCATACCCAGAAACGCCATCCGAAAACCAACTTGCGCTCCCCGACGGCCATGTGGGACTTCTGGTCGCTATCGCCCGAAAGCCTGCACCAAGTCACCATCCTGATGTCCGATCGCGGTCTGCCGATCAGCGTGCGACACGTCAACGGCTATGGCTCGCACACCTACAGCTTGATCAGCGCCTCCGGCGAACGTGTATGGGTTAAGTTTCACTTCAAAACCCAACAGGGCCATGAGTACTGGACCAATGCTCAAGCGTCCGAAGTGGTCGGGCGAACGCGCGAATCGACGCAGGAAGACTTGTACGAGGCGATCGAACGCGGCGAATATCCCAAGTGGAGGATGCAGGTGCAGATCATGACGGATGCGCAGGGGCAAGCCTGGTCGGAGCGCACCGGCTGGAATCCGTTCGATTTGACCAAGGTGTGGCCGCACGGCGATTTTCCGGTGATGGACATCGGCACACTGGAGTTGCACCGCAATCCGGATAATTATTTTGCCGAGATCGAGCAAGCCGCGTTCGCGCCATCGAACATCGTCCCCGGCATCGGCTTCTCGCCGGACAAGATGTTGCAGGCACGCGTATTCAGCTACGCGGATGCGCACCGCTACCGCTTGGGCACGCACTATGAAGCATTGCCGGTCAACGCGCCTCGCTGTCCGGTGCATCACTATCACAAGGATGGCCCGATGCGCTTCTTCGACAACAACGCCAAGAATCCGGACGCCTATTACGAGCCCAATTCATTCAATGGCCCCAAAGAGGACAAACGCTACGCCGAGCCCGCGCTGCCGCTGCATGGCGATGCCGACCGCTACGACCACCGCAACGGCAACGACGACTTCACGCAGCCCGGCAATCTGTTTCGTCTGTTCACTCCCGCGCAGAAACAGCGCTTGTTCAGCAACATTGCCGCGGCGATGCAGGGGGTGCCCGAGGAGATTCAGCGGCGGCAGATTGCGCTGTTTGCCGAGTGCGACGCGGCCTATGGCGCCGGCGTGGCGAACGCCCTGAAGCGCGCGGCAGCGGGCGATGATCGAATCAAGGGCACGAGCGCCACGGATGAACCGGAGGAAACGTCCGCTAGCGCTGCATCTCCATAATGGCGGAAGGCGGCACCATGTTCATGTTGAGATTGGCCATGATCCACAGCGAGCCTGACATGATCAGCGTCACGATGAGAAGGCCGAACGTGAGCGCAACCACATTATTGGTGTTGTCCCGCCCGGTACTGATGTGCAGGAAGAACACCAGGTGAACACCCATCTGGGCAATGCCGAGCACCGCAAGCCCCGCCGCCACGCCGGGCGCCCATAACAGGTGGGTTTGCGAGACGATGAAGGATGCGCCCGTGAGCAGCAGGGCGAAGATGAGCCCCACGGTGTAGCTTAAGATGCTGCCGGAGTGATCGGTATCGTCATCGCCGGGCGCATGCTCGATCGAATCGGCCTCCGGATGGGAATTTTCCGTCATTATCGTGCTCCCATGAGGTACACCATGGTCAACAGCGCCACCCAGATGATGTCGAGGGCGTGCCAGAACAGGCTGAAACAGAGCAATCGGCGCCGCACAAAGTCGAGCGGCCCCCGCACCGTGATTTGACCCGTCATGAAGCACATCCACAGAAGTCCGATGCTGACATGCACCCCGTGCAACCCCACGAGACTGAAAAAAGCGGATAGGAACGCGCTGCGCGACGGGCCGGCCCCCTGCCCGATCATTCTCGCGAATTCGCTGACTTCGAGTCCTAGAAACGTCGCCCCGAGCACGAAGGTCAGCGCAAAGGCCACATAGAAGCCTTTCATGCGGCGCCGCTCCACGGCCAGCACGCCAAGTCCGCAGGTATAGCTCGAGAACAGCAGACACAGCGTCTCGATGCCGACATGGCGCAACTCGAAGAGGTCGTGTCCCGAAGGTCCGCCGGCAGTCTGTCCCGACAGCACCGCGTAGGAGGCGAACAGCGCCGAGAACATGATGATGTCGCTCAGCAGAAAGATCCAAAATCCGTAGGCGACGACGATGCGCACCGGCGCGGGCCCGCGGGCGCTCAGCGGGATCGAGGGCTCGGCGAAATCCGCCGCCGTGCTCGGCGCGTTCACGTGGAACCCCGCAGCCGGCTTCGGTCCGCTTCTGCCAATTGCGCGCCGGACACCTCGTGCTCGACCCGCTTGATCCAGCCAAAGGCGAACAGCGTCAATGCGGCGCATAGCAGGCCTAGGATCGCCATCCACCAGATGTGCCAGATCAATGCAAAGCCGGTGACGACGGCAAAGAAAGCGGTCACGAATCCATTGGCGCTATTCTTGGGTATCTCGATCGAATCGTAGCGCTGGGGGAGCGCGATGCCGCCCTGCTGCTTCATCGACCAGAAAGCATCCAGCGATTTGACCTGCGGCAACACGGCGAAGTTGTACCCGGGCGGCGGCGAGGCAGTCGACCATTCGAGCGTTCGCGCATTCCAAGGATCGCCGCTGCGGTCGCGCCGCCGCTCGCGCGTGCGGATGCTGATCACCAACTGCGCGATGGTCGCAACGATGCCGCACAAGATAATGACGGCTCCCGCTTCCGCCACGATCATATAGGGCTGCCAGCTCAAGTCGGCGTAATGCTGCATGCGCCGGGTCATGCCCAACAACCCGACGAGGTAGAGCGGAATGAAGGCCAGATAGAATCCGATCAGCCAGCACCAAAAGCTGATCAGTCCGAGGCGTTTGTCGAGCGTGAAGCCGAAGGCCTTCGGGAACCAATAGTTATAGCCGGCCATCGCACCGAATAGCACCCCGCCGATGATCACGTTGTGAAAGTGCGCCACCAGAAAAAGACTGTTGTGCAGGACGAAGTCCGCCGGCGGCACCGCCATGAGCACGCCGGTGACTCCGCCGATCACAAACGTCACCATGAAACCGATCGCCCACAGCAGCGGCACTTCATAGCGAATCCGGCCGCGGAACAACGTGAACAGCCAGTTGAACAGCTTGACCCCGGTAGGCACCGCGATGATCATCGACATGATGCCGAAAAAGGCGTTCACGTTCGCGCCCGCGCCCATCGTAAAGAAATGATGCAGCCACACCATGAAGGACAGCACGCAAATCGCCAGCGTCGCCAGCACCATCGAGCGGTAGCCAAATAGCGCCTTGCCGGAAAAGGTGGCGATCACTTCGGAAAAAATACCGAAGGCCGGCAGAATCAAGATGTAAACCTCCGGATGGCCCCAGGCCCAGATCAGATTGAAATACAGCATGACGTTGCCGCCCCCGCCATTGGTAAAAAAATGCATGCCGACATAGCGATCCAGCAGCAGCATCCCAAAGGTGGCGGTCAGGATGGGAAAGGCGGCCACGATCAACATGCTGGAAGCGAGCGCCGTCCAGCAAAATACCGGCATGCGCATGTAGCTCATCCCGGGTGCGCGCAGCTTCAAAATCGTCGTGACCATGTTGATGCCGGCGAGCAGCGTGCCGATGCCCGAGATTTGCAGCGCCCACAGATAATAATCGACGCCGACGCCGGGCGAGAATTGCAGCTCCGAGAGCGGCGGGTAGGCGAGCCACCCGGTGCGGGCGAACTCACCGATCACCAGCGAGACATTCACCAGCAAGGCGCCCGAAGCGGTGAGCCAAAAGCTGATGGCGTTCAACACGGGGAATGCCACGTCGCGCACGCCGAGCTGCAGCGGGACCACAAAGTTCATCAGGCCGATCATGAACGGCATCGCCATGAAGAAAATCATGATGGTGCCGTGAGCGGAAAATATCTGGTCGTAGTGCTCGGGCGGCAGATAGCCGGCGGCGCCGCCCGCGGCGATGGCGAGTTGCGAGCGCATCATGATGGCATCGATGAAGCCGCGCAGCAGCAGCACCAGCGCCAACAGCACATACATCACGCCGATGCGCTTGTGATCGACGCTGGTCAGCCACTCGCGCCACAGATACGGCCACCAGCGCTTCCAGGTGACAAGACCCAAGGTGCCAAACACCGCAAAGGTGACGAACAACGATGCCGCCATCGGAATCGGCTGGTGAATCGGAATCGCATCCCAGGAAAGCTTGCCCACGCTACTGCTCCACGGTCTCGTGCATGATGTGTTGGAACAGCTTCGGATCGACGCTGCGGTAGGTTTGGATCGGCGCCGCACCGCCGGTGCGGGCCAATTGCGCGTAGCTATCGGCGTCGAGGCCCGTGCCTTGATCCCGCGTGCGCGCCAGCCACGCGGAAAATTCCGCCGCAGACAGTGCATGCACCACGAAGCGCATGTCGGAGAAGCCATCGCCGCTGAAGTGCGACGACAGGCCCGGAAAGTCGCCGGGATGATCGGCGAGCAGATTCAAGCGCGTGGCCATGCCGGGCATCGTGTAGATCTGACTGCCGAGCTGCGGCACGAAGAACGCGTTCATCACGGTCGCCGAGGTCAGCGTGAGTTCGATCGGCGCGCCTGCCGGAACCATGAGCTCATTGACCGTAGCGATGCGCTGATCCGGATAGATGAAGAGCCATTTCCAATCGAGCGATACCACTTCGACGCGAATCGGCGCGCTTTCAGACGGGATCTTCTGCGCAGGATCCAGCAGATGCGAACCGGTCCATGCGACCCCCGAGAGCAAAATCACCACCATCGCCGGTATCGACCAGACGACGAGTTCAACCTGCCCCGAGTAAGACCAATCGGGCCAATGAGTGGCTCGCTGGTTCGAGGCGCGATACCACCACGCGAAAGCCAGTGTCAGTACGATCACGGGGAGAGCGACCACCAGCATGATCGCGGTGGCGTTGAGAAGAATCAGCCTTTCGGCCGAGCCGATGGGTCCTTGCGGATCGAGCACGCCCTGCGCGCGGCAATTACCAAACAGGCCTTGCGTAGCGATAGCTACGAGAGCACAGGCCCGCCCGAGGCGCGTTAAGTACGAATCTCGCATGGCTGGGCATGACTATACCTTTACACGAGTTTCAGATCGACCGGGGGCACCTGCTGAAAGACACTGGCGCTCTGGTCGGCCGAGAGGCCCCACAGGGAGCGGAACAGGCCGCCCAGAACCGCGCGATAGTCATTGAGAACCGGAAAGTCCCGGTCTTGGAACAGGGTGCTGCGATCCACACGCTGTTGCTCGCCGGCAATCCGGCCCCCGTTGATCGCGCCTCCGAGCACCCAATAGACCGTGCCATGGCCATGATCGGTGCCCTTGTTGCCGTTCTCGCGGAAGGTGCGGCCGAATTCCGAGACCACCACCACCACGGTATTCTTCCATTCGGCACCCAGGGATTGTGAAAATGCCTGCAAACCTTTGCCCAGGCTGGCCAGATTGTTGGCCAGGGTGCCTTGCGCGGCGCCCTCCCCGACGTGGGTATCCCAGCCTCCCACGTCGATGAAGCCCAAGCGATATTTATCGCGCATCAATTTACCCATGCGTTCGGCTTCGAGTTCAAAGCCTTTGGTATTGATGGCATTGCGATTGGCGGCCACCATCTCGTCCGCCATTTCCTGGGCCACTTCCTGGCGCAACTCCAAGCCGTTGCTCACGGCGCCTTCCAAATGATGACCGGCGTACATTTGGCTCAAGATGCGCGCTTGGCGCTCATCGAATGGCGGTTTGCCGACGTTTTTGAGAGACAAATTCGGCACAGTGCCGGCGCCCTCGAATGCCAGCGGCAGCGCGTCGGTAAAGGAAATCGGCGCGGCGCTCGCCGAGGCGCCGATCAGGCTATCGGATAGGCGCCCGAGAAAACCCGAGCGATAATTGCGCGTGCCGCTCATAGGCTGACCCAGCTCGATGCTGTCCTGAGTCTCGAAGTGGCTTCGCGACAGGTCATCGGTGCCGGCAAAGGGCACGAAAGCAACCTGCTGCTGCGAGTACATATCGCCGATGGTGTCGCGCACCGCCGGCGCCAGCGCCCAATCGCCGTCCAACGCGAGTGCCGTGGTGTTCGAGGCAGGATCTGGTTTAGGTATGGCGATGTTCGGTCTGGCTTCGTAGTAGTAAGCGCTCGAATAAGGAACCAGCAGATTGGTCGAATCGTATCCGCCTCGCAGGAACACCATCAGGAATCGCGGTCCGGTAACGGGTGCCGCAAACAGACGACCGGATACGCCGGTGCTCAGCAGCGTGGCGCCGCAGAGTTGCAGCAAATGGCGACGTTTCATGTCATCTCCTAAAGGCTCACTCGTAGTTGAAGTCGGGCGAGGATAGTAAGAACGTGTTCCACTCCTGCTGAGAGATGGCGCGGCCGAGCGCATCTCGCGTATGCGCGGTCAGAAACGGTTCGACAGCCTCGAAGTACAATCGGTTCGACAATTGCGGAAAGCCCCCTGCGCCCCCCGCACTGCCATCCTCGGGATCAAAAAGCCCTGCGCTGCCCGAGCCGATGGCACGCGCAATCTCGAAGCGGCGGCTCATCTGCCCGGAGCTTGCCCAACTGAGCTCGGTGAGCGGGTAGCCGTCCGGAGTCGGACGGCCAAAAGGCGCCTCGCCCAAGCCGTTCAGCCAGTTGAGCATCGGGTGAGTATTGTTGATCGGGCGCCCGTCGTATGCAAACCGCACGGACGAGATGACAAAGCGCATCGGATCCTTGAACTTACTTCCCAGCGAGGCGCTGAATTCCCGTGCGAGGAACATCGTGCGCAGCACCGCGGCAATGTCGCCGTCCGTATGCATGAAGGTCTGCGCCATGCGCTCGACCAGCTGCGGCGGCGGATTGTCGGCGACGAAATACACCGCAAGGTCGCGCGCAATGAAGCGCGCGCAGGCGGGCTGCCCGACGATCAACTTGACGGCCTCCTCCACTTCATCGAAGCCGCCGCCCTGGATGGTGCGTCCGAGCAGAGTTTTCGTGCCGAAGTCGTGCCGCGCGGGATTGAATTCAAAGGCGCCCCTGCGCAAATATATTTTCTGCCACTCGGGCTTGAGCTTCGGCGGCGGGCCGACGTTGATGCCGACGCCGGTGAGCACTCGTGCAAGCTGTTGAACATCGTTCTGGGTATACCCTGACCCCACGCCCAGCGTGTGCAGTTCCATCAGCTCGCGCGCGTAGTTTTCGTTGATGTGCCCTACCGCGTTTTGGTTGTTGTCCAAATACTGAAGCATCGCGGGATGTTCGAGCGTGGCCAGCACCAAATCCTTGAAGTGTCCGAACACGTGCGGACCGATCGCCTGTTCCGCATAATCGCCCACCAGCCAGCGCAGGTTCGCCTTGTATTGATTGACGCTGAAGTGGTTGAGCCAGAACGAAACCATTTGCTCCTGAAGCTGCGACGGGGAGTACACCGCGCGCAGCAGTTCGCGGCGAATCGCCTCGTACCCGAGTTTGTTGCCATGGTCATTGAGAGTTTTTCGCGCCTGCTCCTTGTCTGGCCCATCCATCATGGCGTTGATGCTCTTGTACTGCGCGTTCAAGTCGGCCAGCCATTTTTCCGGATCGGCATGCGACACCTCCAGCGCACCGATCTGCGCGGCAATCGGCGCAGGCACTGCGGCCTCGCGTGCGCTCAACTGCTGTTCGAGGAAGCCCCGCCGCCCGAGCATGCGATAATCCGCGACGCTCGCGCTATCGAGACCAAAGGTCACCCGGGAAAGCCATAGCGTATCTTCGCGATGCAAAACCGGGAGCGCCGCGGCAACCGGCGCCGTGCGCGTTCCCGGGGCTGTGCACGCAAACAGCAGGCCCGAGGACAGCACGGCGAATACACTCTTTAGTCCGACGGACACGGCTCCCCGCATTGGCTCACTGTGAAAACGGCAATCACAGATTACCAGTCACGCGCTCGAGACTGCCTGATCCTTGTGCGTCAATGAGATACAGGTCGCGAGTGGCGGGGGCCTGTGTGGATATCGCGGTGGTTGCCTCGAGGAAGCCGGTGTGCCCATAACCGCGAAAGGTGCCGCTGAGAAAAGTCGCTGTTCCGGCCGGCAGCATGCCGATGTTCGCGACCACTTGATTCGACGTGGTGTCGATGGCGATCAAATCGCCGCCGCTGACGCCGTCCTCGACGTACACCTCGCCGCTGGTCGAATTGGTCACCGTAACCGGCGATAAACCTGTCACTTGAAACATGGTTTCATAAGGCGTTTGAGTGGTAGTGGTGTCGTTCGGCCAGGGAAATTCCTCGCCGCCGCTGATGAACGTGGAATTCGCCAGCAGCGCCTGCACGACGGATCCGTCGACGCCGACGATGCCCGATTGCGTTCCGCTGTGCGTCTCGGTATTCGTGGCCGAATCGTAGCTGCTTTCCCAGGTGGTGAAGTACACATTGGTGGCGGTGGCGGTAAAGTTGCCCGCGTTATCGGTATCGCTCGCGAGCATCAACGCTGCACCGCCGCTCACCGGCAGAGCTTGAATGCTGAAGTTAGGCGATTCGACACTAAAGATTAAATTGGTCGATTGCACGGGAAACTGCAGGCCCGCGATGCGCCCCGCCGTGGTCTCGACGACGGCCGGCGCGCTCGAGCCGTCGGCCGCCAAGGCGTAGATACTGGCGGATGCGGCCACGGTTTGCGTGGCCGCCGTATTGATCGAAAAATACAAGGTGGTGGGCGAGGCCGCGAACAGGGCGGCCGCATTGGTGGGCGACCAGTTGGGAATGGTGAACAGCGCCGCCGATGTGGTATGCGCGACATAGTCAACGTACACGATGTTCCCATCGACTACGTACAATTGCCCTGTGGGATAGCCTTGAACCGTGCCAACCGGCAGCGCGACGGCCACACCGATGGGTGCTGCGAAAGTGCCGAGCGTGACGGGGTTCGCGAAATTGCTGTCGACCAGCACCAGATTGGCGCCGCTCGTGGCAACAAAACCGGATATGCCGCCCTGCGATGTATGCACCGTCGCCACCGGCATCGCGGAGGCCACGATGGGGGCATCGGTCGCCGCCATGCCTGTCTTCACCATGTGAATCACATCATCCGGCGTGTCGCAGACGCCATCGGGTCCCGGCAGACGGTAAAAATACGAGGAATTCGTGGTGTTTTGCAGATCCGCGGCGAAATAGACGCCGGCGTAGGCGTAAGTGGCGCCCGCGGCCGCGGTGCCGGTAAAGCTGCAAGTGTCATCGATGGTCGCCGCCGACTCGGTCGAAACTTGTTGAGTTGCGGGACCGCCGATCGTCGTCAGATCGAGGGCATAGATGTGCCCGTCATTTGCCTTGTAGATCTCCATGCCGGCGGGCTGCCCCAAGCTTTGTCCCGTCAAGAAGTCGATCGAGCCATGTAGGACTTGCTTCTTGCCCGCATAGGTGCCGATCGGCGCGTTGCTGAAATTGCCGGTGTTGGGATCGGCCCACGCAACGAATACGCCCGTCGTGCCCACGTAGCTCAGCGCCGCGGGGGGCGGTCCGCCGCCGAAGCCATATCCGCGGCCGCCGCACGCCGACAGGCAACCCAATAGGACGGCCATCAACGCCGGAACCGGCGAAACCTCCCGCAGCCGGCTGCCCCAGGAAATCAAGGTCGAAAGATCAGCCGCGCGACGATGCAAGTGACGAGACAAATTCATGAGCGTCCCCCGGGGAAGTGTTTACTTACCTTGGAGAACGGCGGACTCGAAAGATCGTTGACGCCTTAATGACTTACATGCGCCGCAGCGCGTTACATTCGCTTCATACCTGCGCTGCAGTGCGCGGGTTGTTGAATTACGGCGCAGCCGGGCACTGATCAGTCGCGGTATACGCAGCATCGGCGGGATAAAGCGCCATGAGCTTGCGCATCACGCCATTGGTCCAGCCGAATCCGTCCTGCAGTGGATACTCACCGCCGCCGCCAAGCCGATCGGTTGCAATGACGTCGTATTTCTCCACCAGCTTGCCGTTCTCGCCGTAGACGCGATTGACATTGAGCATCCATCGGCAGGCGATGGTCTCGGCCAGCGGCGAAAGCGAATAGCGGCGCAGCCCAGAGACGCCCAACCATTGCAGCGGCGCCCAACCGTTGGGTGCATCCCATTGCTGCCCGGAAACCAGCGGCGTAGTCACAATCCCGCCCGCTTTGAGCAGGTCGCGCGAAACAGCTCGAGCCACGCTCGCCGCCTGAGTACTGTCGGCGAGCGCAACGAACAACGGATACAGGGTGGCCGCCGAGATCCTCGGCACCTGCATCTCCTTCGTCCAGCGATAATCGCGATAGACACCGCCATCGGCATCCCACAAATATCGATTCACGGCATCGCGCCGAGCGGCCGCCCGATGTGTAAATTCGCTGACGCAGGACTTGTCGCCGGCGCGCTCGCAGCCGTCGTGGATTGCCGTTTCGAGACCGAACATCAGGCTATTAAGATCAATCGGAATGATCTCTGTGGTGTCTATGGTCGCCAAGCTCTGGCCATCGGCGAACCAGCGCGTGCTGAAATCCCAGCCGCTCTCGGCCGCCGCGCGCACATCGCGATACAGCTGCCGCGGGATGCGTCCGCTGCTGCGCGCGAGTTCTGTGTCCTCCCGATAGGATTCGTCGCGCGGCGTGTCGGCATCGTCCCAATAGCGGTTGAGAACCGCGCCGTTGGACATGATCACCACACGCCGATGCGCCGCACCGCGCCGCAGGCCTGCCTGCCCCTGCATCCAAAAAGCATGCTCACGGCGCAGCTGCGGCAGATAGCGCGCGTAGGAGGCTGCCGGGTCTTCGCTGTTCAACAGTCCGACCATGGCGAAGAAGAACGGCGGTTGCGAGCGGCTCAAGTAATAGCTGCGCGTGCCGTTCGGCACGTGACCAAAGGTGTCGATCAGATACGCAAAGTCGCGCACCATGTGCTCGGCCAGATCGCGCCGGCCGCTCTCCACCAGGCCGAGCATCGTGAAGTAGGAATCCCAATAGTACATTTCGCGAAATCGTCCACCCGGCACCACATAGGATTCCGGCAGCGCAAGCAGCGACGAATATGGCGGTGCCGTGAGGGTGGAACGCGTCAGCTGATTCCACAGCGAGTCGATGTGCCGCGTGATGCTCACCTTTTCCGCGACCACCTCCGAGGTGCTTGCCGCCTGCGGCAACAAAAAATTGTCGGCGACGAATGATCGCAGCGAGTCCAACGAGAGCGGATTGGCGTCGAGGTAGCGCGCCAGAATGTCTGACGGCGCGGACTTCGGTATCACGTCCGCAAAGGTCTTGCTGTCGGGAAACACCTTGGCAATCTCGACCGCCGCGAACAAGTCGCCGAACAACGCTGAGGGGCTTTCGGGAATCGCCGCCGAGGGCTTGGGCCGCTGCTGCGTCGAGGCCGCCGGCAGGAGAAGCAGACAAAGTCCGACGCCGGCCAAACGCCGCACCATGAAGGGAACTCGAGAACCCATGAGCACCTCGCAAACGCTCCGTATCCTCGTGCGTCGGCGCCTTGAAGTCAAAGGACCGGGCTGCTCGCGGTGCCCTATACTACCGCGTGTACCAAGTTTTCCTGCCGCCTTGATGATGACCCGCGCATAAGGAGCGTTGAGATGCCGAAGAAAGAGTTGACTCGCCGCGAGTTTGTCAGCGGCGCCGGGAAAGCCACCTTGGGCGCCCTGGCGGCGGCCTCGCCCCTCATCATTCCGCGCCGCGTGCTCGGGCGCGGCCACCGCGCGCCCAGCGACACGGTAAACGTCGCCATCGTCGGGTGCGGCGGCATGGGATCGCAAAATGCCTTGGTGCTGGCTCAAACCAGCCGCATCGGCGCCGTTTGCGATGTCGACTTCGCCTACAGCGAACGCTGCGTGGCGAATAAATTAACCGATCAGCTCAAGCAGCCGCGGCCGGAGGGGCAAAAGCTTAAAGAGCAGTTCGACAAGGCAAAGCGCTATGGCGACTTTCGCGAGATGCTGGCGCGCGAGAAGAATATTGACGGCATCGTGGTTGCCACGCCCGACCATTTGCATGCGGTCATTGCCAAGGCCGCCATGGACATGGGCAAGCACGTTTACGTGCAAAAGCCGCTGACGGCCACCGTACATGAGGCGCGGGTGCTGCGCGAAACCGCGCTGGCGAAACCGAAGCTGATCACGCAGATGGGAAATCAGGGGCATTCGAGCGAAGGCGCGCGTCTCATCAATGAATGGATCGGCGCGGGTCTCATCGGCGACGTGCATGAGGTGCATGTGTGGACCAATCGGCCGGTGGTCTACTGGCCGCAGGGGATCCCCCGCCCGACCGGCATGACTCCGGCCGACGTACCCGGCGGTTTCGGGAATCTATGGACCTATCGACATGTGCAAGACGTGCTTGCCGCGGCCATGGGCGCCCCGGGCGCGCCGCCGCCGGGTCTTGACTGGACAATGTATCTCGGTCCGGTCGCGGAAGATGTTCCCTATCATCCGATCTACCATCCTTTCAACTGGCGCGGCTCGCTGGATTTTGGCGCGAGCGCGCTCGGTGACATGGGCGCACATCTCATCGACCATCCCTTTTGGGCATTGCGGCTCACCTACCCCACGAGCATCGAGGCGACATCGACGCAGTGGGGCACCATGAACGTGCCCGCCGCCGATCCATCGGCGCGACCACTGCGTAAACCGGTGTCCTATCCGGTATCGACCTGCGTGCACTATCAATTCGCGGCCCGCGGCGCGCAGCCGCCCGTGAAGCTATTTTGGTTCGATGGTGGAATCTATCCGCCGCGGCCGGATGTCCTGCCGGACGATGTTGAACTCAAGAGCGAGGGCGGCGTGATCTACATCGGCGAGAAAGGCGTTCTTTTGCACGATACCTACGGCGCCAATCCGCGGCTGTTCCCGCAAGGCCTGATGGACGCGGCGGCCGCCGTACCCAAGAGCATCCCTCGAATCGAGTGGACCCACGAACTCAACTGGACCAAGGCGATTCGAGGCGAGGCCAAAGCGAGCTCACCGCTCGAGTACGCGGCGCAGCTCACCGAGACCATGCTGCTGGGTCTGGTGGCGCTGCGCACCGGGCCTGGGAAAAAGATCCTGTATGACGGCGAGCGCGGTCAAATCACCAATATTGCCGAAGCAAACCAATTCTTGACGCGGGATTATCGGTCCGGCTGGGCGATCTAAAAGCGGGACGCGGCCTTTAGCTACAGGTCGCGCACCCAGATGTTTCGAAAGCTGATGGGCGCACTGGGATCGTGATGGGACTGCAGCTTGATGGCGGCGCGATCGTAGGGCTTGTAGACCGGCGAGCCGATATAAAGGGTCTCACCGGCCAATCGAAAATGATTCTGGACCAGCACGCCATTGTGAAACACCGTGACATAGGCCGGCGTTTGCAGCGTTCCGTCCGCATTGAACAGCGGCGCTGTCCACACCACATCGTAGCTTTGCCACTGGCCCGGTTTACGGGATGCATTCACCAGAGGCGGGCTCTGTTTGTAAATGCTGGCCGCTTGCCCGTTCACATACGTCTTGTTTTCATATGAGTCGAGAATTTGTACTTCGTATCCATTGTCGCCGGGGCCCGTCGACGCCACGAATAATCCGCTGTTGCCTCGCAGCTGCCCCGCGCCGGTGATATCGGCGGGAATTCGATACTCCAGATGCAGCTGATAGTTCTTGAACAGCCGCTTCGTTTCAATGTTGCCAACCGCCTTGTCCACCACCATCGCGCCGTTTTCAACGCGCCAGCGGGCAGGCGAATGATCATCGGCCATGATCCATTGATCCAGGTTCTTGCCGTCGAACAGCACGATGGCGTCCGACGGAGGCGCGTTGTCGGCCGCGCCCGGCGTCACGATGGGCGGCACCGGCTCCCATTGTTCGGTGTCCTCGGGCTTTGCGGAATTGGCGGCCGCGTTGACGCGGTTTTGTGCATTGGCTGCGCTGGTGGTCAAGGCCATGAGAGTGCACGCGCAAAGAAGTGGTCTTTTCATGGCGAACAGCTTAGTCAATCCTCGGCGGAATTCAATGCAATTCCTTGCGCGCGAGCCTCGCCTTTCCCTGCGCGTCGCATCGATTGAGCCGCTTACAGCGAGCCGGCGCGCACCAGCTTCTTGAGTTTTGCGGAGAGCCCGGCCGCTTCGGCCAGCACCAGCGCTTGGACTGCATCCCGGTAGCCGACGACCGGCGCGATCCCGTCGCGCAGCATTGCGGCAAAATGCGCCATCTCACTGAAGTAGGCTTGCGCGTACCGGTCAAGAAAGAAATTCTGCAGCGCATCGCTCGCGCTGCCGCGCTCTGACCAGGTAGAGACCGTGCTTTCCATGACGTTATCAGCGCGCAGCGCGCCTAAAGCGCCATAGGCTTCGATCCGCTGATCGTAGCCGTAGCCCGAACGCCGGCTGTTGCTGATGATGCACAATCGGCCGGTCACGCTTCGCAAGACTGTCTTCGCGGTATCCACATCGCCTGCATCTTGGATGGCAGGATCGATCAGGCAACTCGCGCTCGCGAACACCTCGTCCACCTCCTCGCCCATGAGCCAGCGCGCCATGTCGAAGTCATGAATGGCCATGTCTTTGAACAGGCCGCCCGAGACCCGGATGTACTCGATGGGCGGCGGTGCCGGGTCGTGGCTGATGATGCTCAAGCTCTCGAGGCGCCCGATCACGCCGGCTTCAAGGCGTGTTTTCAAGGCCCGGAAATGCGGATCGAAGCGGCGATTGAAGCCCATGAGCATCGGCGCCCTCTCGAGCTGCGCCGCCGCTTTGCGCGCTCGCTCCAGCTGCAAATCCAGCGGCTTCTCGCAGAAAATCGTCTTACCCGCCGCCGCGGCCTGCAAGGCCTGATCGAGATGAACATTCGTCGCGCTGGCGATGATGACCCCCGAGATGGCCGAATCTCCCAACGCCGTGTCGGCATCCACCGTGACGGCGCCGGTGCGCCTCGCCAGAGGGGCGGCCGCGTCGGGGTTCGGGTCCACGACATATTTCAGCTGAAGGTCGGGATGCGCCACCGCGTTTCTGGCATGAATCTGGCCGATACGGCCGGCACCGAACAGCGCGACGTTGAACATTGAACGCTCCGATTTGTGATTTCAGATTATAGTCTGTTCCCTCTTCGCGGCAGTGAGCGACATGGCTGACACGAACACGGCTCTGGACTTGATCGCCATGGGACGATCGAGCGTCGATCTTTACGGCGAGCAGATCGGCGGGAGGTTGGAGGATATGGGCTCGTTCGCGAAATACGTCGGCGGCAGCCCGACCAACACCGCCATCGCCCTCGCCCGGCTCGGGCTGAAGAGTGGACTGTTGACCCGCGTCGGCGCCGATCACATGGGACGCTTCATCCGCGAGCAGCTCAGCCGCGAAGGCGTCGATATTCGCGGTGTTCTGACCGATCCGGACCGACTGACCGCTTTGGTGATTCTCGGAATCCGCGACAGCGATTCCTTCCCGCTTATTTTTTATCGCGAGAACTGCGCGGATATGGCGCTGTGCGAGCAGGATCTCGATGGCGCGTGGCTCGCCTCGGCGCGCGCCGTGCTGTTGAGCGGTACACACCTCTCCACACCCGGCGTATTCGCGGCCAGCCTGCGGGCGGCGAAACTCGTCAAGGCTGCGGGCGGCAGGGTGGCATTCGACATCGATTACCGGCCCGTGCTGTGGGGTCTCACGGCGCGGGATCTCGGGGAGAATCGCTTTGTGGCCAGCCAGGCCGTGACGCAGCGGTTGCAGAATGTACTACCGCTGTGCGATCTCATCGTCGGCACCGAGGAAGAAATCCTCATCCTGGGCGGTGCGGTCGATGCGCTTGCCGCCTTGAAGAACATTCGCCGGCTCAGCGCCGCAACCATCGTCCTGAAGCGCGGCGCGCACGGCTGCGTGGTTTTTTCAGGATCGGTACCGGATGACATCGAGGGGGGTGTGGTCGCTCCGGGCTTTCTCGTCGAGGTCTACAATGTGCTCGGCGCGGGCGATGCCTTCATGGGTGGATACCTTCGCGGCTGGCTGCGGGATGAACCGGTTGAACAATGCTGCCGTTTCGCCAACGCCTGCGGAGCGATCGTGGTCTCACGGCATGGCTGCGCACCGGCAATGCCGACGTGGCCGGAATTGGAGCATTTTCTCGCTTCGCGCAACCGCCCGTTCCGGCTGCGCGAAGATTCGCAGCTCGAGCATGTACACTGGGCCACCACGCGCGCACGGACCTACGAAAGCTTGACCGTTCTTGCCATCGATCATCGCAGCCAATTCGAAGATCTCGCCGCAGAGGCCGGCGTGAGTGGCGGGCGGATCTCAACTTTCAAAATGCTGGCGCTGCTCGCCCTCGACACGGTAGCGCACGGCGATGCCTGCTTCGGGATACTGCTCGATGGACGCCACGGATCAGAAGCGCTGGCGAAGGCCGGCGATTACCCTTACTGGATCGGACGCCCCATCGAAGTTCCGGGTTCACGTCCGCTCGAGTTCGAAGCATCGGCGGACGTTGCCACCGAGCTGTCCGCGTGGCCGTTGAATCACGTGGTCAAATGCCTGGTTCACTGCCACCCCGATGATGCGGCTGACTTGCGCGAGACGCAGGAGCGGCAGCTGCTGCGTCTTTTTGATGGCTGCCGCAAGACGCGGCACGAATTGCTGCTCGAGGTGATACTTCCGCGCGGCATGCCTGCGGATGCGCACACGGTGTCGCGTGCGATCTCGCGCATCTACAAGATCGGTGTGCGTCCTGACTGGTGGAAACTCGAACCGAACATGAGCCCGGCCCACTGGGGAAATATCGACAGCGTCATTGCGCGCGGAGATCCGTACTGCCGCGGCATCGTGTTGCTGGGCTTGTCGGCGCCGCACAGCCAGCTGGTCCAGTCCTTTTCAGCCGCGGCACCGTTCCGGATCGTCAAGGGATTCGCCGTTGGCCGCACCATCTTCCACGATGTCGCGCGTCAGTGGTTTCGCGCCGCGATGAGTGATGAGGAGGCCGTGAACGGCATGGCCGAGAGACTGTCAGCGCTCGTGAGCGCGTGGCGGCAGGCGCGCGCGGAAGCAGCGGCGTGAACACCCTCAGGCTCACGGCAGCCCAGGCCGCAGTCCGCTATCTCGTCAACCAGTACGTGGCGGACGGGAGCGGCGAGAGCCGATACTTTGCAGGCGTGTGGGCGATCTTCGGTCATGGCAACGTCGCCGGATTGGGTGAGGCTCTGCACGCTGCGCGCGACGTGCTTCCGACCTATCGCGCACATAGCGAACAGGGAATGGCGCACGCCGCCATCGCCTACGCGAAGCAGATGCGGCGGCGGCGAGCCATGATCTGCACGAGTTCCATCGGCCCAGGCGCCACCAACATGATCACGCCGGCAGCTCTGGCGCATGTCAATCGCCTGCCCATCCTGTTCCTGCCCGGCGATGTCTTTGCCGCGCGCACACCCGATCCTGTGCTTCAGCAAACCGAGGATTTTGCCGACGGTACCGTCTCGGCCAACGACTGCTTTCGGCCGGTGTCGCGCTATTTCGATCGAATCACCCGGCCCGAACAGATACTCGACGCCTTGCCGCGCGCGATGGCCACGTTGCTCGATCCGGCCTCCTGCGGGCCGGCGACGTTGGCCTTCTGCCAGGACGTGCAGGCTGAGGCCTTCGATTTCCCCGAGACGTTTTTCTCCAAACACATTTGGAATGTACGGGCGCAGCCACCTGATCCCGCTGAGCTGGACGAACTGGTGCGATTGGTGAAGGCCGCCCGCGCGCCACTCCTGATCTGCGGGGGCGGCGTCCTCTACAGCCGCGCCGAATCGGCGCTGGCAGCCTTCGCCGAATCCAGCGGCATCGCGGTGGCCGAGACTCAGGCGGGCAAGGGCGCGCTTGCTTGGAATCACTCTTGCAATCTCGGCAGCATCGGCGTGACCGGGTCGAGCGCGGCCAACGACGCCGCCACGGCCAGCGATTTGGTGGTGGGCATCGGTACGCGCCTACAGGACTTCAGCACAGGATCGCGGGCGCTGTACCCTGCCGCCGGCGGGCGCTTGGTGCAAGTGAACGTCGCCGCCTACGATGCGGCAAAGCATGGAGCGTTTGCCGTGGTCGGGGACGCCGGCGCAGTGCTCAAGCAGCTGACCGAGCGACTCTCGGGCTGGCGCGCAGCGGTCGGCGCCCGGGCAATGTCCGCGCGCGTTGATGAGTGGCAGCGCGCCTGGGAGCGCGCCACGGCTGCTCCGCGGGAATCATTGCCATCGGATGCGCAGGTCATCGGAGCAGTGTGGCGCAGCACGGATGAGAACTCCGTGGTGGTATGCGCTGCCGGCGGTTTGCCGGGGGAGCTGCATAAGTTGTGGCGCAGCCGGCGTGCCGGCGATTATCACGTCGAGTACGGCTACTCCTGCATGGGTTACGAGATTGCCGGCGGCCTCGGGGTAAAAATGGCGGATCCCAATCGCGATGTGCATGTGGTGCTGGGAGACGGCAGTTATCTCATGCTGAATTCCGAGCTGGCGACCTCCGTGATGCTGGCGCGCAAGCTCACGGTGACCGTGCTCGACAATCGCGGCTTCGGCTGTATCAATCGCTTGCAGCGAGCATCGGGCGGCGCCGCCTTCAATACGCTGTGGGCCGACTCGTGCATGGAAACCCCTCCGCAAATTGATTTCGCCGCTCATGCGGCAAGCCTCGGAGCGATCGCTGAGAAAGTCGCAACGATTGCCGAGCTCGAGCAGGCGCTGGTCCGGGCGAGGACTTCGGAGCGGACGCACGTCATCGTGATCGATACCGATCCGGTGCAGAGCACCGAGGCGGGAGGCGCCTGGTGGGACGTGGCCATACCCGAGGTCTCGGTTCGATCTGAGCTAAGAGCGGCCAGAGCGGCCTATGTCGAGGCCAAAAAGAAACAGACTTCGGCAGACGACGCGTGAGCATTCGTTTCGGCGTCAGCCCGATCGCCTGGATCAACGACGACATGCCCGAGCTCGGCGGCGACACACCGCTGGAGCACGTGCTTGGCGAGGCCCGCGACATTGGCTTTGCCGGCATCGAACTCGGCGGAAAATTTCCCCGCGATCCGCCAACCCTGACGGCCCTCCTCGCGCGGTTTCATCTGGCCCTGGTGGGCGGTTGGTACAGCGCCAGTCTGCTGACCCGCTCGGCGCGCGAAGAGATTGCCGCCCTACAGGCTCACCTTGAGCTGCTGAAGGCGCTGGGCTCGCGGGTGTTCATCATCGCCGAGACCAGCAATGCGATTCACGGAGACCGCTCGCGTCCCTTGTCGGGGACGCCGCGGCTTGGTCGCGCCGACTGGGCATCCTTCGGCGCGAAACTGACGGAGGTTGCCGATCACGTGGCTGCCGCCGGCCTGCGCCTCGCCTATCACCACCACTTGGGGACGGTGGTTGAGACAGGCGAGGATCTCGACCGGTTTCTCGAGTCCACCGCACCGTCTGTGGGTCTGACCGTCGATACGGGGCACGCCGCTCTCGGCGGGGTGGATGCCGTGTCGCTGATCCGAGCGCACCCGCAGCGGGTGGCGCACGTGCACTGCAAGGACATCCGCGGCAAGATCTTCGGCACACTGAAAGCCGAGGGCGGCAGCTTCCTGCAAGGAGTACTGGATGGCATGTTCACGGTGCCGGGTGATGGAGATCTGGATTTCAGTAAGTTGATGCAGACGCTCGCGCAGATCCGCTATAGCGGTTGGATCATCGTCGAGGCGGAGCAAAATCCGGCCATCGCCGACCCGCGGCGTTATGGGGAATTGGGATTGACAGTGCTGAAGCGCGAAGCCGCGGCAGCTGGCTTGAAAACCGTGGAGTAACGATGTCCGATCTTCTTGTAAGACCCCACGCGCCCGATACCAACGGCTGCGTGCTCGACATCACGCCGCAGAGCGCGGGCTGGCAGCGCGTAGGCTTTCGCGTGAATCATCTTGCCCCCGGCCAAACCATCCGGGGCGGCGAGGCCGGCCGCGAGTCCTGCCTCGTGATACTCACGGGCACTGCCGATATTGCGATCGGCAGTGATCGCTTCGAGCAGCTTGGCGCCCGCGCAAGCGTGTTCGATGACGCCGAGCCAGGTGCTGCCTATGCTCCGGCCGGTATGCCCTACACGGTGACTGCCCGCAGCGAGGTGGAACTCGCCGTGTGCTCCGCCCCGGGGGAACCGGGCCGCATGCCGCGCGTGATCGGCGCGAGCGACATGCCCAAGATGGTGCGCGGCAAGGGCACCAATACGCGCTACGTGCGAAACGTGCTGCCCGAGGAGAAAAGCGCCGACAGCCTGATCGTGGTCGAGGTGATCACACCGGGCGGACATTGGTCGAGCTATCCGCCGCACAAGCACGACACCGCCGCGCCGGGACAGGAAACCGCTCTTGAGGAGACTTACTATCATCGCATCGATCCGCCGCAGGGCTTCGCTTTCCAACGCGTCTATACGGACGATCGCCAACTCGACGAGACCATGTGCATCCACGACGGCGACCTCGTGCTGGTACCGCGCGGTTATCATCCGGTCGCCGCCGCGCATGGCTATGATCTTTACTATCTGAATGTGATGGCGGGACCGCGCCGCTCCTGGGTGATCCGCAATGACGCCGCTCACGAATGGATGCTGCACCAGCCTGCGCCCAAGACGTAAAACACGGGCAACCATGATTATCCAACCCAACAAACTGATCTTCACAGTTGTCGCGGCCCTCGCGCTCGCGGTAAGCGCCGGCTGTTCGCCCAAGTCCGCGCACGACAAACCCGTGGTGATTGCCAGCCTGCACAACTTGTCGGAGCCGTTCTTCATCGCCTTGCGGCGCGAACTCGAAAGCGAGGCGACGAAGCTCGACGTGGATGTGTCGGTGGTGGATGGGCAGTCGAATTCCGCCAAACAGAGCGCGGATGTCGAAGCGGCCATCGCCAGCGGTGCCGACGGCATCATTCTCGCGCCGACCAATGTGGACGCGCTCGCTCCCGCCGTCGAGAGCGTGATCAAGGCCGGAATCCCGATTGTGACGGTCGACCGGCGCGTCGAGCATACCAGCGTCTCAGTACCGCACGTCGGTGCCGACAACGTGTCCGGCGGGCGCAGCATGGCGCAGTGGGTGATCGAGCATTTTCCCGGCGGCGCGCACATCGTGTTGATCTCGGGTCAGCCCGGGTCGAGCTCTGCGATCGACCGCACGCGCGGAATTCACGAGGCCTTCGGCGCGGCAGGACCGCAGTACGTCATCGTCGCGGAGCAGTCGGCCAATTGGCAGCGCGAGCAGGGACTCACCGTCGCTCAGAACATTCTGACCTCTCTCGGCGCGCAGACTCCTCAAGTCATTCTGTGCGAAGACGATGATATGGCTCTGGGTGCTCTCGAAGCGCTTCGCAGCAGCGGCATCACCGGCGTCAAGGTGCTCGGTTTCAATGCCACTCCCGAAGCGCTGGCGCGGGTTCGCGATGGATCGCTGGCGGCGACCGTGGAGCAGTCTCCGGCCCGGCAGGCGCGGGCCGCTCTCGATCAGCTGGCCGCGAAAATCCGCGCGCACACGCAGATTCCTGGGGCCAGCATCACGCCCATCCTGATCACCGCGGCGACTATCGGCCAGGCAGAGCGCTTGGGCGAAGTCCGCTGATTCTCGCATGGCCGGCCCGGTTCTCGAGGTTCGCGGCGTCCACAAGCAATTTCCGGGCGTCAAGGCATTGGACGGCGTGCGGCTGCAGGTCGAGCGCGGCGAGGTGCACGCCTTGCTCGGCGAGAATGGCGCAGGCAAGTCGACGCTTCTGAAGATTCTCTCCGGCGCGCAATCCGCCGACCGGGGCGAATGCTTCTTCGATGGCAAACTTCTCGGCCGCGACGATACGCCGCTGGCGCGCCAGCGCGCCGGGCTGGTGACGATTTACCAGGAGTTCAATCTGCTGCCGTTCATGTCGGTCGCCGAGAATTTATACCTCGGCCGCGAACCGATGCGCCGCGGACTGATCGATTGGAAGCGAATGCGCGCCGAGTCTCGCGCGGTGCTAAAGAATCTCGGCCTCGATGTCGATCCGCAACAGGAAGTTCGCTGGCTCAGCGTTGCCCAGCAGCAGACGGTCGAGATCGCGCGCGCGATGACCCAGAGTGCGAAACTGATCATCATGGACGAGCCCACGGCCGCGCTCAGCAGCCGCGAAGTCGATGTGCTGCACGGCGTGATCCGCAGTCTGAAGGCGCGGGGTGTGA
>Ga0302324_100006744_pt1 | contig 24614 bp, 23 predicted proteins | sample Palsa_T0_1_FD_201949 | JGI IMG/M metagenome (GOLD analysis project Ga0302324, IMG submission 201949) | Peat permafrost microbial communities from Stordalen Mire near Abisko, Sweden - Palsa_T0_1 | ecosystem: Environmental > Terrestrial > Soil > Palsa > Peat permafrost | place: Sweden: Abisko... | reverse complement strand
GACAGCAGCGCATCGGCGTCCGCCTGCTCGGCCATCAGTCCCTCGTAGATTGCCCGGCTATCGGCGAACTGAATCGACGATGGCTCTGCGCCGAGTGCATCGGGCGCCTGCGCCGAGCTGGACTCGATCTCGCTGGGTTCCTGCGCGTCGGTTTCCGGCGCCGCCGCGGGATACGCTGTCTGCGCGCCGGCCGCCTGAATGCGCGCAATGAGCCCGGGTACGCCGGCGACAGGTTGGCCCAGCACCAGGGTCTCGCGCATGTGAGAGAGCTCATCAAGTGCCTGCTGCGCCAATGTGCGGGCGGCCGCATCCGCGCTCGCAAGACCGCTTTCAATGCGCGTAATGAGACTCTCGAGCTCATGCGCAAGCTCCCCCATGGCTTCAACGCCCGCCATGCGCGCGCCGCCTTTGAGTGTGTGCAGCGGACGGCGCAATGCCGCGACCTGCTCGGGATCGTTCGGCAATGCGTTCCAGCTGGCGAGCGCCGCCTCCGCCGCTTCAAGCAGCTCGGTTGCTTCCTCGCAGAAGATCGCGGCGATCTCGGGATCGAACTCGGCCGCGAGCGGCTGCTCGTATGGTGCGTCCGGCTCCGGGGATGGCGCCGGCTCGGGCGTGATCGGTTCGGCGTGCGCGCGCTCAGCCAGGCCGATATGAGGGCCCTTGGCCACCTCGCTGGCCTCCGCGATGCGCCGGTCCAGGTCCAGCTCCGCGCGCGCGATGCGCGCTCGCAGCGTATCGTGCACGACCATGAAAAAGCCGGTCCCCTCGTCCAGGTTTCCGGCGACGCTGTCCATCGCATTCATGCCCTCGGACAACAGCGCTAGATCCGAATCGTCGAGCCCGACGCCGCTGTCGTAGGACTTGCGCAGCCAATGGTTGATTGGCTCGGCCAGACGGATGCCGTGCCGCGCCTCGGCCATGGTCGAGCTGCCAAGCAGCGTGTGGCAGGCACGGTAGATGTCTTCGGGCAGCACATGTGGCGCACCACGGCCGCGCTCGCGCTCGATCCAGCCGCGCACCGTGGCCACGTGACTGGCTGTCTCACGCGCATAGATCTCGCGCAGCGCCGGATCGCTGGGCGACGGCGGCATTGCAACGCCCGCTGTGGCCATCCCCGCGCCGGCGAACGCCGCGCTGTGCGCTGCGGCCGCGTCACTCTGAGCGAAGATCTCGATTGCGACTGCCGGCTCCTGCGCGCCGCTGGCGGCGAGAGCGCTCGAGCTCGCTGCAGTCGTTTGCGTACGCTCTGCGCTGGGCTCAACCGTCGAGATCGCTGGCACGTCGCGCCCGCTGGCCAACGCATGGGCGCGCGCTGCCAGCCGCGTCACGTCGGTGCCCCCGGCATGACCCGTCTCCAGGTCCGTGACCAATTGCGGCAATACCTCCACCGCCGCGCGCAGCGTCTCGAGCACGGACGGGGAACGCTGCTGCGTACCGTCCAGAATCCGGTTCAGCAGGTTCTCGATCGCCCACGAAAACTCACTGAGTGCGCGCGCATTGACCATGCGACCGCTGCCCTTGAGTGTGTGGAACGAGCGGCGCAGCGTCAGCAATGGCTCAAAATCGAGCGGATTGTGGTCCCAGAGCGGAAATTGCTGGCGGATCCTGGCGACCTCTTCTCGGGCTTCCTCGATGAACAGGCCGATGAGTTCCGGATCAGGGGCCGTGCGCGCCAGCGCCGGATGATTCGCGGCAGCTGCAAGCACCGGCGGCTCAGAGATCCCTTGCGCCAGGCGTCGCGCACCCGTGGCATCAAGCGCCGGGCTCAGCGGCTCAATGCGCACGGTGCGCGTATGGCTGCCCGCAGGCAGTGGCGGCACCGTGGGCAGCTCGCGCTCTGCGGGCGCGCGCGCCAGTGCGTCCAGACACGCGCGCGCATTGTCGAGCATGTACCAGGGATCGCTGCGGCCCGCCTGCAAGGTCTCGATGTAGTACTCGAGGCTCACTATGGCATCGGCCAGCCGCTCGAGGTAGTCGGGTGCCAGTGTGATGCTACCGGGCTGCATCACGCGCTTGAGATGCTGCGTGATGTCATCAATGATGTCGACCGCGCGCGTCTTGCTGAGCATCAGCAATCCGGCCTTGATGCCGCGCATGAGCTCCGGCCAACTGTCGAAGCCGGCTGCATCGAGCGTACCGCCGACGTTCTGCGTGACGTATTCCTTGATGCGCGCCAGGTTCACGACGCACTCGCGCAGCACGGCACTTTGAACCTGGCGGAAATCCTGGTCCTGCGGCTCCTCGGTGCCCTCGGCTGGCTGCTGGCGCGGCAGTATCAGACCAACGAGCTGATCGTCGAGATGATCCTCGACGTTGATCAGGCCTGCAGCCACCTGCACGAGTGCGCTCTCGTCGGCGTCCTGCCGGCCGACGGCGATGGCCTCGAGCCGGCGTGTTGCCTCCTGCACGCGCGAGCGCAACTCGCCCAGGCCGAGCACGCCGAGCGTATCGCCGATTTTTCTGAGCAGGCCAACCTGCGGCGCGAGCTCTTCGGGCTGGCCGCCTCCGCGGCGCACAAATATGTCGAGCACATCCTTGACCTTCGACAAATCCTCGCGGATCGCCGCCGCCACCGTGTGCATGAGCTTGATTGAGGGCGCGGAGAGATTTTCACGCTCCTCCTCGATCGACTCGTCGACCGGCAGCAGTTCCGCAAGACGGAATGAGGCGCGCACGGCGGCCACGCGCGGCCCACTGCTGGTAGCCCGCGCGATGTAATAGAGCAGGTTGTTGAGCAGTTCGACCGGCGGATTCTGCGTATAGCGCTTTTCGCCCATATCGAACAGCCGCTTCATCTCGCGATCCGCCAGGCCCAGCAGCCGCTTGACCGAAATGCTGCCCTCGATGCCGTTCTCGCGCAGCGCCTCGATCAGCGCGCCGACCACCCACCAGAGCTGGAATACCGACTGGTGGGTCGCGACCTGTTCAAGCCGCGATGCGACCGCGGTCAGAATCTCAAGATTCTGCTCCATGCGCTCACCGCGGATCCAGCCAATGAGCCCCGTCTGAAAGTGCGAGCGCAGCCGCCGTGCCCACTGCGAGGGCGACAAGGGCGGCTCGCCGGGTGCAGGGGCCGCAGGCTCCGCCTGGCGATCGGATTTCAGATTCAGCAGCAGCAACGTGCCTTCAGACAGCAGCGCACTGCCGCGCACGGCCCGCAGGTCATTGAGCAGCGGCAGCAGTACCAGCGCCAGATCCCGCCCGCCGGCCAGCACGCGCTCGAGGTAGCCCGGCAGCTGCACCATGGCGCGCATCAGCGCATCGAGCGCCTCATCTTGATTTTTGCGCTCATCCCGAAGGCCGATCAGATAGCCGGTGACCTGCTCCATTTCCTCGGCGAGCAGCGCGGCGCCATAGATCTCCAGCACCCGCAGCGCGCCTTGCACCAGGTGCAGTTCGAAGCGGCAGCGCTCGAGCATCGCCACATTGTCGGGCTGCTCGACGTGCTGCTCGAGCGCGACGCGGCCTTCGCCGAGCGCTGTGCCGATCTCGCGCGCGACACTCTGCAGGGTCTGGGTCGCCAGCTCAGTCATGCTGCATGTTCAGTGGCTCATGAGAGCGGCTCAGGAGCCGCCGAGGGCTTTGATTCTGGAAAAAGCCCCGGACGCTACCGCGCCGCCAGCGCCGTCCGAGACCTCTGCCTCCGATGTGACTCCAAGCGCGGCAGCGGCTGCGACGCCGCGTTGCATACCCGTGCTCTCGGTATTGCCGGGCAGCCGGAAGCCGCTGCTGGATTTGCGCAGTGCTGCGGCCAGATCTGCCAGCTTGGCGATGGATTGCGAGGTGGCGCTGGTTGAATCGGCGGACTGCGCGCTGATCTCGCGTAGTACCTGCATGTTGCGCGCGATGTTCTGCGACGCCGAGGACTGCCCGCGCGCGCTGGCGGAGATGTTCTGCACCAGGCTTGCGATCTGGTTCGAGACCTGCTCGATCTCGAGCAGCGCCGCGCCGGCGTTCTCCGCCAGCAGCGCTCCTCCCACCACATCCGTGGTGCTGCGCTCCATCGACACTACCGCTTCATTGGTATCGGTCTGTATGGTACGCACCAGCACTTCGATCTGCTTGGTGGCATTGGCAGCGCGCTCGGCCAGGCGCTGGACCTCATCGGCCACGACGGCGAAACCGCGCCCGGCCTCTCCGGCCATCGAGGCCTGAATCGAGGCATTGAGCGCGAGGATGTTGGTCTGCTCGGCAATGTCGCTGATGAGCTCGACGATGTTGCTGATTTCCTGCGAGCTCTCGCCCAGGCGCTTGATGCGTTTACTGGTGTCCTGGATCGTTTCGCGAATCGTATTCATGCCGTCGATCGTGCGTCGCACCGCGTCCCCGCCCTTGTGCGCCACATCGACCGAGTGACGCGCGACATCGGCCGCGCGTTCGGCGTTGCCTGACACCTCTTCGATGGAGCTGGCCACGGCACCGATGGATTCGGTCGCCGCGCCGACCTGCTTGGACTGCGCATTGCTGGCGCGCGCCAGATGCGAGGCCAGTGCCTGCGTCTGCCGTGCCGCGCCGTCGAGCTGGATCGCCGATTGATTGATCGTGGTGACGAGTTTGCGCAACGCCTCGACCGCATAATTGACCGAGTCGGCAATCGCACCGGTGATATCCTCGGACACGGTCGCCTGTACGGTCAGATCGCCCTCCGCGAGGTTCGACATCTCATCCAGCAGTCGCATGATGGCCTGCTGATTACGGTCATTCTCCACTCGCTGAGCCTCGGCGCTGTGCTGCGCCTGCAGATCGGCGCTCAGTGCATGGCGCAAGCGGGCATACAGCAGCGCGAGTGGAATCAGCGCGCCGAGCGCGCCCAATCCCGCAAACCAGGCCGGCAGGCCGAAACGCGGCAGCACGACAGCGCATGCCGCGGTCACGATGATCAGTGCGATGGCCGTGAGCACCAGGCTCAGCGCTCGAGCTGCACGCGGTACGACTTCGCCGCTCATGTGCTCGCTCCGGTGAACGGCGGATCCTCGAGCAGCGACCGCAGCGCGAGCACCGGCCACTGCTCGGTGCCACGGCGAAACGAGCCGGCGATGTAGCGCTCAGCGCGCACGATCGTGGCCGGCACCTCGGCGGTAAACTCCGCGTCGGTGAACCGCCGAAAACCGAGCACCTCGTCGACCAGCAGCCCGGCTGGAATCTCGCGATGATTGACCACGATCACACGCGTCGTGCGCGAAGCCGGTGTCGGGCCGCTGCCGAGGAAGGCGCGCAGATCAATAATGGGTAGCAACTGTCCGCGAATATTTGCCAGCCCGAGTATCCAGCTCTTCGCGCCCGGCACCCGCGCCAGCGGCGTCGGCAGACCAAGCACCTCGCGCGCCTCCTCGCGCGCAACCAGGTAGAGCTCCCCGGCCATGCGCAGCGCCACGCCGACCCATTCGCCGGCCTGCGCCGTATCCGTGCTCGTATTGGCGCTGACAGCACGGCCGCGCCGTTCGAGCTCGGCTAGGAGTTCAAACGGCCGATCGCGCAGAGTCTTGAGCGCTACACTCTCCTGCATGTCAGGCGGCGAGCGTAGCCTGAGCTTTCTCGACCAGCCGCGCAGGCGAGACCGGCTTGACCAGATAGTCCACTGCGCCCTGGCGCAGGCCCCAGACGCGGTCGGCCTGCTGTCCTTTCGAGGTCACCATCACGATCGGAATCGTCCGCGTATCCGGATCGTTAAGCAATGCGCGTGTGGCCTGATAGCCGTTGATGCCGGGCATCACGATGTCCATGAAAATCAGGTCGGGGTGGATCTCGCGCGCCAGCTTGATGCCTTCGGCACCATTGGCGGCAACCGCAGTGCGAAAGCCGTGACTCTCGAGTGCCGTCTGCATGACATGCACTTCCGTCGGAGAATCATCGATAATGAGGATCAATGCCATCGCTTCATCTCCCGATGTGCGACTCGATCGCACCGAGCAGCTCGTCCTTGGTGAATGGCTTGGTCAGATAATGCTCGGAGCCAACGATGCGACCGCGTGCCCGGTCAAACAGCCCATCCTTGGACGAGAGCATGATCACTGGTATGGATCGGAAAACTTTGTTGTGCTTGATCAGCGCGCAGGTCTGATAGCCGTCCAGTCGCGGCATCATGATGTCAACGAAAACGATGTCCGGCTGGTGATCGGCGATTTTGGCCAGCGCATCGAAGCCATCCACCGCCGTGAAGACTTCGCAGCCCTCTTTGGCCAGCAGCGTCTCCGCCGTACGGCGAATCGTCTTGCTGTCATCGATGACGAGGACTTTGAGGCCCTTGAGAATTCCGCTTTGCGCGAGCATGCCAGCGGCGCGCTCTTCAGCTGTCAATTCCATGCTCCACAACCTCCGGGTCGCCGGGCATGCAGGCGGGTCGAAGGCCCGCAAGCGCGCAACTCCGGCTATCCTGATGTAAGCAAATGCGCTCCGCGTTTTAACATATCGGCTCACCCCCGGCTACGCCGGTTCCGTCACGTTTTTGAGAGCTGGCCGCAGCGGCGGGGAACATAATCATCTATCGATCCCGCAGAAGCGCCGGAACCGTGCCTGCAGCCGCGCGATGCGAAGAAACACCGCCGATTTGAAGGAGGCAGGATGGGCACCAACGTGCGGCTGGCCGTGGTCATGGACCCGATCGAGCATATCCATTACGCCAAGGACAGCACTCTCGTCATGCTGCTGGCCGCGCAGGCGCGTGGCTGGTCGTTGCACTATCTGCAGCTGGCCGATCTGCGGCTGCGCGACGGGGTCGCCGAGGGCGATGCGCGCACTCTGAGCGTCCGCGCCGACCCGAAGCTCTGGTACGAGCTCGGCGAGCCAGAGGCGACTGCGCTCGGCTCGTTCGACGTGATCCTAATGCGCAAGGATCCGCCGTTCGATATTGAGTACATATACAGCACCTACATACTCGAGCGCGCTGAGCTCGCCGGCGCTTTGGTGGTGAATCGCCCGCGCGGGCTGCGTGACATCAATGAAAAGGTCTATACGGCGTGGTTTCCGCAATGCTGCGCGCCGACCCTCGTCACGCGCGACATGGAGCAGATGGCCCTGTTCTCGCGGCAATACGGCAAGATTGTCTGCAAGCCACTGCACGGCATGGGCGGACATTCGATCTTCGTGCTCGACGCGCACGACAAGAACATGCACGTGGTGTTCGAGACCCTGACGCACGACGGCACCCGCTTCGCCATCGTGCAGCAATACCTGCCCGATATCGTGGCCGGCGGCGATGCACGGGTGCTGCTGATCGATGGCGAGCCGCTCCCCTACGCGCTCGCGCGCATTCCGGCGGCGACTGACCACCGTGGCAACCTGGCGGCCGGTGCCCATGGCGTCGGCCGCGAGTTGACGCAGCGCGACCGCTGGCTGTGCGAGCAGGTCGGACCGGTACTGCGCGAGGCTGGCATGCTGTTCGTCGGCCTCGACGTGATCGGCGGATACGTGACGGAGATCAATGTCACCAGCCCGACCGGGGCGCGCGAGCTGCAGCTTCAGTTCCAGCTCGACATTGGCGGCATGTTAATGAGCGCGATCGAGCGGGCTCTGGCGAGGCGTGGCCGCTGAAACGTGTGGGGTGCGCACGGTTGGCGCCATGCGCCGCCGCTATACTTGCCGCGTGATGGCCTCGACCCTTACGAAAGGCGGCGCGGCGGTGCTGCTGCACCGCGAGGAGCGCGCCCCCGTGCGCGACCGGCTCATCTCAATGCTGCTGCTGGCCGCGCTGTTGCACGCTATCGTCATTTTGGGCCTGACCTTCAATGATGGCGCGTCCGGGGGCGACGCACAGACGCCCAAGCTCGACGTATTGCTGGTGACCGATGAGGTGCCGCAAGCCGCTTCCAACGAGCGCGCTGCCTATCTGGCCCAACGCACCCAGATTGGCAACGGCAATGTCCAGGAACCAGCGCCGATCGGCAACCCGGCCAGCCGCGCTGCCATGGCAAGGCTGCGCAGCGCCGAACTCGGCGAGCAGCGCCAACCCGGCGCTCTGCGGGCCATTGCCGCGCGGCAAGTGCTCAGCAGCGACGCCGATAGCGCCGATATTCGCTATATGGGCACGCTCAGCGCGGGGGCCGACGGCGCAGCGTCGCCGCCGGTCAGCGCCGACGCCGATGGCGAGACGCGCAACGGCCACGGCGATGCCGCGCAGCTTTTGCTCAGAGGCCGAGCCGATGCCCAGCGATGGGTCATTCCCGACACGCGCGCCTCGACGCTTGCGCCTTATCTCGCAGCCTGGAGGCTCAAAGTCGAGCGCATCGGTAACCTGAACTATCCGGCAGCCGCCCGCGATGCGGGCCTCTCGGGCAGCCCCGTGATCGAAGTCGAGATCAGCGCCAACGGTGCGTTACTGGATGCCCGCGTGCGACGGCGCAGCGGCTACGGTGCACTGGACGAAGCCGCGCTGCGCATTCTGAAGTTCGCGAGCCCGTTCGATCCATTCCCGCCCGAGCTCGCTGCTGACTATGCCCGCATGCGCTTTGCCTACCAATGGGATTTCGTAGCCGGGACGCTGCAAACGGGAGTTGTGACTGTGTCGTCAGATAGGACACCAGGACCTTGAGGCGGTCCATAGCTGACCCCATACTGATGCTCATGGGTACTTCCAGTACTTTGGCTAATCAACTGCTGATTGCTATGCCTTCGCTGGCCGATGGCCATTTTTCCCAGACCGTCGCGCTGGTTTGTGAGCACACCGAGCGCGGCGCACTCGGCATCGTGGTTAACAAGCCCATCGGCATGAAGCTTGGTGATGTCATGACGCAGATGCGCCTGCAGCCCTCCGATATCGGTATCAGCGAGCAGCTCGTGCTGCGCGGCGGCCCGGTCCATACCGACCGTGGCTTCGTTTTGCACCGACCGGGCGGCGAGTGGGATTCGACACATCGGATTTCAGATCACGTGCAAGTCACGACCTCGCGCGACGTGCTGGCCGCGATCGCACGCGGCGAGGGACCCCAGGATGCTTTCGTTGCGCTCGGCTATGCCGGCTGGGACGCCGGCCAGCTCGAGCGTGAGATGCTCGACAATGCGTGGCTGAGCCTGCCTGTGGACGATCGCATCGTGTTCGATCTGCCCTTTGAAGAGCGCTGGCAGGCGGCCTGGCAGCTGCTCGGCGTCGACAGCTCCCGCGTCAGTCTGTTCGCGGGCCATGCCTGAGGCGCGAGCCCAGGTCGTTCTCGCCTTCGATTTCGGTCTGCGTCGCATCGGCATCGCCGCCGGCGACACCGTGAGTCGTACCGCCGCGCCACAGGGGGCCGTGCGCGTCCATCAGGGCGCCGTCGACTGGAGCCTGATCGATCGCACGATCCAGACCTTCCGACCCGATCTGCTCGTCGTGGGCAATCCCCTTAATGCCGATGGCACTGCAGGCAGCCTGAGCGCCGCAGCGGATCGCTTTGCGCTCGCACTTGGCAAACGCTCGCGCCTGCCGGTGCGTCGGACCGACGAATACGCCTCATCCCTGGAGGCGCTCGAGCAGCTCAAAGGCCAGCGCTCAAGCGGCCAGCGCCGACGGCGCGTGCAACGCGGCGACATCGACAGCGCCGCAGCCGCTATCATTCTGGAGCGGTGGCTCAACAGGCAGCAGGTGCGCGATGGCAGCGAGCGGGACGGTTGATCAGCGGCGAGCCGATGGCACGTTGCGGCACCTGATTACGCTCGATGGTCTGAGAGCCGACGAGATCGAGGCCTTGCTCGCACGCGCGCAGCACTACGCTCGCAGCCTTGACCTGCCTGCGTCGCGCGCCGAGCGGCTGCGGGGCGTCACGATCGCGAACCTGTTTACCGAGCCATCTACGCGCACGCGCGTATCCTTCGAGCTGGCTGGCAGGCGGCTCGGCGCCGACGTGGTGAACATCGAGCTGCAACTGTCCTCGCGCGCCAAGGGCGAGAGCATGCTCGACACCATCTACACGCTCGAGGCGCTGCATTTCGTGGTGTTCGTGATCCGGGAGGCCGAGCCCGGCGTACTGGCGCAAGTCGCCGCCCATGTCGGGCCCAAGGTCAGCGTGCTGTCTGCTGGTGAAGCCCATCTGTCGCATCCGACGCAGGGACTGCTCGATGCGCTCACCGTGCGCCAGCACAAGGGCAGCATCGCCGCGCAAACCATCGCCATCGTCGGGGACATCCGCCATTCGCGCGTGGCGCGCTCCGCCTACCAGGCCTTTTATGCGCTTGGCGCGCGCGCCCTGCGGCTCGTCGGCCCACCGGCGCTGATGCCCGCGCCGCATGAATTCGCGGGCTGCGAGCGCTTCGAGAGCCTCGAGGACGGTCTGCAGGGCGCCGATGTCGTGATGATTCTGCGCATCCAGAAGGAGCGCCTTGCCGCCAGCGAGATTCCCGACGGGGAACAATACTTTGCGCGCTACGGGCTTACGGCCGCGCGCCTGTCGCGCGCGCACCCCGATGCCATCGTGATGCACCCGCAGCCGATGAACCGCGGCATCGAGATCGCCTCAGAGGTCGCCGACGGCCCGCAATCGGTTATTCGCGAACAGGTCAGTAACGGCGTCGCCGTGCGCATGGCAGTACTGGAGGCGGTTGCAGGGACTGCGGCGTCATGAGCGCGCCGCCGCCATCGCCTGCCGCGCCGACGCTCTGCGCGCCCGATACCGCTCTTGGCCGCCCTCATCGCGGGGCAATCCTGCTGGAGGACGCGAGCGTTGTGGCCCATACGCAGTTCGCGGGCGATCAGCACATCCTGCGGCTGCACTCCCCGCGCTGCGCTGCGCGTGCGACTGCGGGCAGCTTCGTGCACCTGCGCTGCATCGATGATCTACCGATGCGACGGCCGCTCTCAATCATGCGTGCCGACGCGACCGCGGGCTGGATTGAGCTGCTGTTCAAAGTCACGGGCGCTGGAACGCGCGCGCTGGCGCAGGCTCAGCCGCCGCAAGTGCTCAGCGTGCTTGGCCCGATCGGGGTGGGTTTCACGCCGCACGTGGAGCGCCCGCGCGCGCTCGCGATCGGTGGCGGAGTCGGAATCCCGCCGATGATCTTCCTGGCCGAGCATCTCAACGGCGATGCGAACGGCAGCTGGAAGCCGCTCGTGCTCATGGGCTCGGAGCTGCCATTTCCGTTTCGCGCACGGCCATCGACCATACTCGTACCCGGCATGCCCGATGAGGTCATCGGCTGCATGCCGTTGCTCGATCAATGGAGCGTACCCTCGCGGCTGGCGAGCCGGGCGGGTTTTCCCGGCTGCTTTGATGGCTACGTCACCGAGCTGGCGCGCGTCTGGCTCAGCTCCCGCTCAAGCTCGCAGCTCGCCGAGACCGAGATCTTTGCCTGCGGTCCGACGCCGATGCTGGCGGCCAGCGCGCAGCTGGCGCGCGAGTTCGCTCTGCCGTGTCAGGTCTGCCTCGAGGAGTTCATGGCCTGCGCTGTGGGTGGCTGCGCCGGCTGCGCGGTAGCCGTACAGACGCCAGCCGGTCCGGCGATGAAGCGCGTCTGTGTGGACGGCCCGGTATTCGATGCGATGGCGGTATTTGCGCCGGCCGGCGCAAGCGAGGCCAGCGGCCGCTAGCCGAAGTTGATCTTGGCTTCCAGATTGGTGCGCGAATCGGCGTTGGCGAGCGCCTCTTCGAGCGTGATGCGGCCAGACTTGAACAGCTTGTGCAATGCCACGTCAAAGCTGCAGACGTTGACCTCACCGCTGCGCACGATGGCCTCCTTGATGCCGATCACGTCCCCGCGCCTGACACGCTCGGAGATATAGGGCGTATTGAGCATGACCTCGACGGCCGCAACGCGCTTGCTGTCGATGCCCACGACCAGCCGTTGCGCGAGGATGGCACGCAGGTACTGCGACAGGTCGAGCGTGACCTGCTTGTGCTGATCGAGCGGAAACATGTTGATGATGCGATCAAGCGTTTCGGCGCAGTTGTTGGCATGCAGTGTGGCCAGCACCAGGTGACCGGTGCCGGCAAGGCCGATCGCGGCCTGCATGCTCTCGCGATCGCGAATCTCGCCGATCAGGATCACATCGGGCGCGGCGCGCATGACGCCGCGCAGCGCGCGCTCGTAGCTCTTGGTGTCCAGACCGACCTCGCGCTGATTGATGATCGAGCGCTTGTTGCTGTGCAGGAACTCGATTGGATCCTCGATCGTGACCACGTGATCCGAGGCATTCTCGTTGCGGTGATTGATCATCGCTGCCAAGGTCGTGGATTTTCCCGAGCCCGTGGCCCCGACTACGAGCACGAGCCCGCGCTTGGCCATGGCCAGCTCGGTGAGCACTTCCGGCAGCGCCAGGGCTTCCAGTCGCGGCATGTCGGCAGTGATGTGGCGCAGGACCATCGCCGGATAGCCACGCTGCAGGAAGATATTGACCCGAAAACGGCCGAGGCCGGGCTCGGATATCGCAAAGTCGATTTCGAACTCGCGCTGGAAATGTACGATCTGCTCGGAGGTCATGAGCCCGAAGCATATTGTTCGCACCGCCGCGGGCGGCAGCACATGCTTGTTGATTGGATAGATGTGTCCCTCGATCTTGATCTTGATCGGGGCATTGGAGGTGAAGAACAGGTCCGACGCCTTGCGCTCCACCATGAGCTTGAACAGCGGCTTGGTGTTTAGAGTCGGCGTGCCCTCACTGCCCGTGATTTCCAGCGGATCTGCAACCATCGGATGTGCCTAAAAGTTCTTGCCCTGCACTTCTTCGACGATGGTCAGATCGCCATCGGGTTCGACCGGCTTGTTCTCGCGCTTGCTTTCAAGCTTGACGCGCAGTCGCAGCTCGTTCTTTGAATCGGCATTGCGCAATGCATCCTCGTAGGAAATTAAGCCCTGTTCGTACATCTCAAACAGCGCCTGGTCGAAGGTCTTCATGCCCAGACGGTTCGAGCGCGCCATGACTTCCTTGATCTTGGCAACCTCGCCACGGAATATCAGATCCTGAATCAGTGGCGAATTGAGCATGATTTCCATCGCGGCGATGCGACCCTTGCCGCCCTCACGCGGGATCAGGCGCTGGGAAATCAGGCCGCGGATGTTCAGCGACAGGTCCATGAGCAATTGCTCGCGTCGCTCCTCGGGAAAGAAATTGATGATGCGGTCGAGCGCCTGATTCGAGCTGTTGGCGTGCAGCGTCGCGAGCACCAGGTGGCCGGTCTCGGCGAACTGAATGCCGTGCTCCATGGTCTCACGGGTGCGGATCTCGCCGATGAGGATGACATCGGGTGCCTGTCGCAAGGTGTTCTTGAGGGCCGCGTCCCACGAGTCGGTATCCACTCCGACCTCGCGTTGCGTGATCACGCAACCCTTGTGCTGGTGCACGAATTCGACCGGGTCCTCAATGGTGACGATGTGCCCGCGGGTCTTGTCGTTGCGGTAGCCGACCATCGCGGCCAGGGTGGTGGATTTACCCGAGCCGGTACCGCCCACCACGATGACCAGGCCGCGCTTGGTCAGCACGACCTCCTTCAATATCGGCGGCAGCTCGAGTTCATCGATGGACGGGATCTTGCCCTTGATCAGGCGGATGACACAGCCGACTTGACCTTGCTGCACGAAGGCACTGACGCGGAAGCGGCCGATGCCGGGCGGTGCGATCGCGAAGTTGCATTCCTTGGTCGCGTCGAACTCCTTGCTCTGCCGATCGTTCATGATCGCGCGCACCATCATCGCCGACTGCTCGCTCGTCAATGCATGTTCCATCTGCGGGCGGATTTCGCCGTCGATCTTTATCGCCGGGGGGAAGTTCGCGGTGATGAACAAATCCGAAGCGAGCCGCTCAACCACGCGTTTGAGCAGCTCCTGCATAAGCTTTATGCCTTGCTCACGATCCATGGCAATCTAAAGTATTCGCCCCTGACAGCGTGCCGCGCCGTCGCTACAGCGCGTCCTTGTTCTGCGCCTTGAAGCGCGCTTCTTCCTTGCTGACCACCCCTCGGGCAACCAGCTCGGTAAGACATTGATCGAGCGTCTGCATGCCCGAGGACTGCCCGGTCTGGATCGAGGAGTACATCTGCGCAATCTTGCCCTCGCGGATCAGGTTGCGGATGGCGGGCGTGCCGATCATGATCTCGTGCGCGGCGATGCGTCCGCCGCCAGTGCGCTTGAGCAAGGTCTGCGAGATCACGGCGCGCAGCGACTCGGATAGCATCGAGCGCACCATATCCTTCTCCTCGCCCGGAAACACGTCGACGATTCGGTCTATGGTCTTGGCCGCAGAGCTGGTATGCAGGGTACCGAACACGAGGTGGCCGGTTTCGGCGGCGGTCAGCGCCAGGCGAATCGTCTCCAGGTCGCGCATTTCACCGACCAGGATGATGTCCGGGTCCTCACGCAACGCCGAACGCAGCGCCTCGCTGAAGCCCAGCGTGTCGCGCTTGACCTCGCGCTGGTTGATCAGACAGCGCTTGGACTCGTGCACGAATTCGATCGGATCCTCGATCGTGATGATGTGGTCGGGACGATTGTCATTGCAGTAGTCGACCATCGCGGCCAGGGTCGTGGATTTGCCCGAGCCCGTCGGACCGGTCACGAGCACGAGCCCGCGCGGCAGCATGCACAGATCCCGGAAGATCTTGGGCGCGGTCAGTTCATCCAGGCTCAGGATGGTCGAAGGAATATTGCGGAACACCGCGCCGGCGCCCCGGTTCTGGTTGAACGCGTTGACGCGGAAGCGGGCGAGCTTGGGGATCTCAAAGGAGAAATCGGTCTCGAAGAACTCCTCGTAGGCCTTGCGCTGCTTGTCATTCATGATGTCATACACCATGCCGTGCACTTCCTTGTGGGTCAGTGCGGGCATGTTGATGCGCTTGATGTCGCCATCGACGCGAATCATCGGCGGCACGCCCGCCGACAGATGCAGATCGGAAGCGTTATTCTTGACGGCAAACGCCAGCAGTTGCGCGATATCGACAGCCATGCCGGTTCTTCCTCGCTCGTCCCGCGGCGGTTAAGGGCTTGCCCGAACAGCCTCAGGCATTGGTCATGGAGTATAGCGGAGGGGGTTTACCACTAATATGTTAATCGGTCCGCAGAATTCGGCGGCCGCGGGCATTCTCGCGAAAAATTTGCAGTCACTGCGACGGGAAATCGCGGCCGCGGCGCGCAGCGCCGACCGGAGTGAGGACTGTGTCACGCTCGTTGCCGTGAGCAAGGGGCAAGCGGAAAGCTGCATCCGCGCCGCCGCTGCGCTCGGTCTGCGACACTTCGGGGAGAGTTATCTGCAGGAAGCGTTGCCGAAGATCGAACCATTGCGCACGCTTGAGTTGGTCTGGCACTTCATTGGCAGAATCCAGGCCAACAAGACGCGTGCGATCGCTGAGTGCTTCGACTGGGTCCATAGCCTCGACCGGCTCAGCATCGCCGAGCGCCTCTCGGCGCAGCGACCCCACTATGCCGCGCCCCTGCAGGTGTGCATCCAGGTCAATATCGACGCGGAAGCAGGCAAGGCCGGCACCGACCCCGAGGGCGCGGTGAATTTAGCACTGGCCGCGCACGCGTTGCCGCAGCTGCGAGTGCGCGGTCTGATGTGCATCACACGCGCGGGGCAGGGCCCGGCAGCCGATCGCGCCTGCTTCGCCGCGCTGCGAGCGCTGCGCGAGCGCATCAACGAGCGCGGGCTCGCACTCGATACATTATCGATGGGCATGAGCGCTGATTTTCGCGATGCCATTCTCGAAGGCGCCACGATGATACGCATCGGTACCTCGCTCTTCGGACCGCGAACCAGCGGCTAGCGGCTAGAATGCCGCAATGAACAATCAGAGCAGTTTTCGCATCGCCTTCATCGGCGGCGGCAACATGGCGCGCGCTTTGATCGGCGGTCTGTTACGCCAGGGCGTGCCGGCGGGGCATGTCAGTGTCGGGGAGCCCCAGGCGAGCTTGCGCGAGGCGCTGCAGCGCGAGCTCGCGGTCACTGCGGTCGCAGACAACGCGCTGGCTATACGCGAGGCGGCGCTGGTCGTCCTGGCGATCAAACCTCAATCCGTCGCCAGTGTGGCGCAGGAGCTGGGGGGCGCATTGCGCGCGCAGCGCCCGGTACTGCTGTCGATCGTGGCCGGTTTGCGCATCGCGCAGCTGACCCGAGTCTGCTCGGCCGCTGTACCGATCGTGCGCGCGATGCCCAATCGGCCCGCACTGATCGCTGCCGGCGTGACCGGACTCTACGCGCCATCCAGCGTGACCGACACGCAACGCAACATGGCCGAGCGCGTGGCCAGCGCGGCCGGCCGAGTGGTCTGGCTGCGCAGCGAAGCCGAGCTCGATATCGTCACGGCGCTGTCTGGGTCGGGTCCGGCCTACTTCTTCCTCTTGGCCGAGCAATTGGCGCTCGCCGGCGAATCGCTCGGCCTGGAGCGAGAAACTGCGCTATTGCTGGCTCGCGACACGCTGTATGGCGCGGGCGCGCTCGCCCGAAGCGCGCGCTCCTTGGCCGAGGAGCGCGTGGCGGTCACCTCCAAGGGCGGCACGACCGAAGCGGCACTGCAAGCGCTGCAGCTTGGCGGATTCGACGCTCTGATCGATCGTGCGGTGCGCGCAGCTGCCGAGCGCAGCGTCGCGCTCGCTGACGCCGTAGCCGGCGCCCTCGGGGCGCCGCCAGACTTGTCACGCTCTTGAGATCATGCCGATGGCCGCGTTGATATTCCTACTCGAGACGCTGCTCAAACTGTGCTTGCTCGCGGTACTTCTGCGGCTGCTGCTGCAATGGTCGCGCGCCGATTTTCGCAATCCGCTGGCACGCTCCATCGTGCATCTCACAAATCCGGTCATCGTGCCACTGCGCCGCCTGCTGCCAGCGATCGGTCGCCTTGATACCGCTTCGTGCGTCGCGGTAGTGGTATTTGCGCTGCTGAAGGTATCTGTCTCCTGGCTGCTCTCGGGCTTCGGACCGCCACCGACGCTGGTGTGGCTGCAGTTGGCATTGACTGAGATCCTGCGCACCACCCTGTGGACGTATTTTTTTGCGATCTTTTTATATGCGCTGCTCCCGCTAGTTGCGCCGGGAACCTATTCACCGGCGCAGGGACTGCTGGTGTCGCTGTGCGAGCCCGTGCTGCGCCCGTTCCGGCGCTTGATTCCGCCGCTCGGCGGACTGGATCTCTCGCCGTTATGGGCCGTCATAGCGATTCAGACGCTCTTGATCCTGCTGCCCTGAACCAAATTCTACAGTGCCGATGGCCTCCGGCGCGCGCTCGCGAGCGCGGTATTGTGCCGGGCGATGCGCGCGGACCTATAAAAAAAGGCATTTCCACGTAGCGTAGGGTCGAAAAAACATTTGCGTCGAGGCGACGGTATGTTATGTTGCGCGCCGCTTCGTAAAAGTTTTCGCGCTCTTCACGCATCAATCTGACAGATTCGCACACAATCCAGGAGATTCGGCAATGGCAAAAAAAGGTGGGGCACCGACTAAGTCGGAGATTCTGGCCCAGATTTCCAAGGATACGGAGCTCTCCCGTAAACAAGTCAGCGAAGTCTTCGAGGCTCTCAATGGCATCATCAAGAAGAGCCTGCGCGGCAATGGCTTGTTTACGCTGCCCGGTTTGCTCAAGCTCAAGGTCGTGAAGCGTCCGGCTACCAAGTCGCGCGAGGGCGTCAATCCTTTCACTGGCGAGAAGATGACGTTCAAGGCCAAGCCAGCCAGCAAAAAAGTTCGCGCGCTGCCATTGAAAAATCTCAAGGCGTTCGTGAACTAAAGCCCTGCGGGCGCTTTAGCTGCCGTGCCGGTCAATGACCGCCGCGCGCAGCTCGTGCAGTCGTCCGTGAAAGAAATGATCGACGCCGGGAAGCAGGCGCAATAGCGGTGGCGGATCGAAGCGCGCTGCCCACGCCTGAACCTCCCGGTAGTCGACCAGCTCGTCAGCCTCGCCTTGCACGATCAGCCAGGGACAAGGCGGTCGCGCGATGTCTTCAGGCTGCGCACGTGTAACTGGCGGGGCAACCGTTATGAGGCGCTCGGGGTGCGCCGCTGGCGCTATGCGCAGCGCCACCATCGCTCCGAACGAGAAACCCGCCAGCACCAGCGCTGCATCGGGCCAGCGCGCGCGACCCCAGTGGATTACTGCCAGAGCATCGGCGCCCTCGCCCCGGCCCTCGTCGTACACGCCCTCGCTGCCACCCACACCGCGATAGTTGAAGCGCAGCGTCGGCAATCCCTGCTCCTGCAATGCGCGAGCTAGCGTGTGCACGACTTTGTTTTGCATCGTGCCGCCATGCAGCGGATGCGGGTGACAGATCACGCCAAAGCCAGTGCGTGGCGTGCGCTGCGGATCCTCAAGCAATGCTTCAATCGCGCCTGCGGGCCCCGTGATGCGCAGTGCCTCGGGGCGCGGCGGAACTGAGCTCAAGGCGACTCGACCAGGCGCACCAGCAGCTTGTTGAGCCGGCGGGCAAAATCCGCGGCGTTGGCAAGCTGCCCTTCCTCGGCCAGGCTGGCCTGGTCAAACAGCAATAGCGCCAGCTCGCCAAATGGCTCGGCCTGCTTCAGCCCATCCATGTAACGCACCAGCGGATGCGCAACGTTGAGCTCAAGGACCGGGGCCGTTGCCGGCATCGGCTGCCCGTTCGCCGCGAGCACACGGCGCATGGCGGCCGAAAGGTCAGCATCACCGCGCACCAGACAGGCCGGTGAGTCGCGCAATCGCTCACTCACGCGCACCTCCAGTACCCGCTCGCCGAGCGCGTCCTTGAATCGTTTCAGCAGCCCCTTGTGCTCGCGGCGCTCCTCGTCGATGCGCTCGCGCTCCACCGCCTCGCTCAGTCCACCGAGCTCGAGTTCCCCGCGCGCCACGTCTTTGAAGCGCTTGCCTTCAAATTCGCTGACGCGCCCCATGACCCACTCATCAATGCGATCGCCGAGCAGCAATACCTCGACCTCTTTTTGCCGCAACAGCTCCAGCAGCGGGCTCTCGCGCGCCGCCTCGATACTCTCGCCGACGATGTAGTAGATGCGAGACTGGCCCGGCCGCATACGCGCCACATATTCGGCGAGACTCACATTCTCGTCGTTCGATGCCGAGGCTGTGGTGGCGAAGCGCAAAAGCGGCAGCAGCCGCTCGCGGTTGCCCGCATCCTCGCTGAGTCCCTCCTTTAGAACGCGGCCGAACTCGGGCCAGAACTGCGCATATTTTTCCGGCTCGTCCTTCGCCACACGCGCCAGCAGCTCCAGCGCACGGCGCGTGAGCGCCGCGCGCATAGCCTCGACCTCGTGGTCCTGCTGCAACAACTCACGCGACACATTCAGCGGCAGATCGTTCGAGTCGATGATCCCCTTGATGAAGCGCAGGTACAGCGGCAGGAACTGCTCGGCGTCGTCCATGATGAACACACGCCGCACGTATAGCTTGAGGCCGCGCGCCGCCTCGCGCTGCCATAGGTCGAACGGCGCGCGCGAGGGCACATACATCAGGCTCGTGTATTCGCGCTTGCCCTCGACACGATTGTGGCTCCAGGCCAGCGGATCGGCGCCATCGTGCGAGATATGGCGGTAGAAGTCCCGGTAGTCCTCGTCCGTGATCTCAGTGCGCGGCCGCGTCCACAACGCCTGGGCCTGATTCACGTCCTCATATTCGAGCGTGGCCGTGGCATCCTTGCGCATGCGCACCGGAAAGGCGATGTGATCGGAATAACGGCGCACCAGCGCGCGCAGCCGGTGGCCTTCGGCGAACTCCTTCGCCTCCTCCTTTAAGTGCAGCACGACGCTGGTGCCGCGCTCCTCGCGCGTGATCGTCTGGACCGTGAACTGGCCATCGGCGCTCGATTCCCAGCGCACTGCCTGCTCCGCAGCAGTCCCGGCACGGCGGCTGAATACCTCCACGCGCTCGGCGACCATGAAGCAGGAATAAAATCCCACCCCGAACTGCCCGATCAGCGCCGCATCCTTCTGCTGATCGCCGGTGAGGCGCTTGAAGAACTCGGCAGTACCCGACTTGGCGATGGTTCCGAGCTGTGCGATCGCCTCCTCGCGGCTCATGCCGATGCCGTTGTCGCGCACGGTCAGGGTTCTGCTCTTGGGATCGGCATCGATCCAGATCGCGAGCGTGCTGTCCTGGCCGAGCAGCGATGGATCCGAGAGCGCCAGGAAACGCAACTTGTCGTTGGCGTCGGAGGCGTTGGAAATCAGCTCGCGCAAGAATATTTCCCTGTGGCTATACAGGGAATGGATCATCAACTGCAATAAGTCGCGAACTTCAGCCTGGAAGCTTAACTGTTCGGGTTCGCTCGACATTTTGACCACCGCGTAGGGCTAACACCCATGCGGCGGTATGGGGACGGCGCCTCAGTGTTTCAAGACAGGCGGCGCAACAGTTGTCTGCAGGCGCCCAGCCAGTCGTCCATCTCGTCCCAGAGCAGTAGGAATACTTCCACGATGATTGCATCACTTTGAAGGCTGCGCGATCCTAGGCCGCGCGCGCTTCTGCTGCCGTGCTGCGCCTCACAGCGTCAGTGCTTGCAGCGCTGATGAGTCATGCGTACGCTGCGGCATCGAACATAATCTTCTGCAGCCAGGAACTGTCAGTATGCAGCGCATCGTCGTGCTGAACCCAAAGGGTGGTTCGGGCAAGACGACTATCGCCATCAACCTCGCCAGCTATTACGCACAGCGTGGCGAGCGCCTGGTCATGATGGATTTCGATCCGCAGGGCTCCACGACGCACTGGCTCAGCAAGCGCTTGGCCACGCAACCGCGCATCGGTCTGATTACCGCCTTCGAACGCGACCCGCGCATGACGCGCAGCTTTCAGCTGCGCATCCCCAATGGCACCGACCGCGTCGTGGTGGACACACCGGCTGCGTTGCAGGCGAACCAGATCCCGGAGCTCATCCAGGGCGCAGACAAGATCCTCGTGCCGGTGCTGCCGTCCGATATCGACATTCACGCGTGCTCGCGCTGCGTACAGAATCTGCTGCTGGTGGCCAAATTACGGCGCGACGAGAACCGTCTGGCGATCATCGCCAATCGGGTGCGGCGCAATACTCTGATCTATCAATCCCTGATGCGCTTTCTGGCCACGTTCAACATCCCGATCGTGGCGACGCTGCGTGACTCGCAGAACTACGTGCGCTCGGCCGAGACCGGCCTCGGATTGGCCGAAATGAAACCACAGCTGGTAGCGCCGGATTGGGCGGACTGGCAGTCGATGCTAGCGTGGCTGCAGCAACCCTCGACGATCGGGGCCAAGAATCTCAGCGCCGCTGCATCGATGCAGCGGGCATGATGATCAGGGCTTGCTCTCGCTGCTGACCCAGTCCAGGCGCATCTTGTCCGCCCAACTCTTGTAGTTCGACCAGGTGTACAGGTTGCGTGTAATGGCCGCATGGCGCGTGCGCGTACGTTGCATATGCTCGAGCCAGCGTGCGTAGGCCTCCGCTCCGCTCGGCGCAGCCAGCGTGGCTGCTTGCGCCTCATCGGCAATCTCGGTCTTTGGCAATTTTATTTTGTTCATGATGCAGCTGGACCTCTCGGAACAGCAGATTAGAGCGCTCGCTTGAGTGCCGACAGGAACTGCATCACAACGGCTTGTTAGTGTGGAAAACCGAGATCTGTCGCGCGCCAATAATGCAATCGCAGCAGCATGTTTTACGCGACGCCAGCCGCCGCGGCGGGCTCGCCCGCGCATTATCAGGCCACGAGTCGGTAGCAGGGGCGGTAGATGCTCCCGGGGAGCTTCATGCGGCGCTGGGCGACGAACGCGGTCAACAGCTCGTCGAGCAGTTGCATGATCTGCGGATCGCCGGTGAGCTCAAAAGGTCCCTCGCGCTCGATGGCCGCGATGCCGTTTTCCTTGACGTTGCCGGTAACGATGCCCGAAAACGCGCGGCGCAGGTTCGCGGCCAGACGATGCACGGGCTGCTCGCGGTGCAGCGCCAGAGCGCGCATCGAGGCATGTGTGACTTCGAAAGGTACCTGCATGTCGTAGGGGACATGCAGCAGCCAGTTGAAGTTATAGGAATCGTTGCAGCGACGGCGGTACAGGCGCACCTGCTCACAGGCGCTGACGATGTGGCGTGCCACGCCGGCAGGATCATCGATGATGATTTTGATGCGCGTGAGCGCCGCGGCTCCGAGCGTGCCCTCGATGAAACGTTCGATCTGCTCGAAATAACCAGCGCTGCTTGTCGGGCCGGTCAGCACCACCGGAAATGGTTGCGAGGCGTTCGCCGGATCCAGCAGCAGCCCGAGCAGATACAGGATCTCTTCGGCTGTGCCGGCGCCGCCTGGAAACACCACGATGGCGTGCGCCAGGCGGGCGAACGCCTCGAGGCGCTTTTCGATATCCGGCATGATTACCAGTTGATTGACGATCGCATTGGGTGGCTCCGCGGCGATGATGCCGGGCTCGGTCACGCCGATGAAGCGACCGCGCACGATGCGCTGCTTGGCATGGCCGACACCGGCGCCTTTCATTGGTGCCTTCATCGCCCCCGGCCCGCAGCCGGTGCACACGTCAAGCGCGCGCAGCCCCAGCTCGTAGCCGACGCGCTTGCAATATTCATATTCACTCTGGCCGATCGAATGCCCGCCCCAGCACACGATCAGGTTCGGCATGCCCTTGTAATCCAATACGCGCGCATTGCGCAGTATGTGGAAGACCGCATTGCTGATGGAGGCCGAGTCGCCGGTGTCGAGCCGCCCGGCGCCGATGATTTCATTTGCCGTATAGATGATGTCGCGCAACACCGCGAACAGGTGCTCCTTGATACCGCGGATCATCTCCCCGTCGACGAAGGCGGAGGCCGGCGCATGGTTGATCTGCAGTTTGATGCCCCAGGCATGGCGCACGATCTGCACGTCAAAATCGCGGTAACGGTCGAATATTTCCTTGGGGTTATCGTTATCGCTGCCGGCATTGAGCACAGCGAGCGCACAGTTGCGGAACAGCCGGTACAGACCGGTTTGGCTCGTATCGAGCAGCTTATTGATCTCAGCCTGAGAGAGGTTCTCGAGGCTGCCGCGCGGGCCCACGCGCGCATCGACTGATTCGGCCACCACGACACTCGCGTCCATAGCTCGCGTTGGCCCAGGACCGGAAGCCGTCGTCAAGGCAGTATTTCGATAGGAATGTTGTCTTGCGTCATCATCCACAGCTCAACCATATCGGAATTGGACATGCCAATGCAGCCATCCGTCCAATCCGAGCTCGCATAGTACTCCGCGTTGTGTCGCAGACTATTGGGCCAGCCGTGGACCATGATTGCGCCACCCGGATCGACGCGCTGGCGCCGCGCTCGGCGCACGTCCGCGTCGTTGGGGTAGGACACCTGGATCGAGAGAAAATAATCGCTGCGCGGATTGCGGCGCGTGAGCTGATAGTGCCCTTCAGGGGTGCGAAAATCCCCCGCCCGCTCCTTGGGTCCTTCGGGCATCAGGCCGAGCGCCACGTGGTACTCACGCAGCACTTCGCCATGGCGCATCAAATAGAGCCGCCGCTCGGATTTGCGCACGACGATCTGATCCGCGACAGGCATCTGAGCGTTCAGGCTCAAAGGCGCGGCAGCCGGCGCAGATTGCGCGGACTGCGCGCCCAGACTCGCGCCGACGATGCTGTACGCGCTCGCCGCCGCGGCCGGCGCCGAATCATCGGTTAACCCAATGCCCGGCCACGCGCCACTGGAGACGCCGATCAGTACCGGAAGCAATGCACTAAGGATACGTCGCATCGGCTTGAATTATAGGCATAGCGGCGCATTCGAGCGAGCAGCGCTTCACAGACTCGGTACGTCTTCGACCTTCGGCAGGGAAATCTGCGTACCCGGGCGCAAATCACTGAAATCAAGATCCGGGTTGTATTGCTGCAGCAACCATATCGGCAATTTCACATTGCGCTGCGTGATGCTCCAGAGCGAATCACCGCGACGGGCAATGTAGATCTCGCTGCCGGCGATGCGATGCGAGGCGAAGTAGGCCGCCTGCAGCCGCTCGTGATAATCGCGCCGCCGCTCCTCGAACTGTGCGCGCGTCGCATGGGGGAACTCAAGTTTGACGCGCCTGCCCATCTTCACCGTGGAATGGCCACGCAGACTGTTGAGCGCGCGCAGGCGGGCCGCCGGCACGCCAAGCCAGTCTGCATAATGGCCGAGCGTCTCCGCCGCGACCACGACGATGCTGCCATCAGCTCCGACCGAGTAATCGACCGGATCGGCCGAGCCGGTCCCGACCGGATCCGGCACGAGCTCCGGGCCCTCAGCCTGAGCCTGCGCAGCCGAAACCGGCTCGGCGCGCTCGGCTGACTGGCTCGCAGCGGCCACGGCTCTCTGCTCTTCCACGCTCTCCACGACAGCAGCCTGCGCCGTCTGCAGAGTCGCCGCTGTCGTGACCGTCTCGGGCTCCGGCACGGCTGCCGCGAGTCGCAGACGCTGCCCGTCGGAGAGGTAGTCCGAGTCAGGCAGCGAATTGAGCGCCATCAATTTGTTGGCCGGCACGCCCGTGCGCGCAGCGATTGAGGCGAGTGTGTCGGTCCCCTGGACCAGGTAATACGGCGAGGCCGCCGTATTGACATTGTCGGCCACAAGAGGGCTCGGCGGCGTGGGCACGATCTCGACCTGGCTCGCCGGGCTCGCCATCGCCGTAGCCGTAGCCGTAGCCGTAGCCGTCGCAGGCGCTGCGCTCAGCGGCGCGGACTGCGCGCTTGCGCTCGGACGGCCCGGCGCGAGCTGCGCCACGGTAACGGGTCGCGGGCCGCTCGTGCGCTGCGCAA
>Ga0302324_100006743_pt1 | contig 24615 bp, 19 predicted proteins | sample Palsa_T0_1_FD_201949 | JGI IMG/M metagenome (GOLD analysis project Ga0302324, IMG submission 201949) | Peat permafrost microbial communities from Stordalen Mire near Abisko, Sweden - Palsa_T0_1 | ecosystem: Environmental > Terrestrial > Soil > Palsa > Peat permafrost | place: Sweden: Abisko... | reverse complement strand
CTAGGCGCCGACATGTGGTCCTCTTGCGATGGCATCCATTTCTCCGCCATCGACATTCACGGCTTCGAGGACGAATTCAACTATGGATTCCGTAGCTTGGCAGTCACTCCCTATGGACTTTTCGTCGGTACCGCCAATCCCTATTACGGCCTGGAGATATGGCAAGGGATTCCGGAAGCCGCCACGTCAATTACCATCAGGAAGTCCAGAGCAAACCGGGTTGCTGATGAGGGCGCCAGGTGAGATGCAATTCCCCATCGGGCGGACGCGCACGTTCGTCGAGCCTCTCAGAGACTGCGCTGTTCTCAGCAGGTAGCTGCCTCAGATCGGCCGCTCAGGGTCGGAATCCAAAGCCACCAATCCCAGGAAGGGCAAAACGCTCAGGTCTCCGCCAATTGGCGGTTTCTCGAGTTCTCGCGCAGAGCCGAAAATTGCTCTTAGCCTATCAAAGGCTTCGAGCGCGGAGTCGCTACTTTCTACGATCTACCGGGCATTCCCGGCCCGTCTTACCAGACCGGGGTTTCGGTTGATTTCAAGTTTCATGTTCCCGTGCTTCATGCTCGACTGTAACAAATACTGTATCAAGACGTCTCAGGGCAGTGGGCTCACAGCTTGTCGCCGGCGCGTCCATGAAGCTGGAGAATTGAAAAAGTACCTAACTCCCGATGCGACCAGTGCTGCTTTCGCCGGCCAGTCCAACAAGAGGTATCATCGGAAAGCTCCCATAACTTCGGTCGCGCGCTGGAGCACCTGAGAATCGCTTGAGAAAAACTGATCAGAATTGCGAAATCGGAGGGCAGTTCCCGTGGCACTTACGATAACCGGTCTATCCAAGACATATCCCAATGGCGTAAAGGCGCTGAGGAACCTTTCGCTCACTATCGGCAACCTCATGTTCGGCCTCTTGGGTCCGAACGGCGCGGGCAAGAGCTCGCTGATGCGGACAGTCGCAACGCTTCAAGACCCGGACTCAGGCTCGATCGATCTCGACGGCCTTAACGTGCTCACCCAAAAGGACGAAGTCCGCAAAATTCTAGGTTACCTGCCGCAGGAGTTCGGCGTATACCCGAAGATCTCCGCCACCGACCTGCTGCAACACCTTGCAGTCATGAAAGGCATCACCAACAAGACTGAACGCAAGCAGATGGTCGACGGCATCCTGAACCAGACCAATCTGTGGGATGTGCGCAAGAAGACTCTGAGCACCTATTCCGGCGGAATGAAACAGCGCTTCGGTATCGCCCAGGCCCTGCTCGCGAACCCCAAGCTCATCATCGTCGACGAGCCTACCGCCGGCCTCGACCCCGCGGAGCGCAACCGCTTCCTCAACCTGCTCAGCTCCATTGGTTCCAACGTCACCGTGATCCTTTCCACACACATCGTCGAAGACGTGCGCGAGCTCTGCCCCCGCATGGCCATCATTTCGAACGGCGAACTGCTCCTCGAAGGCGCTCCGGCCGAGGCGCTCGAATCCCTGCGCGGAAAGATCTGGTCCAAGGTGGTCGCAACCGACGACGAACTCCGCGCCCTCGAGGCCGCCTTCAACGTGGTCTCCACACATCTCGTCGGCGGCCTGCATGAGGTCCGCGTCTTTGCCGTCTCCAGTCCCGGTGAGGGCTTCCGCCCCGTGGACTCCAGCCTCGAAGACGTCTACTTCGTGAATCTCGCCCGCCAGGCAACCAACTGATTCAGGAAAAGGAGAAGACCATATGGCCATGTTCTGGGAATTCTTCACTTTTGAGCTCAAGTTCCGTTTTAAAAGCCTTTCCACTTACATTTACTTCGCTGTCTGGTTCGCCTTCAGCTTCCTCGATGTCGCCAGCGAGAACTTCGGCCCCATCGGCAACTCCAATGGCAAGGTGCTGCTCAACGGCCCCTACGCCAACATCTATAACGACATCGGCATCAGCTTTTTCGGCGTCATCGTCATTGCCGCGATCTTCGGCACGTCCATCCTGCGCGACTTCCAGCGCGATACCATCCAGATCCTCTTCACCAAGCCTATTTCAAAGCTCGCCTACCTCGGCGGCCGCTGGGCCGGGTCATTCGTCGCCACGGTATTCGCTTTCTCCGGCCTGCTCCTCGGCGAGTTCTTCGGCACGCTCGCCCCTTGGGCCGATCACGCCCGCATCGGCGCCAATCACCTCTCCTGGTATCTGCAGCCGTTTTTCTCCATCGTGGTCTTCCAGATCTTCTTCCTCGGCTCTCTCTTCTTCCTGGTCGCCGCGCTCTCCCGCAAGATCTTCATTGTCTACCTGCAGGGCGCGGCCATCTTCATGCTCTACCTGATCGGCATCGCCATTTTCAGCGCCACGCGCTCACTCGAACACTTCTGGTCCGGCATCCTCGACCCCGTCGGCTTTCTATACAACGATGCCATCACTCGTTACTGGACCGTCGTCGAACGCAACACGCTGCTCTACTCCTGGTCGCTCGACTCCGCTTCGGGCGTCTTCCTGTATAACCGCTTGCTCTGGGGCTCCGTAGGGCTGCTCTCGCTCATCGCTCTCTGGAAACTCTTCCCCATGTCGGTCGAGGCGCTCACCGCCCGCTCCAGCGGCAAGCGCGCCGCCCTGGCCCGCGCGCAGGAACTCACCGCGGTCGCGCCGCGGCGTAGCCTCGTGGCGGCCAAACTCCCCACCGTCCGCCAGGTCTTCGACTCCGGAACCAATCTGGCGCAGTTCGCCTCACTCACCCGCCTGCGCATTTCCAACATCGTGCGCGAAGTACCCTTCTGGGCCATCGTCATCCTGATGGCTGGCATCGCTTGCAACAACGGCCACTACGCCGGGCGCGTCGCCGGCCAAAACGTCTGGCCCGTCACCTACCTCATGCTCCAATCCGTCGAAGGCGGCGCCATCCTGTTTCTCTACATTGTCGCCACCCTCTACGCCGCCGAGCTCGTCTGGCGCGAGCGCGACACCCAGTTCTCCGGCATCCACGACGCACTGCCCATCGCCGAGACCACCGACTGGTTCTCCAAATTCTTCGCCCTCTGCTTTGTCGAGTTGATCCTGCTCACCGTCGCCGGTCTCTGCGGCATCGTGATGCAAACGATCGCCGGCTATTACAACTATGAGCTGCTGCAATACGCCAAGGAGCTCTATGTAGTCACCTTTCCCCAGGTGCTCACCTTCGCCCTGCTCGCGCTTTTCATCCAGACCGTCGTCTCCAACAAGTTCATCGGCCACGGCATCGTCATTGGCATCTTCGTCATCGCCCCCATCCTCTACAACTTCGGGTGGGAGAATACTCTCTACCTCTTCGGCAGCACGCCGCCCTACACCTACTCGGACATGAACGGCTATGGCCATTTCGTGCCCGCGCTCTTCTGGTCCATCGTCTACTGGCTCTCTATCTCCTGTTTCCTGGGCACGATTTCCATCGCGCTCGCCCGCCGCGGCGCAGACGACGCCTGGTCCGCGCGCTTCCGCCTCGCCGGGCAACGCGCCCCGCATCTTATCCCGGCCGCGGCGCTCTTCCTCATCATCGCCATCGGCAGCGGCACTTGGTATTTCTACAACGCCCACGTACTCAACGAGTACCTCACCGCCAACGACCGCCGTCACATCAGCGCCACCTACGAGCGTGATTTCAAAAAGTACGAGAACATCCCCCAACCCAAAATCATTGCCGTCGACGCCAACATCGACATTTTCCCCGAACGCCGCTCATTTTCCGGCACAGGCCACTTCGTCCTCCAGAACAAGACCGCGCAGCCGATCCGCCGGATCCACATCATCAACCAGCAACAGTCTGTCTCGGGCGTACGCTTCGACCGTCCGTTCCACGTCGTCTCCACCAGCCCCCGTGCCCTTTACACCATCTACCAGCTCGACACGTCCCTCGCTCCGGGAGACATGCTCAACCTAACCTTCAATGTCGGCTACACCAGCCGCGGTTTTAAAGACGGCAACGAGCGCCCCGAGCTGGCTTACTCCGGCACTTTCTTCGACACCGGCTACTTCCCCACCATCGGCTACAACGCGGGCGGTGAGCTCGATGACCCCCGCCGCCGACGCGAAGAGCACCTGCCCGAGCAGGAACTCCTCCCCCACCGCGGCGACCCCAAAGGCGCCGACACCAACCTCTTCACTCCGCAGTCCGACTGGATCGGTTTCCACACCACGGTCAGCACCTCTGACGACCAGATTGCCCTCTCCCCCGGCTACCTCACCCGGGACTGGCACGCCAACGGCCGCCACTATTTCTCTTATGACATGGGCAAGGTCAAGACCCTCGACTTCTTCGCGTACGTCTCGGCCCGCTACGACGTCAAGCGCGAAATGTACCGGGGCGCCGACAACCCCATCGCCATCGAGGTCTACCACACCGCTGCTCACACCTACGACGTCGACGACATGATCGATGCATCCAAAGCGGGTCTGGCTTACTACGAAAAGAACTTCAGTCCCTTTCAGTTCCGCCAGTACCGCATCCTCGAGTTTCCGCGCTATCGCACCTTCGCGCAGTCATTTCCCAATACCATCCCCTTTTCTGAAGGCATCGGCTTTATCGGCCGCGTCGAGAAGCCCACCGATATCGATTTCGCCTATTTCGTCACCGCCCACGAGCTCGGCCATCAGTGGTGGGCGCATCAGCTCACCGGCGGCCGCGTAGAGGGCTCCAACATGATGTCCGAGACGCTCGCCGAGTACTCCGCGCTTATGGTCATGCAGCAGAAGTACGGCCGCGACAACATGCACCGGTTCCTCAAGCACGAGCTCGACCGGTATCTGCGCGGCCGCGCCGGTGAAATCCGCCGCGAGCGTCCCGTCGTCCTGGTCCAGAACGAACCTTATGTCTGGTACCAGAAGGGCGGCCAGGTCATGTACGCCCTCGCCGATTACATCGGCGAAGACAAAGTCAACCTCGCCCTGCATAATTTCCTGATGCAGTACCGCTACGCCAACGCCAACGACTCCCAATCCGGCCCGTATCCCGATACGCGCCAGTTCATCGAAGCAGTCCGCGCACAGACTCCCGCCAATTTGCAGTACTTCATCACCGATGCTTTCGAGAACATCGTTCTTTATGACAACAAGGTCGTCTCCGCTACGGTCACCCCCACCCCGGATCACAAATACAAAGTCATCCTCAATGTCCAGGTCCGCAAACTCCAGTCCGACGGCAGCGGCAACGAATCTCGCATGCCCCTCCATGACCTGATCGATATCGGTGTCTTCACCGGCAAGAAGGACGAAGAAAAGCCCCTGTACCTCAAGAAGGAGTGGCTCACGCAGCCCACCCAGACCTTCGAGATTACCGTTGACCGGATGCCCACCCGGGCGGGCATCGATCCCTACAACAAGCTTATCGACCGGGATTCGGATGACAATTTGTCGGATATTACCAGGCGATGACCGATCGCATCTGGCACTGGCACAGCGTAGACCCGAGCCACTCGCAGGAGGACGTGAATCGCTCCCAGGATGAAGTCAGCCAACAACAAAATCTGGTGACCAAGGGGTGGCGCGGAACAATCCCCCGTGAACCGATCGGAGGTCAACGGCAAGCAGCAGGCCGTGAACGCCGAACAGGACAAAGTGAATCGCCACCGTCTTCGATTCGGCACGGCGGGCAAGGACTGACCCGCGAGGTTCACTAGCGGCCCGCGACCGTTCCGGCCACCCCGGCCACGCGACTCAGAGCCTTGCGGCCACTGATTTGGTCTCGGTATAGTGCTCCAAGACTTCCTTGCCCATCTCGCGCCCCCAGCCGGACTGCTTGTATCCGCCGAACGGCCACGCCGGATCGCCATAATTGTGGCAATTGATGCAGATTGTGCCCGCCTTGATCTTACGGGCCATCATGTGGGCAAGCCTCAAGTTTTGCGTCCACACGCTCGCCTGAAGGCCATATGAGGTGTCGTTGGCGAACTTGGCGATCCCATCGAGATCATCCTCGCCGAATGACTGGATGCAGACCACGGGGCCGAAGATTTCCTCACGAACCACGCGCATGTCGCGATTGGTTTTTGCAAGCACCGTCGGCTCGACGAAATAACCCTGATCGCCGTTGACTTTTCCACCAACGACAACCTCAGCGCCTTCGCTGCGGCCTGACTCGATGAAGCTCTTCACCCGCTCATGCTGTTCTTTGGACACCAGCGGACCGAGGTTAACGCTTGGATCCAGGCCGTGGCCGACCTTCAGCTTACCGGCCGCCGCTACGACTCCATCGACCACGCGATCGTAAATGGACTTGTGCGCAAAAAGCCGCGAGGCGGCCGTGCAGCACTGACCCTGATTGTAGAAGATGGCGTCGGCCGTGCCGGTAATGGCGAGTTCAAGGTCGGCGTCCGGAAAGACGATGGCCGGCGATTTGCCGCCCAGCTCGAGCGAGACGCGCTTGAGGTTTCCGGTGGCGGCCTTGACGATCAGCTTACCCACTTCCGTCGAGCCGGTGAAAGCGATTTTGTCCACGTCCGGATGCTCGGCGAGCGCCGCGCCGGCGGTCTCGCCAAATCCGGTGACGATGTTGACCACGCCGTCCGGGATGCCTGCTTCCTGGATCAGCTCGCCAAAACGCAGGGCCGAGAGCGGAGTCTGCTCGGCGGGCTTGAGCACGATCGTGCATCCCGCCGCCAGCGCGGGCGCGAGCTTCCAGGCCGCCATCATGAGCGGGAAATTCCAGGGGATGATCTGGCCCACGACGCCCACCGGCTCTCGCAGTGTATACGCATGCCAATCGCCGGCGCTGGAAACGGGAATCGTCTCGCCGTTCAGGCGGGTCGCCCATCCGGCCATATAGCGGAACATCTCGATGGAGCCTCGCACGTCGCCCTTGCGGGCATTGGTCACCGGTTTGCCGTTGTCGAGGGCCTCGAGTTCCGAGAATTCATCGATATGCTGCTCCAGCAGATCGCCCAGGCGCCAGACCAGCCGCGATCTATCGGCGGGAGAGATGCGCGACCACGGGCCGGTTTCGAAAGCCCGGCGCGCCGCCGCGACGGCAAGGTCGATGTCGGCCTTATCGCCGGCCGGCGCATGGGCAATGGTCTCCTCGGTCGCCGGATCCTCGACAGGAAAGGTCTTACCGCTTTTTGCGGCGACCCATTTTCCGTCGATGAAGAGCTTCAGTTCCTTCGCTAAAAAAGTTTCCGCCGCTGAACCGAGCGGTGGCCTTTGGATGGCTACAGTCATGTCGTACTCCTTATGAATTTATTCTATCTACATCGATCCTTGTACGGGTCAAAGTCCCCGGCGGCCAGCCATCGCGTATCCCCGCCGTTCGGACAGAGTTCTTGATTTGCGCAAGGGCGCTTTCGTTCACGGGCCTTGCCCAGATTGGAATGCCGTCCATCACGATCGATGTCAGTGCTCAGGGACGGTAGAAACCGGGAAGTGATCGAGGACCGTATTGCCTTGATAACCGAGTTCCTGTACCAGACCGATCTGCGACGTATAATATCCATCCGCGGTCATGTTCTTCAAATCGTGGAAGAATCTCACGCCGGGCTGCTCCCATTGAAGCTGGTTGGAAGCTTCGCTCAGCGGCGACAGAATCTCGATCCGCTGCTCTTCCGTCAGTTCGCCAAACGGTTTGCCGTATAAGTCGCTGGAATGCTTGTCGAGCCAGGTCAAACCTTCGTGGTATAGGTTGCCATGTTCTTCGCGGGCGCTGACGATAAGGTCGATGTATTGGGGGACACCCGCGGCCGCGGCGCCGGGAGTCTGACTGGGCGGGATAATCGTATCGCACAGTTTTGAGAGAGTGTTCATCTCGGACGAGGAAAAGAACTGTGGCTGGTAAGGACCCGCGGGCGCCTGAGCGGGCGCCGGATGATGTATGTGTCCGGCTTGTTGGCCATACAGCTCGTCCGCGCCGAAAGGAAACGCGCACGTGGCGCCGATCGCGCCGATGATCTTCAGAGCGGCTCTGCGACTCTCCATTATATCTCCTTCGCTTGCAGGCGCCGCGAAATCAGATCCGCCGTCCGCGCCGCCAGTGCCATGATCGTAAGCGTCGGGTTTTTTTCCGAAGCCGATGGAAAGACACTCCCGTCCACAACATATAGATTAGCCACATCGTGCGAGCGGCAATCGGCATTCACCACGGACCGCCGCGGATCGTCGCCCATTCGACAACCACCCAGTTCATGATTGGTGGCAGGCTGTCCGTAAACGTTGAGAATCTCCGCGCCCGCCGACTTCAAGATCTCCACCGACCAATGCTGCATCTCCGCAAAGATCTTCTTATCGTTCTCGCCCCAGGCAACCTGACGGCGCGCTTGCGGCAGCCCGAACTGGTCCACACTGGTCCAATCCAGATCCACATAGGAGTCGTTGTTTGGAAGCATCTCGCCGTATGGCGAAAACACCAGAAATGCCGGATAGCGGGCCTTTACCGCGTCCTTATACGTCCTTCCGAATCCCTTGATTTCCCGCGCCCATCCGACCGACCGCCTGTTCTGATAATTGAACTGCATGGCGAAGCTTCGCGCGTAGTCGCGCTTGCGCGTGTGCATGAACGATGGTACGTAAGCGTGATCGAGGAAACCTTCGTCGTTGACTGCCGGCTTTCCGATCAGATCGGTGAGAAATGCTTCCACACCGCCGGTAAAATGGGGAATGAAATTCTTTCCCAATTGGCCGCTCGAGTTCGCCAGACCATCCGGATATAGTCTCGATCGCGACATGAGAAGCAGCGCCACGCTCTGGACGCAGGCGCACGATACCACCACGCAACGCGCCCGCGCCTCTCCCTCCTTCATCGTATGGCGATCCAGGAATCGGACGCCGGTCGCCCGGTTTTCCGTCGAGACCATCACCTCCCTTACGATCGAATTAGAGAAAATATCGAGGCGCCCGCTCCGCAGCGCCGGAGCCATGTGTACGTCGTAGGAGTTATATTTCGCCGCAACGTCACAACCCGCCATACAGTTGCCGCAGTAGTGGCAGGCTGGCCGCGTTGGCGCGGGAGTGGTGAGAGTCGCCTTGCGCACGTGAATGACTTTAACCCCAAGTCTTTCCGCGCCACGCTTTACCAAGAGGTCGCTGAGCTTCATGGGGACCGGCGGCAGGAAGATTCCATCCGGGAGATCTTCGAGGTGATCGCGGTTTCCGCAAACTCCCACCTCCCGCTCGATACGGTCGTAGTAAGGAGCCAGGTCCGGATAATCGATCGGCCAGTCCTCACCGGCCCCATCCATGGATCGCCCCTTGAAATCGCGATGGCTGAGCCTCCACGCCACGGCGTTCCACAACATGGTCTTGCCGCCGACTCCCCGAGACCGCTCCGAGTCGAATCCCTCGACTCCCGGACGCATGGTCGGGATATGCCGGTTCGGAAAATCGAACGGCATCGCATGGGTGTTGAACGCAGTGCGCGTGTTGACACCCGGCCCGCCTTCGACCACCGCGACATCCACCCCACGCTGCGCCAGGTGGGCCGCGAGCGTACCACCGGCCGCTCCGGAGCCGACGATGCAAACGTCGTAAGTCTTCGCCGCCATATATCTTTTAAACCATCCAACGCGAAAGATGAGTATACACCCGAATTCCCGGAGCTGTACGGATTCGCGCGACCGTGTGGACGCCGTGCTTCGAGCATCAGGCCGCCCTTCGACGGTATCGTTCCGACAGCGGGCTCGCGCCTGTTAGGCCTTTAGTTCCAGTACTTTCGCTCGCGCCCGAAGGGGATAAACGGTGTATGCTTGCATCAGCACGATAAAAGAAAATCATTTGGAGGAACAATGCAAAAGGTTTTGGGATTAATGTTATTGGTTATCGGCGCATCGGCATTTGCGATGGGCGCCGTTTCCATCGTACCGGAGATCGGCGCAGGTTCGGCGGGCAGCGCGGTTGCGTTGCTGTCGGGTGCGCTGCTCGTAATTCGGGGACGTCGCAAGAAGTAGAATCTCCGTCGAGAACCTCATAAAGGCACCCGCTACGCTGCACGGATGCTTTTCTTTTCGTTCGTGGGCCTTATTTTTCAACTACCAGTTCTGCGTGCCTTCTCATGTATCCTTGTACCCAAACAATTTCGGTTCCGCGCCGGTCCTTTGGTCTGCTCCCGAGGCTCCTTGCTCTGACCATTCTTTTCGCGGCCGAATTGCTGATTATTTCCGTCTGGCTGGATAATGCCTCGTTGACGTCCCGAGGCGGGCTGGTTGGTTTGGTCGGCCAGTGGGGCGCATGGACCGTGCGGGGAATTGTTGGATTCGTGGCCATCTTTCTCACGTTTGCTTATTTGAAAAGCAATGCGGCGCTGGTCAGGATATCCGATCAAGTGGAGCGGGCACCCATCGGCCGCGCCCTTTTGGCCGCGCATCTTTTCGCGATGGCGGCCTTTGGCGCACTCTCCTGGGCTTTATACGGGAATCACATGGCTGCGTTTTTCGCGGATTTGTCCGTTCCCGTCTGGTTGGCTGCGGGGGGCTCCGGAATCGCGTTCGCCGCCTTCTCATTCATTCCGCTTACATTGTGGATGCGGCTTGTCCGCGAGACAGGCTCGCTGTGGGCCTACGCTTTGGCGGCGGTGGTCTCTGCCTGTATCGTGGGGAGTTACAGCCAGTCTCTGTGGATGCCTTCCGCGCACCTCACTTTCGACGTGGTGAGGGTCTTCCTGAGTCCTTTCGTCGCCGGCATCATTGCTGACCCGGTCACCAGGCACCTGGGTACCGCGAAGTTCTCGGTTGAGATCGCCTGGGGGTGCTCCGGATTTGAAGGCGCGGGACTGATCCTGGCGTTTGGAGTCATGTGGCTATGGCTCTTTCGACGCGAGTGCCGGTTTCCGCAGGCGCTGCTTCTTATCCCCGCGGGCGTGGTGGCCATCTTTTTTCTGAACGCCGTACGCATCACGGCGTTGATCCTGATGGGCAACGCCGGAGCCCCACAGATCGCTCTGGGTGGTTTCCATTCACAAGCAGGCTGGATCGCATTTAATGCCGTTGCGCTCGGCTTATCTTTTGCCGCCAGGCGCATACCATGGCTCACCAACAGGGAAAAACCGGCCCCCAGAACTGGCGAAAAATATTCCGACAATGCCACGGCGGCATATCTATTACCTTTTTTAAGCATCCTCGCCGTCGGGATGGTTACCGCGGCCGCCAGTGGTGATTTTGAATGGCTCTATCCGATGCGATTTCTGGCAGCCGCCGGAGCATTGTGGCTTTTGCGAAAGAGCTACGCGGATCTTGACTGGAAATTCGGCTGGTTCGGTCCAGCGATCGGCGTTCTGGTCTTCGCAATGTGGATCGCGATGGACGCGTTGCTAAAGACGACCACCAGCGACGCCATGCCGCATGCGCTCGCGGACTCGTCCACGCCGATCCGCGTAACCTGGATTGTCTTCCGGGCCTTGGCCGGCATTGTTACCGTCCCTATCGCCGAGGAACTCGCCTTTCGCGGCTTTTTACTGCGCCGTCTTATCTCGCCGCATTTCGAAGCATTGCCCTTGCGCACGTTCACCTGGCTTGGGCTCGCGATCTCTTCCGTTGCGTTTGGGGCATTGCATGGCAACCTCTGGTTTTCGGGTATCCTGGCTGGCCTTTTGTATGCCTGGGCGCTGCTTCGGCGCGGCAGAATCGGCGAAGCAGTGGTTGCCCACGCAACTACCAACGCGCTGCTGGTAGGGTACATCCTGATATTTCAGAAGTGGCATCTGTGGTAGGCAAAATGACCACCCCAATCCACCGCGCCCATAGCTAAAGCGCCGTCTTCACCGCGCTCTCCAGCAGATCCGCCTTCGTAAAGCCTTCGAAGCGCTGCAGAGCTTTACCGCTGCGGTCGAAGACCACCGTGGTCGGCAGCAGGTTCAAGTGGAAACGCTCAGTCAGCTGCGGGGAGCCCAGCGCTACGCTGTATTTCATGGGGTGATCCTTCAGGAAGGATGCTACCAGCGGAGCGCCCCCATCTTCGTCCATCGAGACACCCACCACCACCACGCCGCTACCCGCCAGCTCGTCGTTCAGCCGGTTGAAGCCGGGGATTTCCCGGATACACGGAACGCACCAGGTAGCCCAGAAATTCACTACCACCACTTTACCCTGCAGCGCGGCATCGTCGAAGCTGGCTCCCTTGAGCGTCGTGATAGTAAGCCCTGCCAGATCGCTTTGCGCCGCCTTCCCTGCCCCGGTTTTTTCCAGAAACGCCAGATACTCAGCCGGATCCCTGGTCAGACCCGGAAAACTCGCTATAACGTTACCGTCAGGATCCAGAATCGCGTAATACGGAATAGCAATGGTGGCGAACTTGGTTTGCTGCAGCTCCTGGTTCACGCGCGACGCGTCGTCGGTGCCATCGGTATACAACTCGACCAGCACGAAGTTCCTGAGGGCGCCGGCGATCTCCGGACGCGTGAACATGTTGGCCTTCATCCAGTGGCAGTTGGTGCAGGCGTAACCGGTAAAGTTGACGAACACCAGCTTTCGCTCGCGGCGGGCGCGCTCGAGCGCTTCGCGATACTGGTTCTTCATCCATACCAGAGCGTTCTCGCCGGACGCCGAGGGGCCCGACGAACCGCCGGCTAGCGGAATATATGCGTCCAATTCTCCCAGCTTGCCGCCGAACATCCCCGGCACCAGGCTGATCGCGAAGATCAGAAAAACCATGCCCACCAGCAGCCTGCCGAGCCCCACCGGCTCGTCTCTCGAAATGCCTTCCATACGCAGGAAGCCCAGCAGATACAAACCGGCCATCACGAACAAGACGATCCACGCGGCCAGGAAGCGCTCCCGCGTCAGGAAACCCAATTGGAGCACCTGGTCCAGGCTGGCAAGATACTTCAGCACGGCGGCCAGCACGATAAATCCCATCACCACTTTCACGCGCGCGAGCCAGCCGCCACTTTTGGGGAGGCGCTTCAGGTAGGACGGAAACAGCGCCAGCAGAAAGAACGGCATGGCCAGGCCGGTGGCGAATGCCAGCATGCCGAAGAGCGGCCGCGTACCGCCATCCGAAACCGAGGCGGCCAGCAGCGTGCCCATGAACGGTCCCACGCAGGCGAAGGAGGAGAGCGCGAAAGTCAGCCCCATCAGCAGCGTTCCCGCGATGCCGCCGCTTTGCGCGCCGCGATCGAGGCGAGTCAGAATCGAGGACGGGATGGTGATCTCAAACGCTCCCAGCAGACTTACCCCGAACGTCAGAAAAACCAGCGCCAGAAAGCCATTCACCCACGGGTTGGATCCTAGCTGCACAATGCCGAACGGTCCCAGGATGGCGGTGGTGACGAGGCCTAGTCCGGAGAACAGCACCACGATTCCCAGGCAGAAGAGCGCCGCGTGAAAGATGGCCTCGCGACGCGTCCCCTGGCGGTTCAGAAAATACGACATGGTGATGGGGATCATGGGGAAGACGCAGGGCGTGAAGATGGCGGCCAGGCCGATACCGAAGGCCACCAGCAGGAACGCTCCGAGGCTTTGGGTATTCGTGGTTGCGGTAGAAGGGGTAGCGCTCGCTACACGCGCTTTGGGTGCGCCTTTGAATTCGACGAACCCCGCGGGAATAACGGGTGCGGCGCCGTGTGCTGCTGGATCGATGGTGAGGCTTGCGCCGGCGGTGCGCCGAACCGGAGGGATGCACAGCCGGTCGTTGCAAGTCTGATAGCGCACCTCGGCGGAAACTTCGGATGGACCGGCGGGGGCGTCCGCCTTGAGCTGCAGCTCAATGACGAAGCGAGCGGCGCCTTCGTAGGTTTCCGTCTCGAGGTTGAAATTCTGATCGAAGGCCTTCTTAGGCGGGGCCTGAAACACACGGAACTTTTCCACGGCCGCATTCGGCGCCACTTTGATAGTGGTTGGAATGGCTGCGGCGGTGGTCATCGAGTAGACGTGCCAGCCGGCGTCGATGGCGCCTTCCAGATGCGCGAGGACTTTCGATCCAGGTGCGGCGGAAGACGGCTCCAGGGTAAGCGACCACTTCACCTGGTTGGGCGTCTGCGCGAACGCCGGCAGCACTACCCAAAGTGTCCAAAGACCCACCCAGGCCGGCCAGCTCAGAATGCGACGTGTTCGGCAGCCCATTGGCGCAACTCGTTTTCGATCCGTTGGTTGACGTTGCCGCTGGAGAACTCGGCAGCCACGCGGATGGCGTTCTTGATGGCGTTGGCGTTGGACCGGCCGTGGCAGATAATACAGATGCCGCGCACCCCCAGCAGCGGCGCGCCGCCATATTCAGAATAGTCCACGCGCTTCTTGAAATCCCGGAAGGCCGACCGCGAAAGCGCATAGCCGATCTTCCTGGTGATGGTGGCGCTGAGAGCTTCCTGCAGCATCTGTTTCACCATATCCACCAGCCCTTCGCTGACTTTCAGGGCTACGTTGCCGATGAAACCGTCGCAGACGATCACGTCCGACTTGCCCGAGTAAATGTCACTGCCTTCCACGTTGCCCACGAAGTCGAGTGGCAGGCTCTTGAGCAGCGGCATGGCACCGCGGGTGATCTCGTTGCCCTTATGGTCTTCCTCGCCAATCGAGAGCAGCCCCACTTTGGGCCGCGGCCGGTGCAGCACGATCCGGGAATAAATCTCGCCCATCACGGCGAACTGCGCGAGCATGCGCGGGGAACAATCCACGTTGGCCCCCACATCGATTACCACCACCGGATTGCCTGCGAGAGTCGGGAACACGCCGGCCAGTCCCGGACGCTCCACTCCGCGGATCACCCCCTGCACGATTTTGGCGGTGACCATCACGGCGCCGGTATTGCCGGCCGAGACAAATCCCTGCGCTGAGCCATCCCGCACCAGCCGGGAAGCCACGCGCAGAGAACTGTCGTGTTTGGCCCTCACGGCGCGCGCGGCGCTATCCTCCATAGTCACCCGCTCATCGGCGTGAACGATTTCGATAGGCAGGGCGCGGTGGTCGTCGTACTGCTCCAGTTCGCGCCGCAGATCCTCCGACCGGCCGACCAGGATGACCCTGATCCCAAGCGATCTGGCAGCCTCTACGGCCCCTTCAACTTCCGCTTTCGGGGCGTGGTCACCGCCCATTGCGTCGACAGCAATGGTGATCATGGCTGGCGAGACGGTTACTCCTGCTCGACTTCGATCACTTCACGGCCCTTGTATTGGCCGCAGTGCGGGCACACACGGTGCGGGAGCTTGGGCTCATGGCAATTGGGACACTCGGACATTCCAGGCGTCTTCAGCGCGTCGTGTGCGCGGCGATTCTGGGTGCGCCGGTTGGAGTGGCGTCGTTTCGGATTCGGCATTTCGTTACCTCAAGAATATTACCCCGGATGCACGGGGATTTCAAAGTGTTTCCAGGTTTCGCAGATCCCGGAGAGCGGCCCAACGGGCGCCGGCATGCTCGTCCTTGCAATCGCACGGCGTTTCATTGCGATTCTTACCGCACGATGGACAGATTCCCCTGCAGTCCTCGCCGCAGACCCGCTGCATCGGCATGAGCAGCAAGACCTGTTCGCGCAGGATGTCTTCCAGCTCCATCCCACCGCCTTGATAGAAACCCAGCTCGACTTCGCCTTCGTCCAGCCCGACCTCTTCCTCCCGAGTGATAAAAGACACGGGTTTGTAAAACAGATCGAAGCTGTTGTTCAACGGAAATTGCGCGCGGCCCAGGCAACGATCGCATTCCGTCTCCATGCGCACTTCGAACTTGCCCCGCACGCGGACCTGGCCCTCGGTATTCGGTAACAGCTCGGCCGTGCCTTCGACGTGCAATGGTCCTCCCTGCTGAATCTCGTCATCCTGGAAGTCCAGTTCTCCGGGAGCGAAAGTTTCGTCGAAACGAATCTCTCGCAATTCCATCTGTTTGATGCTCAGGAACATAGGAACACCGGAGCGCGGGGGAAACGCAACTGACATTATAGCAGGCTTGAGAGCTGGTGCTGGGTGTGTACTCGCTGGCGGGGTCCCCTCTGGGGACGGTGTTGGGTGCTGGCAACCCGGTCTCCCGTCTGAGGAGAGTGCGCCAGAACCCAGCACCCAGAACCCTTCTTCCCCTCACCGCGGCAGGAATCGCCGTACGCCATAATCGTAGGCCGCCGCGCCGATGATGCCTCCTAGAATCGGCCCGACGATGGGTATCCAAAAGACCAAGCTGCCATCCGTAAGGCCGTTATTCTTTGAAGCCGGCCACTACCGTTGCTGGGTGTGTGCTCGCTGGCGCTCGTGGTGCTGGCAAACCGGTCTCCCGTCTGAGGAGAGTGCGCCAGAACCCAGCACCCAGAACCCAGCACCCTTCTTTCCCTCACCGCGGCAGGAATCGCCGTACGCCATAATCGTACGCCGCCGCGCCGATGATGCCTCCTAGAATCGGCCCGACGATGGGTATCCAAAAGACCAAGCTGCCATCCGTAAGGCCGTTATTCTTGAAGCCGGCCACTACCGTGAACAGCCTCGGGCCAAAGTCCCGCGCCGGGTTGATGGCGTACCCGTGCATCCCGCCAAACGACATGCCGATCGCCACCACCACCGCGCCAATCAGTACCGGTGTGAGGTTGGCGCCGGGCGGTTGATTGCGTTCATCGATCAGCGCCATCACCAGAAATAGCAGCAGGGCCGTGCCGATGGTCTGGTCGAGCAGTCCGGCGCTGGGCTGGTCCGGGTAGGCGGGGAAAGTGGTAAAAACCCCGGCGGTGTGGTCGAGATTAGGATCGGCCGCGCGGAAGGCCGGCAGGTAGTTCCAGAAAACCAGAGCGGCAGCCACGAATGCGCCGGCTATCTGCACCAGAATATAGGGCCCCACTTTGCGCCATGGGAAGCCGCGAAAAACGGCGAGGGCAATAGTGACCGCCGGGTTCAGGTGCGCGCCGGAGATGCGTCCGGCGATGTAACAGCCCATGGTCACACCCAGACCCCAGGCGAGCGTGATGTTGGTAAACCCGCCATGCACGATTTCGCCCGGCGTGCCTTTGCCGAACAGCACCACCATGGCGACTACCCCATCGCCAAACAAGATCAGGGTCAGCGTGCCCAGAAACTCGGCGATCAACTCGCCACGAAGAGTATTTTTCTCCACGAGATGGGATTCTATCACCTATGCGAAGGCGGCGGCGCATCGCTCTGAAAAGCTTTCCACAATTTTTCGTAAGTGACCGAAAGATCTTCGGGCAGTACCCGCGTCTCGCCCACCGAAGTCATGAAGTTGGCATCCGCCACCCAACGCGGCAGCACGTGCATGTGGATGTGTCCGGCAACGCCGGCGCCGGCCGCCCTGCCGATATTGATGCCCATGTTCAGGCCGTCCGGGCTGTAGTTCCTGCGCACGTGCGTCTCGGCCCGTCGCGCCAGCAGGATCATTTCCATCAGCGTTTCTTCCGCCACCTCCGCCAGCAGCGGCGCGTGCTCATAGGGCACCACCATCAGATGTCCGGACGTGTATGGATAGCGGTTCAGGATCACGAAATTGAGACGGCCCCGGTAAACAATATAATTCTCCGGGTCGCGGTTCTCCGCCGGCAGTGTACAAAAGATGCAGTCTTGCGCTTGCCCGGCCGTGGTCACGTACTGATAGCGCCACGGACTCCAAAGATGATCCATACCCGGACGTTACAGCGTGGCGGCCGGTTCGCTCGAGGCGGGCGCGGAAGCGGAGTTATTGACCACGTCCTTGAGTTCCTTGCTGGGCTTGAAATAGGGGATCTTTTTGGCGGGTACTTCCACGCGCGCGCCTGTCTTGGGATTGCGACCGATGCGCGGCTGCCGCTGGCGCGTGCGGAAGCTGCCGAAGCCGCGGATCTCAATCTTATCGCCGCCACGCAGCGAGCGCACGATGCTGTCGAAAATCGCCTCCACGATGACTTCGGACTCCTTCCGCGTCATCTCCACTACCCGCGAGACCTCTTCAATCAGATCGGCCTTTGTCATTTACGTTCTCCTCGTAGTGTCAAGCCGTTACAGACCGCAGTATCGCTTGAACCGGCGGTTTTTGCAAGCTATTCCGAGTTTCGATCTTTGAAACCCATCACTTCTTCGATGCTGGTGGTGGCTGCCGCCGCCTGCCGCTGGTAATCCTGCAGGCGGCTCTTTTCCTCATCGTGAGTGACCGCCTTGAGGCTCAGGCCTATCTTCTTCTCAGCGGCGCTCATCTTAATGACCTTGAAATCGTACTCCTGCCCCACCGCCACCGGCGATTCCGCGGAGCGGCGCCCGGAATAACCCGGGACTTCCGAGAAATGGCAGAGACCTTCCACGCCTTCGGCCAGTTCCACAAATGCGCCGAATCCGGCCAGGCGCGAGATGCGCCCGTGCACGATATCTCCCGGCTGGTGATTCTGGAAGTAGGTTTCCCAGGCATCCGGCTGGAGTTGCTTGATACCGAGCGACAGCCGGTGGCCTTTGGCGTCGATATTGAGAATCACCGCCTGCACCAGCTGGCCCTTCTTCAGAACTTCCGACGGGTGCTTGACCCGCTTGGTCCAGGAGAGATCGGAAACGTGTACCAGCCCGTCGATGCCCTCCTCGATTTCGATAAAAGCGCCGAAATCGGTCATGTTGCGCACGCGGCCCTCTACCACCGAACCGATGCTGTAGCGGCTGTCTATGGTGGTCCAGGGGTTGGCTTCCAGTTGTTTGAGTCCGAGTGAAATCCGCCGGTCTCTGGGATGCACTTCAAGCACCACCGCCTCTACCTGATCGCCTGGCCGCACCACCTTGGAGGGATGTTTCATGCGCCGGGACCAGGTCATCTCAGTGATGTGTATGAGGCCTTCCACACCGGGCTCGAGCTCCACAAATGCGCCGTAATCGGTGACGTTGACCACGTGGCCGATCACCCGGCTGTTCACCTGAAAACGCTGTGAAACCGTCTCCCACGGATCCGGCTCGGTCTGCCGCAGACCCAGCGATACGCGCTCCTTCGTCCGGTCGAACTTGAGCACCTTGACGGTGATGGTATCGCCGACGTGCACGATCTCGGACGGGTGGCCGACGCGGCCGTAGGACATATCGGTGACGTGCAGCAGGCCATCCAAACCGCCTAAATCGACGAAGGCGCCGTATTCGGTAAGATTCTTGACCACCCCGCTGACCATGGCGCCCTCGTGCAACTGATCCAGCGTGGCGGACTTACGCTGCACCACTTCCTGCTCGACGGCCAACTTGCGCGAAACCACGGCATTGCCGCGGCGGCGATTCAGCTTGATAATCTTGACCGGCACGTCCTGGCCGATCAACGAATCGAGATTGTGTACCGGGCGCGGATCGGCCTGCGAGCCGGGCATGAACGCCTGTATTCCCACGTCCACGGAGAGACCGCCCTTAATTCTTCCCAGCACGCGGCCCAGGATTACCAATTGATCCGCAAAGGCTTTCTCCAGGTTGTCCCATACGCGCACGCGGGCGGCCTTGGCGTGCGAGAGCAGAATATAACCTTCCTGCGGCTCGCCATGGTCGAGCATTACATCGACCATATCTCCGCGCTGGATGGTGATTTCCCCGCTTGGCCCCAGGAACTGCTCGATCGGAACCAACCCTTCGGATTTGTAACCGAAATCGACGATGGCTTCCTTGGAGGTGATCTTGAGAATGGTTCCCTGCAGGACCTCGCCTTCGGCCGGCGGCGTCAGATGGGTATATTCGTCAAGCAAAGATTCATAATTCTCGCTATCTGGCTGGGCCAGCTCTTCTACTTGACCTTTGCTCTGACCGACGGCCATATCCGACGTCTCCGCGGAATACTGAATCAGATAATTGCCGGTACTTCCCGCAACAATTCACCACTCAAGCGAGAAAGTAGTACGATCTCAATGAATTTAGGAATTTGCATCGAAACCGGCCCGCCTGATTCACCAGCAAGGCACTGACAGATCAGTATGTTAGCAAAGTATACGCCGAGAACTCCGCCCTTGTCAACCTGTGTAAACCCTTTGTTAGCCCGGGGAGTATGTCCGGACTAGGCAGGGCCGTCAATCCAGTGTTTCCCAAGGCGCGATACGTAGCATCACCGACTTCACTTTTCGGGCATACTCGGCGTTAGGATTGTAAGTTCTTAATATCCCATCCACGCTTTTATATCTGTAAAGATGCGAATGAGACAGCGAGTATGCCACGGAACGGATGCAGGCAATCGCGGAGCTGAAGGCGGCCCGGCCGGAATCCCAGCCGAAAATGTTGTTATTTCGGGCGGATTTGCCGCCGGTGGATTCCACGAAGGAGATGCTAGGCAGCAGCCGCCAATCGAGTGCATAGGCGTCGGAGGCTTCCAGAAAGACGGGAGAAAGTTCGGCGGCCGGACAGTTGCTCCCCTCGAAAAACGCGCGCAGACACGTCAGGCGGGGATCTGTGTCGGGCTTGTTGCTGTATTCGGCGGTGGCTGGCTTCGCAGTACCCGCGTAAGTGGTGGGAAGAGGTAATGCCACCACACCGGCGAACACGGCCAACCCGTTGGAAAACAGTTTTCGCATACCCAAAATACCTCGTTTCTGAAATTTGGTTTCGAAAAAACCGGCCCACTGCGGGGCCGAAGTAATCCAGGGTCGGGGCGCAAGGCCCCGGGTCAGCGTGGCGCGATCATCTTAGGCATAGGTGGCCAGTATAGCACTATATTCCACCTCACTCGCCGGTGATCTTGAGGTTTCGGAAATAGCCTTCCGTGCCCGGCCCGATCCACAGCGCTACGGCACCTTCCATATCCCCGAGTTTTAGATCGTGGACGATCAGGCACGGCTGCGCCGCGGCGCCGATATAGAGTGACGCGTTCGTTCCGTGAACCTCAATGCGCAAGTGCGTCCATTCGCCCGCCACCATATCGGCGTAGGATTCGTACACTCCGGGACTTTCTTTGCGCAGCCGCTCCCAGGGCCAGTCGGGCACCGAGACGTACTGCGTGGTGTGGTTGCGGCGAAGCTGGTCGTCCGCACGTCCGTTGGTGGGACGTATATAGATGTTCTCGAAGCGTGATCCGCCGGCCAGCATGCGGAAGACTACGCCGATGAAGCCGCGCGCCTGTTCGGGCGCCGTCTTCGAGGGAGCGCCGGAGACTTCCAGTTCGATGGTGCCGTTATGGAAGGAGAGATTGTTTACCATGGCAAAGGCTTCGCCAGGGCTGCCTTCCTTTTCGGTCACCTTCAGAGCTTGCGTGCCACGGTAGGTGACGGCTTCCGCCCGAACATTCTTCAGTTGCAGACGTGAAAGGTCGGCGAGCGGGATCTCCGCGGCGCGCGTTGCCGATGCATAAAGCATGGTGCATGCACAAATCGAAAGTGGCATTGTCCGGCTTCTCATATCAATCCTCTCTCGCGCAACAGCCGCTCCACCTGGGGATAGTCGCCATCATGGTCACCGCAATTCTGCGAGCCGTGAGCGAACCACCCCAGCGGCGTTCCGTGAAATTGGCTGTCTTCGATGGTCATGGAAGCACCGTGCTCGATGAGCACCTTCACCAGGTCCGCATAGCCTTTCCAACAGGCCCAATGCAGTGCCGTGCCCCCCGCCTCGCCGCGCGCATCCACCGGCACACCGGCCGCCAATAACGCCAGAACGGCAGGCGTACGATGTTCGCTCGCGAGATCCGGCAACAGCCGTTCATCCTCGGGCGACGGGGCGATCCGCGGCGCCTCTGCCAGCAGGCGATGCAACTGTCCGGCATCGGCGGCCACGCACTCGCCCATAAAGCGATCGAGCGCGGCCAGGTCCGTTTTAGCTCCCCGCGCTTCGAGCAGCGCTGCAATTTCGGTCTGGCCGCTCTGCACCGCCATCGCGTAAGCCGTGCGGCCGTCGTTGCGCCGGGCATCCATGGCGGCGCCGCTGTCCAGCAGCAATGTGACAGCCTGCGCGCTGCGGCCTCGCCAGACGGCCCAGTGGAGCGCCGTTTCGCCTCGCTGGTTGACCTCGTTGGGATCGGCTCCCGCCGCGAGCAAGAGCTGCAAACCTTCCCGATGCTCGCGGTCGAGCACGTGTTTTAATGCGTTGCTGCCTGCCGGCGTGGCGCCGTGTTCCAGCAGCAGCTTCACGCAAGCCATATCGTCATGCTCGGTCGAGTGATACAGCGATTCGGAATCGTTCGGACGCGCCCCTGCTTCGAGCAGTGCCAGGGCCAGCGCGGGATTGTTGTGGAGGCCCGTGGCACCGTACAGGCAGGGCAGCGGACTGTCCGGCCACCGCTTGTGAGTGTAGGAAGCATTGGGATCGGCGCCGCGATCGAGCAGCATCCGCGCGGTCGCGACCAGTTGGCCGGCGCGGCTCGACGCTCCGTTCGCAAATTGTGAAAAGCAGACATAGAGTAGAGGCTCCCAGCGGCGCGGCCCGCCTGGAGCGCGGACGGCGCCAGGCGCTTCATCGAGCGCCCGCCGTACATGCTCCAGGTCACCCAGCACGAGGGCGCTCGAAAGATCCGCGCCGGCGATTTCGGGATAGCTGGCCAGCATCTCCTCCGCGCGCCGCGAATCGGATAGCGCCGCCTCGACGAAGTCAATTACCAGAGCATCGGTCGACATTATGGTATCCCCTATAACGGCAGCCGCAGGCGGGCCAGGCAGCCGCTGCGATCCTGCCGGTTCTCGAGCATCAGCGACCCGCCATGCGCTTCGGCGATCTGACGGCTCAATACCAGTCCAATGCCCGATCCTCCGGGCTTCGTGGTAAAAAACGGCACAAACAAATTGGTGGTGTTGGAGATCCCCGGGCCTTCATCCTCGATCACCACCTCCACGTGCGAGCCGTTCCGCGTCCACTCGATCTGGACGCCGCCGCCGGTGCTCAGGGACGCATCCGCGGCGTTGCGCAGCAGGTTGATGAGCACCTGCTCCAACTGGTCCGGGTCGCCCTGAATAAAGATATCCGGGCCCGGCCGCACACCCACCTGCAGTCTGGTCTCGAGGCTGACGCCGCGCTGCACCCACGGCCGTATCTCCATCGCTTGCAGTTGCGGGAGGGGCAGCCTGGCCAGCCGCGCATAAGCGCCGATAAAACGGCTGAGCGCCTCCGAGCGCGTCGAGATCACGCTCAGGCCGCGCCGCATGTCGTCCTCCCAATCGGCCGGCAGTGGGCGCCGCGCGAGCATGCTTCCCAAACTGCCGGCGATGGATTTGATGGGCGTGAGTGAGTTGTTCAGCTCGTGCCCCAACACGCGAACCAGCCGCTGCCAGGCCTGCAGCTCCTGCTCGCGCAAGGGCCGCGTCAAGTCCGAGATCACCAGTAACTGTAGCGGCAGCCCGTGCTCGCGAACCGTGCTGCGCCGCATTCCCCAGCGGCCCGCGCCGCCCGGAAAGTTCATTTGAAAGGTTTGCTGCGGCTCGCCCTCCAGGCAGGCTCGTAGATGCAGTTCGTCGGCGCTCGCGCCCAACAGCCGTTCCGCGGGGGCCGAGAGCAGCCGCTCGCCGGCTCGGTTGACCAGCTTAAGGCGGCGCTCATGGTCGAAAGCGAACACGGCTACATCGATCTCCGACATCACCGTACGCAGCAGAGTAGTGGCTTCGAGCGCGCCCAGGCGCTGTTCGCGGAGCGTACCGCTGAGCGTGTTGACTTCCCGCATGACTTCGCCCAGAGCATCGTCGTAAGCGGCCGCGCGCCCGCGCACGGAGAAATCGCCTTCCCGCAATGCCGAAAGCAGGTTAGATAGTGTTTGCAGCGGAAACACCACCCGCTCCCGCACCGCCATGGCGAAGCCGAACCACAGCGATACGATCAGGACCGTCAGCGTCCACTGGGCCTTCGACGAAGGTGTGGGCTCGACCAGCCACAGCATCACCAGCGCGACCAGCGATCCGGGCAGGCCGGCCATGATGGCCATGATGACGATGCGGCCCTCGTATTTCAAGCGCTGGCGACGGTGGGGCTGCCGGGGAATCATGGGGAGGCCGCGAGAGACTGCGCCTCACAGTCCATAGCGCTGCAGGCGCCTGTAGAGCGCGCTGCGGCTCAGGCCCAGGGCGTTGGCAGCGTGGCTCACATTGCCGTTGAAGCGCTGCAATGCTTTCTTGATGAGCAGGCCTTCCACCTCTTCGAGGCTCAAATCCTCCAGACGCGGCGAGCCATCGCGCGGAGGCCGCAGCCCCAGGTCGTTGGCTTTGACGCAGGGGCCCTGGGTCATCAGCACGGCGCGCTCCACGGCGTGATCCAGTTCGCGAATATTGCCCGGCCAGGGGTGCGCCAGCAATGCACGCATGGCGGCGTCCTCGAAGCCCGTGAGGCTCTTGCGGTAATGGTCGGCGTGCTGCCGCAAAAAATGCGACGCCAGCAGCGGAATATCCTCGCGGCGTTCGCGCAGCGGCGGCAGCCGTATCTCGATGGTATTCAGCCGGAACAACAGATCCTGGCGGAAGCGCCCGCCGGCCACTTCGAGGTTCAGGTCCGAGTTGGTGGCCGACAGGATGCGCACGTCCACTTTGCGCGTTTTAGAAGAACCCACCCGCTCGAATTCTCCGGTCTCGAGCACGCGCAGCAGTTTAGCTTGCAGGTTCGCCGAGATGTTGGCGATCTCATCTAAGAACAGCGTGCCGCCGTCGGCCATCTCGAAGCGCCCGGTGCGATCGGCTTTGGCGTCGGTGAAGGCGCCCTTCACGTGCCCGAACAATTCGCTCTCGAAGACGCCTTCGGAAAGCCCGCCGGTGTTGACCGTCATCATGGGCTTCTGCGCGCGGAGTGAAACGGAATGCAGCGACTGCGCCACCAGCCCCTTGCCGGTGCCATTTTCGCCCGTGATGAGGACGTTGGCGTCGGACGGCCCCACCCGCGAAATCATTTCGAGCACCGGCTGCATGGCACCTGATT
>Ga0302324_100006742_pt1 | contig 24618 bp, 27 predicted proteins | sample Palsa_T0_1_FD_201949 | JGI IMG/M metagenome (GOLD analysis project Ga0302324, IMG submission 201949) | Peat permafrost microbial communities from Stordalen Mire near Abisko, Sweden - Palsa_T0_1 | ecosystem: Environmental > Terrestrial > Soil > Palsa > Peat permafrost | place: Sweden: Abisko... | reverse complement strand
TACGGCACCAAGGTAGGCCTCGCGCCGCTGCACGCCTGGCTGCCGGATGCCCATGCGGAAGGCCCGACGCCGATCTCCGCGGTGCTCTCCGGCCTCCTGCTCAATGTCGCGCTCTATGCCGTGCTGCGCTTCAAGATGCTGCTCGCGGCCAATCCCGGCGCGCTCGCGCCGGGGCCCCTGATGGTGACCATGGGGCTCACCTCGCTGGTCTTCGCCGGTTTCATGCTGTACCGGCGCCGCGACATCAAGCGGATGTTCGGCTACTCGTCCATCGAGCACATGGGCATCATCGTGTTCGCCTTCGGCATGGGAGGTCCGCTCGCCAATTTTGCCGGCCTCCTCCACATGACCATGCACAGCCTGACCAAATCCGCGATCTTCTTCACCGTCGGCCACATCGCCCAGGTCAAGGGCACCCAGCGCATCGCCGACATAAGGGGCCTGACCGTGACCCATCCCATGCTCGGCTGGGGGCTCGTGGTCGGCGTGGTCGCGATCGCCGGCATGCCGCCGCTCGGCATCTTCATGAGCGAGTTCCTGGTCGTGAGCTCGACCTTCGCGCGCAACCCGCTGCTGGCGCTGGTGCTGGTCGGCGGGCTGCTGGTCGGATTCGGCGCGCTGTTCCTGCGCCTGCAGGGCGTCGCCTTCGGCGAGCCGGTAGGAAGCACCGCACCGGTCGAGGCGTCCTATGTGCCGACGGGAATGCATCTCGGGCTGGTGCTGATGGCCGGCGTCTACCTGCCGCCGCCGCTGGTGACCTGGTTCCAGCACGTGGCGGGATTGCTGGGATAGGACCGGGAGGGACCATGCCGAGCCTCAGTTCGAAACTCAGCGATGCGCTGGCCGGCGGTCTCGGCGTGGAGCACCACCGGCCGTGGCCGCGCACCGTCGTCGGCCGCGAGGCCTGGCAGGCGCTTTCGGCGCAATTGGCCGCGGGGCAATGCACGCTGCTCGCGCTGTGGGGCGAGCGCGCGGCGGTCAACATGGCGCTTCTCGACGAGGACGCAAGCGGGGTCGCGGTCGCGACCTGCCCGTGCCCTGACGGGATGTTTCACTCGGTGGGACAGGTCCATGCGCCGGCGATCCGCTTGGAGCGCGCGATCCAGGACCTGTTCGGGCTCGCGGCCGACGGCTTGCCCGACCCGCGGCCGTGGCTCGACCATGGAAGCTGGGGCGTACGCCACCCGCTTGGAGGCGACGGCGAGGCCGCCGTGGAGACCGGCCCCTACGTCTTCCTCCCCGCGGAGGGAGAAGGCCTGCACCAGATCGCGGTCGGCCCGGTGCATGCCGGCATCATCGAGCCCGGCCATTTCCGGTTCACCGCCAACGGCGAAACCATCGTGCGCCTCGAGGAGCGGCTGGGCTATGTCCACAAGGGGATCGAATCCCTGATGGCGGGCAAATCGCTCGAAGATGCGGGGCGCCTCGCCGGCCGCACCTCGGGCGACAGCACGGTCGCCTATGCCTATGCCTTCGCGCGCGCCGCCGAGGCGGCGCTGGGCGTCGAGGTGCCGCCGCGGGCGGTCTGGCTGCGCGCTTTGATGGCCGAGCTCGAACGGCTCGCCAATCATCTCGCCGACATCGGCGCGGTCTGCAACGACGCCGCGTTTGCGCTCATGCACGCCCATTGCGCGATGCTGCGCGAGCATGTCCTGCGCACGGCCGCGGCTGCGTTCGGCCACCGGCTGATGATGGACGCCATCGTAGCCGGCGGCGTCGGCGCCGACCTCGCCCCTGACGGCGCCGCGCGCATCCGCGGCCTTCTCGCGACCATCCGCGCGGCTTTCCCGGCCCTGATCGAGCTTTACGACAAGACCGCCTCGCTGCAGGACCGCACCGTCGGCACCGGGTTTCTCGACCCTGCCCTCGCCCGCCGCTTCGGCTGCGGCGGCTATGTCGGCCGCGCCTCCGGCCGCGCCTTCGACGCCCGCCGCAATCTCGCCTACCCGCCTTATGACGGGCTGCGTTTCGACATCCCGGTGCTGCACGATGGCGACGTCAACGCACGGGTGTGGATTCGCATTCGCGAGGTCGAGCAGAGCCTCGGCCTGGTGGACCAGATTCTGGAACGCCTGCCCCGGGGCCCCGCCGTACGGGTACCCGTGGCCGGAATCGGCGCCGAGGCCGAGGGCATGGCCGTCGTCGAAGGATTCCGCGGCGATGTGCTGGCCTGGATCAGGCTCGACGGCGAGGCGCGCGTAACACGCTGCCACCTGCGTGATCCCTCCTGGTTCCAATGGCCGGTGCTGGAGGCCGCGATCGAAGGCAACATCGTCGCCGACTTCCCGCTCTGCAACAAATCCTTCAACTGCTCCTATTCGGGGCAAGATCTCTAGGCATTCCATGCGCAAGCTGCTGCTCGAAAGCCTGCTCAAGGTCCCCGTCACCGAACCGGCGCCGGACCGCGACGCCGCCGCCTTGGCCGAGCTCGCCGGCACGGTCGACCGCGCCGCGCGCGCCACGCTGGGCCGCAGCCTCTCGATCCGCCAGATCGACGCCGGCTCCTGCAATGCCTGCGAATTGGAGATCCACGCCCTCGCCAATGCCTTCTACGATCTGGAACGCTTCGGGCTGCGCTTCGTCGCCTCGCCGCGCCACGCCGACGTGCTGCTGGTCACCGGCCCGGTGACCAAGAACATGCGCGAGGCGCTGGAGCGCACCTGGCGCGCGACCCCCGCCCCCAAATGGGTCGTCGCTGCCGGCGGCTGCGCGCGCGACGGCGGCATATTCGCGGGCAGCTACGCCTGCGTCGGCGGCGTGTCCGCGGTGATCCCCGTCGACCTGCACATCCCCGGGTGCCCGCCGACTCCGACCGCGCTGCTCAAGGGGCTGATCGCGCTGATGACGGCGGCAGCGTCGACGACCGCAGCGCCGCCCCACGGGTGACCTGAGCGGGTCATGGCTGCGGCGGTGCTCCACGAGGCTCGTGGCCACAGCGGAACATCCGGCGCTGCCCGGTGGTGATCGGAGCGGCATGACCGGATACCAGCATCATCACGGTCGCATCGCGGTCGTGCGAATGCGAGTTACCGCGGCAACCGGCAGAAACCCTGGGCGGGCACATCGAGCGCGGAATTGAATTTGGCGGAGAGATTTTGGAATGCGATCAGCCCGGTAAGCTCCACGATTGCGTCGTCGTCCCAGCGCTCCTTCAACCGCGCGCGGAGGTCCTCGTCCACTTGGTTGAGCGACGTCGCTTCGGCGTATTCGAGGGCGAGGCACTCGTCCGGCGCAAAGAGATCCGTCTGGCGCCATTCTGCGAGCCTCGAGATCTTCTGCTCGGATACTCCGCGCTTCTCCAGCATGGCAGAATTGATGTCGACGCAGAAGGCGCAATGGTTGATCTGCGAAATCCGCACCATGACGAGCGACCTCAGCGCCGGCGACAGCGGCGATGACCGCCGTTCGAGCGCACCGTAAAGCAGCGCAAAAGCAGCAAATACCCACGGCGAACGCGCCCAATAGAGGCTCGGGTCGAGGACGCGTCCAAAGATCCGTCGCTGTTTCCAAAACAGCAGTCGGACGAACCAGGGATAGCTGCGAAAAGGCTTGGCCGCGACGGACGGCATTGGTCATCTCCTGGCGAAAACAGCGCCTCGGCGCGGCGGTGTCGCCGCCGCGATATTCGCGGGAATGGTTGTGTCAGACGGCCTTATCGGGCGCGCCCTCCATCGTCTTCGATGCCGTGACGATTGCATAACCCAGCTTGCCCATGGTGATGGCCTGCTGCGCATGCTTTGCGATATTTCTCGCGGCTTCGAAATTAAAGCCGGGCAGAACAAGCTTTTTCAACCCGACCATGACATCGGCGGCGAGAAGCCGTAACCGTATCTGGTCGACGAACTCGGTGAGCGCCGCATTGTGCTCCTCGGTCACGTGCACTTTCAGGCCGGCAGTGGAGAGTAGCGCCGCGTAGCTCGTGAGCGGTTGTGCATCGGCAATGCAGGCGATCCAGGACAGCAGGCCGTCAAGTTCGGGGGCCAGTGCTCCATCTCGCGTCAAATCACTGAGTCCGACCTGACCACCGACCCGCAGGATCCGGGCGAACTCATCGGCCGCAACCTGTTTGTTCGGGAACGTGCAAAAGGCGCACTCGCAGACGATCGCGTCGAATGACCCGTCGTCAAACGGGAGACGCTCGGCATCCGCCCGTTGAAAGGAAACCTTTTCACGCAGGCCCCTGTCGTCCGCCGTCCGATCGGCCTCTTCCACATTTCGGCGACCGTAATCGATGCCCACCACCTCACATCCGAACCGCTCGGCCAGAAAAATCGCGCTTGTTCCTTTCCCTGCCGCGACGTCCAATACGCGCGTCCGCGGCGTGAGGTTCAAGATCTGACCGAGCCGCTCCGTGAGCCTGACGCCGCCCGGATGAAACGATTGACCCAAGATCAATTTGGCCGCGTCACTCTCGTATATGGCGGCGCAGCATTCCTTCACGCCCGCTGGCAAATCGCCTCCCGCCGCGATCTCCGATTTCGTCCCGCTGCTCGGTTCACCGGTCAACCGCGCCTCCGGCCGTCAAACTCGAACACGACCGGCCTCGGCTGGTAGGCGCGGCCTTCGCGCATCGCACGGCGCCGCTCCGGCTCCATGGCGACGAGTTGGGTTCTCGCCTGCTCGCGATACCCGATCGTATTGTAGGCGCAGAACGGAATCTGCTTGCCGCCCGGCAACAGAAACTCCTTGCAGCATTTCATGAGATTCTTCTGGTTGAAGGTCCAGGGATCCATGAAATCCTGGAGCATGATCATGATCATGCTCTTGGCAATGTCACGGACCGTCAGGCTGTCGGGAAGCCCGCACGCCTGGCACGAAAGCGCGAGTTGCTGAAACGACTTCGCCGATCCGGCGACCGACGAAGACGACCATAGGTCCTCCAATGCCGTCTTGATCTCCCGGCTGAAATCCGGAACGACGCGATTGGTGATGTAGTCGAGATAGTGGTTGACGTCGACGATGCGGGGCAGCGGCGTCACCTGGTCCCCTTCGACGAAGGCATAAGTGACCGAATTGCATGTGGGAAAGCAGCAGGGCACCGGAACGAAGTCGCTGGCGACGAATTTGCCGCCGGTTTGCGCCTCGACCAGCCCGACGATATCGGGGATCGTCATCCGGCGCATGGGATCGTGCGGCATGTGACGGCCGGCATGAAACGCCGGTTGAAAGGTCACCCCCCGGATCGCCGGATGCGCGATCGCGAATTCGATGATCTTGCCGATTTCGTGCTCGTTGACCCCGCGCTCGATGGCTGGAACGATCGTGACGTCCAGTCCGATCTCCGCCAACCGGTCGAGCGCCCGCAACTTCTCCTCAAGAATGTCCGGCTCGCCGCGGATTATTCGATAGGTCTCCGATTCGAAGCCGTCGAATTGAAAGTAGAATGCGGGTCTCACCTCGTTGAGTTGCTCCAGAAAGCGATCGTCTCGGGCAATTCGCTTACCGTTGGTGTTGAGCATCACGAACCGAATATTGCGGACCTGGGCGGCGCGAACGAAATCGATGATCCGCGGATGGATGGTCGGCTCGCCGCCGGAAAACTGGACCACCTCGGGATTGCCTTCGGTGCGGACGTAATCGTCGAGGACCTGCTCGACTTCTTCGAGCGTCAAGCTGAATCCGGGCGCCGCGTCGGCAAAACACAGCGGACAATCCATGTTGCAGGCGCTGTTGACCTCGATGATCCCGAGGCATGCATGCTGCTCATGGTCCGGGCACAAACCGCAATCATGCGGACAACCGCGCTCGATCGCCGTGCCATATGCCAGCGGAATCGTGCCTGGCTTGTTGAATGGCGCGAACGATGTGTATGCCTCCGCATCGGCGTAGACGAGCGCCATGAACGGCCCGCAGTCGGGACAGCGCTTGCTCATATAGACCTTGTTGTCGCGCAGGAGAATCTTGGCGTCGATTACCCTTCGGCAACCGGGACAGATGCTGCGCGTAAGCTCATGAAATACATAATCGGAATCTTCGCGGGGGCGATCGATGAACACACGCTTGTCCGAGGTAATGTCAACATCGGTCATGAATGTCTTGCCTCCAGGCGGTCTAACCACCCATCGTCGGATCGCCTACCGCAGCTGCCATACCGCCCACAGCAGGACCGGGGACAGGAATGTCGTCATGAGGCAATAGAAACAGAAGCTGCCGAGACTGACCATGTCACGCACGCCGAGAATGTTCGCGAGCGTCGCCAAGATAGACAAGGCCAGCAGCGCAATCCAAACCCATCGCTCGGCCGGAGCGAGCAGCAGCAGCAGGATGACGACGTAAACAACGGCGCCGATGTAACCGTCAGGAATGCCGAACGGCCGGGCGAACGGAGCGTCGGCAACTCCTTGGCAACCCTCGGCGAAGATGGGGCACAATAAGCGCCCTACAAACCGGCTCTGATAGAGGCCGACGTAGAGCATGGCGGCGGCACTCGCCGCGGCGACACCGATTGCGACGAGGCGGTACACCATCATCGATAAGGCCTATCGTTCCAGTTGCACCCGCATCGACCGGCTAAGACACCATTAGATGCGATTCGGTGCGGCGCAGGACGCGCCGCCCGAACACGCTGCCGAGCCCGGTGATCAGCGCGGCGACGCCGAGATTCCACACCAGGATCATCACGGTCGCGTCGAGGCCGTGCAACAGCGACAGCGCGCTCGCCGTGATGGCGGCGACCGCGAGCGCCCCGGCCAGGCAGACCGCGCCGGGGCGCAGCCGCGCGGCGTAACGCAGCATCACCGCGAGTGCGATCGCCAGCGGCACGCTGGTCAGCACGAGGGTTGCGAAGCATCGCAGCGTCTCGCCCGTGTGAAAGCCATCGGGCCCGATGCTGACCCAGTCGGTGAGGCAGCCATAGCCGATGGTGCCGACCCACACCGCGAGCGCCGGCGCGGGCAGCAGCAGCCACCATTGCGAGCGGTCGGGGAGGCTGACGACGAACGCCGCCACCGCCGCCAGGATGCCCGTGGCGAGCGCGGCGGCGACGCCCATGGCGAAGACGGGCTGATGGAGACGTTCCGCAAGATCGGCCCGCGCCCCATGCCCGATCGCGAGCAACGCGAGGACGAGGACCGCGAAGCCGAGCCACAGCCCGGCGCGCACCAACGGCGGGCGCAGCCGGCGCACCGGCGTCGCGCACTCCACCAAGGCATCGATGAGTTGGGGCGTGTTCGTCACGGCGTGTCGCTCGGCTGTCGCAACAGTTTTCGCAGGGACTTGATGGCGCGATGGGTCGCCACCTTGAGGGCTGACACCGACTTGCCGCTCGCCAGCGCCGCCTCGTTCAAGGACATCTCCTTGAGCTTGAGGAGCCTGATCGCCTGGCGCTGGTCGGGCGGAAGATGCTCGATCGCTTCATGCAGAACCGCCTCGTCCGCGGAGGTTTCTCCGAGGTTCGACTGGAGGTTCGCTGGATGGGCCGAAAAGGTTTCATGCTCGGCCGTCAATTCGATTTCGCGGGAGCGGGCGCGCATCTGGCGCCGCAGCCGGTCGATGATGCGCCGGTTGGCGATGGCGACCAGCCACGGCCCGAACGGACGGTTGGGATCATAGGCATGGCGGACCGCGTGGACCGTCAGCAGCACGTCCTGCACGGCGTCTTCGACGTCGCCGGTGTCGCGGAAGCATCGCGCCGCCAGCGCGCGCAGATAGGGGGCGATGTCTTCGAGCAGCGTGCGGTAGGCGCGGCGGTCGCCGTCCTGCGCGCTGGCCATGAGATGAGACCAGTCGCGCTCGCCGGCAGCCCTCGCGTCGCCGCCGCGTCCGGGCCCAGTTCCCGGCGCGCCGGACGATGTCACCAGCTTCAATGGCGGTGTGCGACTGCGCCGCCCGGGGGACATATGGCCCTCTCCTGGATTGGCCATCTTGGCATCGAATTCGAGTGACGGCTGCACGCCGCGTGCTTGTTCCATACACCAGCGGGCGCCACGCGGTGGAAATGTATTTCTGCGAACGGCGTGTAACCTTTCGTTCCCCGCGGCGAACCTCCCGAAGTCTCGCCAAGAGATTCGAAATCTCGTCAAGAGATTCAAGGAGAGGTCTTGATCATGAGCAATCGTCTGCTTGCCGCTTCCGTTCTCTCAACCGCCGTCGGGCTGGCGCTGGCTACGCAGGCGCCATCGGTGCGCGCCCAGGGCATGCCGCAAGTCGTCAAGGACAACATGGCACGCGCCGCCGCCAACAAGCTGGAGAAGTGTTACGGCATCAACGCCGCCGCCAAGAACGATTGCGCCGAGGGCGCCCATTCCTGCGCCGGACAGTCGACCCAGGCGCGCGATCCCAAGTCGTTCGTGCTGCTGCCGGCCGGCGATTGCTCCAAGATTCAAGGCGGCAAGACGACATCGACGTAACGGCGGACTTATGTCCCCCCACACCGTCGCCCATCCCCGCCCTATCCCGGCGAAAGCCGGAATAGGGTTGCGTTTCCAGCATCATCAGGCGGTGTTGGACATGCGCCCCGACGTGGCATGGATGGAGGTGCATACCGAGAACTACATGGGCGGCGGCACGCCGCTGCGCTATCTCGATGCCATCCGCCGCGATCATCCGATCTCGCTGCACGGCGTCGGACTTTCGCTGGGCAGCGCCCAAGGGCTCGATCCGGCCCATCTCGAACGCATTCGCGTCGTGGCGGAGCGGGTCGAGCCCGGCCTGATGTCCGAGCATATCGCCTGGAGCGTCGTGGGCGGCACCTACCTCGCCGACCTTCTGCCGCTGCCGATGACCGAAGAATCCCTCGCGGTGGTGTGCCGGCATGTCGACCAGGTGCAGACCTGTATGAAGCGCCGGATACTGGTGGAAAATCCCTCCACCTATCTGCGCTTCCGCCATTCGACCATTCCGGAATGGGAGTTCATGGCTGCGGTCGCGCTGCGCACCGGCTGCGGAATCCTGTGCGACGTGAACAACATCTATGTCAGCGCCCACAATCACGGCTGGGACGCATCGGCCTATCTCGCCGGATTGCCGCCGGCCGCCATCGGGGAGATCCACCTGGCCGGCCACAGCGTGCGACCGCTGCCCGATGGCGGCACGGTGCGCATCGACGATCACGGCTCGAAGGTCATCGGCGAGGTATGGGCGCTCTACCGCGAGGCGCTCGCGCGGTTCGGCCCGCTCCCCACCCTGATCGAATGGGACACCGACGTGCCGCCCCTCGAGGTGCTGCTCGGCGAGGCGGAGTTTGCCGGCGCGCTGCTGGTGCGCGCCGAACAGGAGGCGCGCGGTGCCGACGCTGCTTGAGACGCAGCGCGCCATGCGCGCGAGCCTGGTCGACGGCGACGACCGCAAGGCCGCCGCCCTGCTCGCGGATGACGTGGGCGCCGCCCGGCTGAACATCTACCGCAACACCTTCGTCACCGGCGTCACCAAGGCCCTGCGGCTGACCTATCCGGCCATTCACCGGCTGGTCGGCGCCGATTTCTTCGAGGCCGCCGCCGCCCGGTTCATCGCGCGGCATCCGCCCCGCACGGCCTACCTCGATCAATACGGCGCGGATTTCCCGGACTTCCTGCGAAACTTTCAGCCCGCCGCGTCGCTGGCGTATCTCGCCGATGTCGCGCGCCTCGAATGGGCCGTCAGCCGCGCCATCCATGCCGCCGATGCCGAGCCGCTCGACCTGGCGCGGCTCGCGGCGCTTTCGCCGCAGGACCAGGCCCGCGTTTGCTTCGTGCCGCATCCCGCGAACGGCCTGCTGTGCGCGGACCATCCGGCCGACACGATCTGGCGCGGCGTGTTGAACGGCGACGATGCGGCGCTGGCCGGCGTCGATCTCGGCGCCGGACCGGTCCGCCTGCTGGTGGAGCGCCGCGCCACCGGGGTCGAAGTCTCGCGCCTCGACGAAGCCGCCTGGTGCTTCACGGTGGCGCTGTGCGACGGCTGGTCGGTCGAGGAGGCGTTGGCCGGAGCGGCCGGTGCTTCCGTTGCGCCGCTGTTGACCGAGCACCTCGCCGCCGGACGGTTCATCGATTTTCACCTGGCGCAGCGCAAGCCATGACGCGCGAGCCGGGGCCATGACCGAGATCTGCGCTTCCAAGCCGTCGACGCGGCTCGCTCTGGTGGAACGCACGATCGGACTGCTCGATGGCGTCCCCTACACCCTGCTCGCGCTGCCGCTGCGGGCGGCGGCGGCCACGGTGTTCTGGAATTCCGCCATGGCGAAGCTCGCGAATTGGGATACGACCATCGAGCTCTTCACCGAGGAATACAAAGTGCCGCTGCTGCCGCCGGAGCTCGCCGCCAACATGGCGCTGGGCATCGAGTTGGCTACCCCGGTGCTGCTCGTGCTCGGCCTATTGACCCGCGCGGTCGCGTTGGTGCTGCTCGGCATGACGACGGTGATCGAGGTTTTCGTCTATCCCCAGGCATGGCCGACCCACATCCAATGGGCCGCGATCCTGCTGGTGCTGCTCTGCCGCGGCGCCGGAAAGCTCTCGCTCGATCACCTGTTGTGGCCACTCCTGCGCGGACGACCCGGGGCGCGCGAGAAGGCGTGAGGCCAGCGCAAATTCGGCGCCCGCTCGATCGATGAAATCGACGCCGATTGATCCCGGGCGGAACCGTTGTCGGGGGTCGCGTGCCGCGGATGCCGACCGGCGGCGGATTTGTCATCGCGTCGCGACGTGATAGGGTGGCCGCAACCGGCCGCCGATGCGCGGCTGCGGCTTTTTGCCCATCGCGACGAGCGCATTAGTCCCGTTCATCGCGAGGCCAGTTGCAAACGGCAGGATGCGGAAAACCCGGTACCGATCAATGGCATTCGGCTGCGCCACCCGGACAATAGCCGCCGCGGCATGCGGCCTTGCGCTCGCAAGCTGCTCGGCCGTGACTTCGAGCCTGCCGAGCTTCGATCTGCTCGATCCGCCCTCGACCGCGACCGTGATGATCCACTCCAACCCGCCGGGCGCGGAGGCCCACGCCTCGAACGGAGGCGTCTGCCGCACGCCATGCGCGCTGTCGGTGCCCCTCAACGAGGGGTTCACCGTGACGTATGCGCTCGACGGATATTTGCCGGAGACCATCTCGGTCCGGTCCATACCGGCCGAGAAAAGCGCATTCATCGACCGGACCCCTCCCCGGCTCGAACCCAACCCGGTTTGGGCCGAACTCAGGCCGGTGCCACCGCCGGAACCGCCACCCGCCAAAAGGCGGCAGCGCCAACAACCGCCGGCGGCTGCTCCGGCGCCACCACGGCCATCTCCGCCGGGGCTTTGATCCAAGGCGCTGCCACGCCCCGAACTACGAACCGGGCTGCGGCAGCTTGCCGATCGCGTCGCGCACGGCCGGATCGAGGCCCGCTCCGCCTGCATTCAGATGCGCGATGATCGCGGCACGCATGCGCGGGTCCCAGAATTTCGCGATGTGCTCGGCGATGCCGGCCCTCGCCTTGTCGGGGCCCTGGCTCGCGAAGAACGTGCCGATCTGGTTGGCCATGTAGACGAGCTTGTCAGGCGACACAGGCGACCCGCTCCTTCGCGATGCGATGGGGATGGGTGAAAATCTCGAAGCCGTCGCCGCGGGCGATCGCCACCAGGGTGATGCCGGCCGCCTCGGCGGTGCGGACGGCGAGCGCGGTGGGCGCCGAGACCGCGACGATGAAGGGAACGCCGAGGAACGCGGTCTTCTGGACCATCTCCACCGAAACCCGGCTGGTGAGCAGGATCGCGCCGCCGTGAACCGGCACACCCTCGCGCGCGAGCGCGCCGCCGAGCTTGTCCAGCGCGTTATGGCGTCCGACATCCTCGCGCAGCGCGACGAGCCCCGCGCACGGCTCCCAGAACGCCGCGGCATGCACCGCGCGGGTCTCGTGATTGATCGCTTGCAACGGCGCGACGGAATCGATCGCCCGCGCGATGTCGCAAGGCGTGAGCGATCGACCGTCGCGCACGAGCGGCGGCGCCCGCATCGCCTCGGCCAGCGTCTCGATGCCGCAAAGCCCGCATCCCGTCGGCCCCGCGAGATGCCGGCGGCGCGTCCGCAGCCCGGCGGCGCGCGGCTCGGCGAGCCACATCCGCAACTCGATCCCGACCTCCTCCTCGATGATGTCGAGGCGCTCGATCTCGTCGAGGCAAGCCACTATCCCCTCGGTCAGGCTGAAGCCGAGGGCGAAATCCGCAAGATCCTGCGGTGTCGCCATCATCACCGCATAGGATGTGCCGTCATAGGTGAAGGCGATCGCGGTCTCCTCCGGTATCGCGCGCTCGCCGTCGGCGAAGCCGTCGGCGCGCCAGGCTGTGCGGGCAACGCGATTGATCGGCGGGGCCACGAGGCTCTACTCCGCGGGTTCCACCGCATGGGCGATGCGGCGGCTGTTGCGCGCGAGGTCGTCGTAGCGCTCCTGCCACTCGCTCGGGCCGTTCGACGGCGTCACCTGCACCGCGGTCACCTTGTATTCCGGGCAGTTGGTCGCCCAGTCCGAATAATCGGTGGTGATGACGTTGGCCTGGGTCTCCGGGTGATGGAACGTGGTGTAGATCACGCCCGGCGCCACCCGCTCGGTGATCAGCGCGCGCAGCGTGGTCTCGCCGGAGCGGCTGGCGAGCTTGACCCAGTCGCCGTCGTGGATGCCGCGCTGCTCGGCGTCGTGGGGATGCATCTCGAGGCGGTCCTCCTCGTGCCAGACCACGTTCGCGGTGCGCCTCGTCTGGGCGCCGACATTGTACTGGCTGAGGATGCGGCCGGTGGTGAGCAGGAGCGGGAAACGCGGGCCGGTGCGCTCGTCGGTGGCGACGTATTCGGTGATGACGAACTTGCCCTTGCCGCGCACGAAGCCGTTGATGTGCATGACCGGCGTGCCGGCCGGCGCCTTCTCGTTGCACGGCCACTGGACCGAGCCGAGCGCATCGAGCTTGTCATAGGAGACGCCGGTGAATGTCGGCGTGAGCCGCGCGATCTCGTCCATGATCTCGCGGGGATGGTCGTAATGCATCGGGAAGCCCATCGCCTTGGCAATGGCGAGCGTGATCTCCCAATCGGCCATGCCGGACTTCGACGTCATCACCTTGCGCACGCGCTGGATGCGCCGTTCCGCATTGGTGAAGGTGCCGTCCTTTTCGAGAAACGTCGACCCCGGCAGGAAGATGTGGGCGTAGTTGGCGGTCTCGTTCAGGAACAGGTCCTGCACCACGACGCATTCCATCGCGGCGAGGCCCGCCGCCACGTGCTTGGTGTCGGGGTCCGATTGCAGGATGTCCTCGCCCTGGACGTAGAGGCCCTTGAACGAGCCGTCGACCGCGGCGTCCAGCATGTTCGGGATGCGCAGGCCCGGCTCGTTGTCGAGAGCGACGCCCCACAGCGCCTCGAACATGGCGCGGGTCGCATCGCCGGAAATGTGGCGGTAGCCGCTGAGCTCATGGGGGAACGAGCCCATGTCGCAGGCGCCCTGCACGTTGTTCTGCCCGCGCAGCGGATTCACCCCGACGCCGGGGCGCCCGATATTGCCGGTCGCCATGGCGAGATTGGCGATGGCGATCACCGTGGTGGAGCCCTGGCTGTGCTCGGTGACGCCGAGGCCGTAATAGATCGCCGCGTTGCCGCCGGTGGCGTAGAGGCGGGCGGCGGCGCGGATCGTCGCCGCGGGAACGCCGGAAACCTTCGCCACCGCCTCCGGGCTGTTGCGGGATTCGGAGACGAAGGCCGCCCAGTCCTGGAACTCGTCCCAGTCGCAGCGTTCGCGCACGAAGGATTCGTTGACCAAGCCTTCGGTCACGATCACATGGGCGAGCGCAGTGAGCACCGCGACGTTGGTGCCGGGCAGCAGCGGCAGGTGATGCGCGGCCTCCACATGGGGCGAGCGCACGAGATCGATGCGGCGCGGATCGATCACGATGAGCTTGGCCCCCTGGCGCAGGCGCTTCTTCATCCTGGAGGCGAACACCGGATGGGCGTCGGTCGGATTGGCGCCGATCAGGACCACGACGTCGGCCTGCTCCACGGAATCGAAGTCCTGGGTGCCGGCCGAGGTCCCGAACGCCGTGCTGAGCCCGTAGCCGGTCGGCGAATGGCAGACCCGGGCGCAGGTATCGACATTGTTGTTGCCGAAGCCGCCGCGGATCAGCTTCTGGACCAGGAAGGTCTCCTCGTTGGTGCAGCGCGACGAAGTAATCCCGCCGATGGAACGGGGGCCGTATTTGTCCTGGATGCGCTTGAATTCCGACGCGGTGCGGGCAATCGCCTCCTCCCAGGACACCTCGCGCCAGGGATCGCTGATGTTTTCGCGGATCATCGGCTTGAGGATGCGTTCGCGGTGGGTGGCATAGCCCCAGGCGAAGCGGCCCTTCACGCAGGAATGCCCGCGATTGGCCTTGCCGTCCTTGTAGGGCACCATGCGAACGACTTCGTCGCCGCGCATCTCCGCCTTGAAGGCGCAGCCGACGCCGCAATAGGCGCAGGTCGTCACCACCGAATGCTCGGGCTGGCCGATCTCGATGACCGACTTTTCGGTCAGCGTCGCGGTCGGGCACGCCTGCACGCAGGCGCCGCACGACACGCACTCCGAGGCGAGGAAGGATTCCTCCATGCCGGGCGATACCACCGAGGAAAATCCGCGCCCGGCAATGGTCAGCGCGAAGGTGCCCTGCACCTCTTCGCAGGCGCGCACGCAGCGCGAGCAGACGATGCATTTACTGGGGTCGTAGGTGAAATAGGGATTGGACTCGTCCTTGCCGGGATTGGGATGCTTGTCGCCGGAATAACCGTAGCGCACGTCGCGCAGACCGACGGCGCCGGCCATGTCCTGCAGCTCGCAGTCGCCGTTGGCGGCGCAGGTCAGGCAGTCCAGGGGATGATCGGAGATGTAGAGCTCCATGACCCCCTTGCGCAGGCGCTTCAACCGGTCGGTCTGGGTGCGCACCGCCATTCCGGCTGCGACCGGCGTGGTGCAGGAGGCCGGCGTGCCGGCACGGCCCTCGATCTCGACGAGGCACAGCCGGCAGGAGCCGAACGCATCGAGCATGTCGGTGGCGCAGAGCTTCGGGATCTGGGTTCCCATCTCCATGGCCGCCCGCATGATCGAGGTCCCTTCGGGCACCGTCACCGCCTGGCCGTCGATGGTCAGCGTCACCGTCTTGCCCACCTTCGCGCGGGGCGTGCCGTAGTCGGTCTCATGGACGAGCGACATGGTGGTCTCCTTCATTCCGCAGCTTCGAGGCGCGGCGGCCGGGCGCCGAAATCCTCGGGAAAATGGGTGAGCGCGCTCATGACGGGATAGGGCGTGAAGCCGCCCAGCGCGCACAGCGAACCGAATTTCATGGTGTGGCAGAGGTCTTCGAGCACGCCGAGGTTTCCGGCACGCTCTTCGCCGCGGATGATGCGGTCGATGGTTTCGACGCCGCGGGTCGAGCCGATCCGGCACGGGGTGCACTTGCCGCAGGATTCGATCGCGCAGAATTCCATGGCGAAACGCGCCTGCTTCGCCATGTCCACGGTGTCGTCGAACACGACGATGCCGCCATGGCCGATCAGGCCGTCGCGAGCGGCGAAGGCCTCGTAGTCGAACGGCGTGTCGAACAGGGCGCGGGGGAAATAGGCCCCGAGCGGTCCGCCGACCTGGACCGCGCGCACCGGCCGCCCGCTCGCGGTGCCGGCGCCGATGTCGTCGACCAACTCTCCCAGCGTGATGCCGAAGGCGGTCTCGAAAAGTCCGCCATGCCTGACATTGCCGGCGAGCTGGATCGGCATGGTTCCGCGCGAGCGGCCGATGCCGAAATCGCGATAATGCGCCGCGCCCTGCGCCAGCACGATCGGTACCGAAGCGAGCGACAGCACGTTGTTGATGACGGTCGGCCGCCCGAACAGGCCGGCATGGGCCGGCAGCGGCGGCTTCGCCCGCACGATGCCGCGCTTGCCTTCGAGGCTTTCGAGCAGCGAGGTCTCTTCGCCGCAGACATAGGCGCCGGCGCCGGCGCGCACCTCGATGTCGAACGCATAGGGCGAGCCGGCGACGCCGGCGCCGAGCACGCGCTCCCGGCGCGCAACGGCGATCGCCGCGTTCATCGCCGCGACCGCGTGGGGATATTCCGAACGGATATAGACGTAGCCCTTGGTCGCGCCGACGGCGATCCCCGCGATGATCATTCCTTCGATCAGCACGAAGGGGTCGCCTTCCATGATCATGCGGTCGGCGAAGGTGCCGCTGTCGCCCTCGTCTGCATTGCAGACGATGTATTTCTGCGGCGCGACCGCCTGCGCAACGGTCCGCCACTTGATGCCGGTCGGAAACCCCGCGCCGCCGCGTCCGCGCAGCCCCGATTGCACGACCTCCTCGATGACGGCCGCGGCCCCGAGCGACAGCGCGCGCTCCAGTCCGGACAGGCCGCCATGGGCGCGATAGTCGGCAATCGAGAGCGGATCGACCACGCCGCAGCGCGCGAAGGTCAGCCGGGTCTGGCGCTTCAGCCAAGGGATATCGTCGACGAGCCCTTGGGCCAGCGGATGCGAGCGGTCACCGGCGAGCGCCGCGTCGAGCATGCCGGCGGCATCGGCCGGCGTGACCGGGCCATAGGCCAGGCGCCCCGCCGGCGACGCGACCTCGACCAGCGGTTCCAGCCAGTAGAGCCCGCGCGAACCGGTGCGCACGATGTCGATGTCGAGATGGCGCTCGGCCGCGGCCTGGCGCAGCGCGGCGGCGACCTCGTCCGCCCCTACCGCGAGCGCGCCGGCATCGCCGGGTATGAAAAAGCCGGGCGTCATCGCTGCACCTGCGCCAGCATGGCATCGAGGCGCCGCTCGTCGAGCCGCCCCACCACCTTGCCGTCGATAATGGCGGAAGGCGCGGTCGCACACAGCCCGAGGCAGTAGACCGACTCCAGGGTGACGCTGCCGTCCGGCGCCGTCCCACCCATCGCGACACCGAGCCGCGCCTCGGCGCGCGCGGCCAGCCGATCCCCACCGGCCGCCTGGCACGCTTCGGCCCGGCACAGCTTGAGCACGTGCCGCCCCGCCGGCCCATGGCGGAAGTCGTGGTAGAAGGTGACCACGCCGTGGATTTCGGCCCGCGACCGGTTCAGCGCGGCGGCAATGAGCGGCTCCGCCGCCTCGTCGATGTAGCCGAATTCGTCCTGCAGCGCCTGCAGGATAGGCAGCAGCGGGCCGTCCATATTCAGCCGTTCCCGGATACGTTGCTGCGCCAGCTCGGCATTCCAGGGCGTTGGTCCAACCACGTTACTGCCTCCGCCCGGTTTCAGCATATGATGAGACACTCATATCTTGGCCGAACATTGTTTCAACTACAGTTATATGTTTCCCTCCAGGGCTCAATATGATAAGAAACGCATATGTCAGAGATACGTCCGACGCTCGACCTCGACCTCGTCTGGACCGCCGGGCACCAGCCGCGAAAGCCCATCGACGCCGACCTGTTCCGGCTGCTGGAAGCGATCAAGCACTCGGGAAAGCTGACGATTGCGACCGCGGAGGTCGGCCTGCCCTACCGCCAGGCATGGGGACTGATCACCACATGGTCGGAGCGGATGGGGCAACCGCTGGTCGCCAAGGAACAGGGCCGGGGCACCAAGCTCACGGCACTGGGCGAACGGCTGCTGTGGATCCGCGAACGGATCAATGCCCGGCTGGCGCCGCACCTGGAGAGCGCCGCGTCCGAGGTCGAACAACAGCTCGGTGAAGTCCTCAACGAGCCGCACCCGGCGTTGTGCGTTTATGCCAGCCACGATCTGGTGCTCGCCGAATTGAGGGACCTGCTCCGCACCGGGCCCGGCCCCAAGCTCGACGTGCGGTTCGTGGGGAGCCTCGAGAGCGTCATCGCGCTGTGCAAGTCGCAGTGCGAGGTCGCCGGCTTCCACCTCCCGGAAGGCGCGCTCGGGCGCGAAGTCTTCCCGAAATACGAGCCATGGCTCAAACCGCGGGTTCAGCGCCTGATCCGCTTCGTCCGCCGAGCACAGGGGCTGATCGTCGCGCCGGGAAATCCGCTGGGAATCCGAAGCCTCTCCGACATCGCCCGGACCAAGGCGAGGTTCATCAACCGGCAGCGCGGGTCCGGCACCCATCTCGCATTGGACAAGATGCTGGCTGACGGCGGCATCGATAGGGGCGATATCAGCGGCTACTACACCGAGGAGTTCACCCATCTGGCGGTAGCGGCCGCCATCGCCGGCGGCGTCGCCGACGTCGGTCTCGGCATCGAGGCGGCCGCGCGCCGGCTGAAAATGGATTTCATCCCGCTGTTCTGCGAGGACTATTACCTGCTCGCCAAGCGCGAAACGATCGAACGCGAGGACGTCCAGAACATCATCGCGGTATTGAAGACCGAGGCGTTTCGAAACATCGTCGCCGCCTTCCCCGGCTATGAGGCATCCGTCGCCGGGTCGGTGGTCACGCTGGACGACGTGGTGTCGCGGGCGCCGGCAAAGCCTCCGCCTGAACCGGCGATGGCCAGCGGACTCGGCGAGTGAACTCCCCTCCCCGGCCGACGATCGAGGCGCCCTCGAGCTCCGACGTCTGAACGAGCCGCGGGAGATTGACGGCGGTCTCGAAATGAATTGGGGTCTCGCCCGAACTTCGGGAGCATGCCATGCCGGCGCTGGAAGGGGTGCTGGAGACCGTCCTCTATGTCGACGACTTCGAACGCGCCCGCGCCTTCTACGAAGGGCTGTTCGGGCTCGCGAGCCTGTATTCCGATCAACGCATGTGCGCCTACGACGTGGGCGGGCGCAGCGTCCTGCTCCTGTTCCGCAGGGGTGAATCGCTGCACACCATCAAGCTGCCCGGCGGCGTCATCCCGCCTCATGACGGGCGGGGGCCGCACCACATCGCGTTCTCGATCGCGGCAGGCGAGCTTGCGGACTGGGAGGCGCGCCTGGGCGCGTTCGGAATCGAAATCGAAGGCCGCACCCGGTGGCCGCGTGGCGGGATCAGCATCTATTTCCGCGACCCGGACGGGCACCTGCTCGAATTGGCGACACCGGGTTTATGGCCGGGCCATTGAGGGCCATCCGGTCACCGCGATGCGTTGCTGGATGCGGACGCAGATCCGAGATAGGTCGAAAGGTATTCGAGAATCTGGGTCCGCTGGTCCGCGGAGACGCTCAGCCCGTAGCTGGTCATCTCTTCAATAATGCTGTTCCAGCCGTCCCGAGTCAGTCCGGCCGAGGCGACCACCATGCTGAGGTCGTGACAGGCCTGGCACTCGTGGGAGACGACCTCCCGGTTGGGCCCGGCCGGCAACTCGATCCCCTGCGCCGAAGCCGCGCCCAGCATCAAAACACAGGCGCCGAGGACGCCGATCATTACTCTCACGCTGCTCATACCGCCGCTCCCCTTCAAAGCCGGTGCAAATAGCCCTGGTCCGAACTGGACCCCATCCGTGGCACCGGTTCTCGATTGGAAACGCGGCCGCCCCTGGTCCCCTGATACCATGCGGGCCAGGCGCTGTCTGCCGCCGCGTGGCAGCCCGAACGAGTTGTGCTTCGCGCCCGCGCGGCATTGGCGACGCCACCGCAGCGCGATTGACGGACATGCCTTGCGAGCGAGCGTCGTCCCTCGGCAGGACCAGCGCGCCGGGAAAAAAAAGGCCCCGACCTGGAATATCCGGGACGGGACCTGATGCTGCTTGTTTCGGGTGGGAGGGGTACCTGATTACGCAACGTCTCAATCGATAAACCGGCGGCCAGCTTCGTCCTTGAGATGGATCAAAGGATGCGCCCCGGCTTTCATCGCGGCGATCTCTCGAAAATGCCGCGCGCAAAAATGTCGGCCGACCGCGCGGCCGAATGCAGCGAAGTGATTCGTTCGAATCCGACCCCTATACGTAGGTATAGTCACGTTATTTCTTCAGATGCCCGCATGATATTTGTGGACAGTGGCGCACGAGTCATGAATCCGTCAGAGATATCGGTCTCGCGGAAGGAAGCGCTGCTTTGTCGAAGGTCCCGATGATATCGATTGTCGATGATGATCGATCCTTGCGCGAGGCGACCAAAGGACTGGTGAGATCGTTCGGCTACGGGGCGGACGCGTTCGCATCGGCCGAGGAATTCCTGCAATCCGACCGCGTCAACGATACGTCCTGTCTCATCCTTGACGTGAATATGCCGGGGTTGAGCGGCATCGAGCTGCAAAACCATCTGATCGCGCAGGGCAACCGCATGCCGATCATCTTCATCACAGCCGTTCTCGAGGAGGCCACCCGCGCCAAGGCGCTCAAGGCGGGAGCGGTGGGATTCCTGAGCAAGCCGTTCCGGGAAGAATGGCTGATCAGTCACCTCGACACGGCACTCAATCGCAAGCACTGCGAGCGCTGATCCTCCGACCGGCACCGGCGGCGCTCCCGCGTCCCGTCGGCCCATCGGCCCATCGGCCTTTGGCGCACGGGCTTTTTGCGCTCCCCGCCACCCCGCTTCGATCCCGCGTCCCACGCCGACCGTCCGCGTCCGGCGCGGCAGCGCACCTAAACCTAAGTGTAGGTTCGCCGATCCCATGAGATAGCCGCAAGGGACCTGCGTTTAATAGACCCGGGAATTTCTTAACTTATTGTTAACCACATGCAGGGGCTTGAGTGGATACCGGGGGATTTTCATGGAAATCGGATGTGCGCTGGCAGACGTCGGGGGCAGTCATTACGGGCCCGGCGTCGCGGAACGGTCGGACGATGCGCTGATGTCGGCCGTCGCCAAGGGTGACAGGCCCGCCCTCAAAGTTCTCTATGCGCGGCACAATATGCGGGTTTTCCGTTTCGCATTGCGCCTGACCCGCGATGAGACGCTGGCCGAGGATGTCGTAAGCGAAGTGTTCCTTCACGCTTGGCGCGGCGCAAAGAACTTCCAGTCCAAATCCAAAGTCTCGACTTGGCTGCTGGCGATTGCTCACAACAAGGCGAAGGACTCGCTGCAGCGCCGCCGGCATGAATATCTGAGCGACGACGACGCGGCCGCCATCGAGGATCCCGCGGACGATCCGGAAGCCAGCTTCAGCAAAAAGGAGCGCGGCGAGCTTTTGCAGGCGTGCCTGACCAAGCTCCCGGCCGCCCAGCGCAAAGTGATCGACCTCGTCTATTACCACCACAAGTCGGTCGAAGAGGTGGCCAAGATCGTCGGTGTTCAATCGAGCACCGTCAAGACGCGCATGTTCTATGCGCGAAACCGCTTGGCGGAGATGCTTTCCCGGGCCGGGGTCCAACACGCCTGGGCGTGATCTCCAGCGCAGAGGCGTCGCGCAGCAACGCCGGCTCTTGACCCGGTGGAAGCATGGTCCGATCAGGCTGACCTATTGGTGTCATTGCCCGGCTTGACCGGACGATCCAGTTACTCACGGTCGGTGTTTACCGGATCGTCCGGTCAAGCCGGGCAATGACAGCGAATTGTAAGCGCTCAGAGTGCGCCCCCGCGACGAATCACCAACCTTTGGCCAACCGATAAAGTCGATGATCCGCGGGCGGCCATCCTAAACCCAACCATCGTAAACCCAACCATCCTAAACCAAGGTATAGCCCACCGACCTGTTGGATCATCTCCGATTTACGAACGTACAATTTAGAGACTTTATTAACCAATTTATGGTCGCCCCATCGTGCTTGTTGCACGACGAGACGGGGGGTAAGAAATGTCCACGACAATCAAATCGATCATGGCTGTGGGCGCCCTCTTCGGCGCGATGCTGCTGTTCTCGGGAGCGACCGGGGAGCGCCTCGACATTCACTCGCCGAACGTGACCTGCCCGGTGTTCGCTTGGCCCAATTCCTACAGCGCCTGCCTCGACGACGGCGTGCGGCCTTCCGGCGCGCTGGACCAGGTGGAATTCGCCGCGGCCGACAAGCCGGCGGCGTTCGAATGATTCGTCTGTGAAAAGCGTGGGGGAAAGCATCGTCATGGCGAAATTCAAAATAAGGATCGCCAAGCTGAACGTGGCGCTCGGCTGCGTCGCCGCGGCCGCCGCCATCGCCTGCGCGGCGCTGGCAAACCCGGCGCGGGCCGAACCGCTGGCGCTGGCCGCGTCCGGTCAGGGTCAGTTTTCCATCTTCGATCGCGTGCTGCGTGAGCCGGTGACCGAGCAACGCACGCAGGACGGCGTCGATCTGCCGGCAAATCTGCGGCGCCAGGTGGTCGACTACCGGACCAGCGAGCCGGCCGGCACGGTCATCGTCGATACGCCGAACACCTATCTCTACTACGTGCTGGGCGGCGGCAAGGCGATCCGCTACGGCATCGGCGTGGGCCGCGAAGGATTCACCTGGTCGGGCGTGCAGACGGTGGCCCGCAAGGCCGAGTGGCCGGACTGGATCCCGCCCGCCGAAATGATCGCGCGCCAGCCCTATCTGCCGCGGTTCATGGCCGGCGGCCCCGGCAATCCGCTCGGTGCCCGCGCCATGTATCTCGGCGGCACCATCTATCGCATCCACGGCACCAATCAGCCATCGACCATCGGCGGGCAGGTTTCGAGCGGCTGCATCCGCCTGGTGAACGACGATGTCATCGATCTCTATGGCCGCGTCAACGTCGGCGCGAAGGTGGTGGTGTTGCCCGCCGTGTCGCTCGCCGCGAATCGCACGTCCGTTCCTTCGCTCCACTGACGCCATCGCATGCGCTCCGGAGCAGCCTGGGGACACGCAATGAATCATTCCATGTTGACCTGCGGCTGGACCACTCACCTCAAGATCGTGGCGGTCGCACTGTTCGCCGTGATGCTCGTGGCCATCGTTGGATTCAAAGCACGGCTGGACGATTCGGGCGCAGGCAACATGACCGCGAGCGCGAGAGCCGGCGGCCCGGCCGTGAAGGCCGGCAAACCCGCGGTTTATTCGACCCGCAACGACGACGCCATTCGTTGAGGCGAGTCGTTTCGGCGTCGGCTCGCGCAGCCGAGTAATCCCGCCCTCGCGCACGCGCACCACACTGAAATCGAGTGGCCCGACATCACACCGAGCCACACTCGCATCGCACGCGCAACGGTTTGAAATTCTCTGTGATGCATCCGGACCGGCACGCGCATTGGAAGCCCGGTGATCATCGGATAGGCTGCGCGCCCGAGGATGGAGGAGGCGCACCTTGGCTCAGGTCCGGGCATCACTTTCCGCGCCGCAGCCCCTTCGTCCGAGGCCGCTCGTTTGTGTCGTGACGGCGCTCGTAATGTGGTTCGGATGCCTGGAGGCGCGCACGCAAGAATCGCGCGCGCTCGATCTTCCGCCGGACGGCATACTCTCCTTCAAGGAACCGGCATTGTGGGAACAGCACCGGGTGCTGGTCCTCTCGACGGTCGGTGTCATCGCCTTGGAATCCGTATTGATCGCGGCGCTGCTGATCCAGTTCCGCAGGCGCAGGCGGGCTGAAGGCGACTTGAAGGAGAGCGAGGAGCGGTGGCGTTCCGTGTTCGAGACGTCGGCGGCCGGCGTGGCCGTGATGGACGCCGATGCCGGCTTCATGACGACGAACACCGCCTTCCAGACGATGCTCGGTTATACCGGCGAGGAATTGTGCCGCCTCTCGCTCGGCGACATCGGCATCGAGGACGACCGCGAATCGTCGCGGCAGCTGCTGGAGGAACTCCAGCGGGGCAAGCGACGCAATTACGACGCGGTGAATCGGTTCCGGCGCAAGAACGGCACTACGGCCTGGGGCCACATCTATTTGTCGACGATCCCGGGCGACGATGCCAAGCCACGGCTCTTCATCGCAACCACGATGGATATCACGGCCCGCAAGCTCGCCGAGGACGCCATGCGGGCCGCCCAGTCCGAGTTCGCGCAGGTCGCCCGGCTGACGACCATGGGCGAGATGACCGCATCGATCGCCCATGAGATCAATCAGCCTTTGGCGGCCATCGTCGCGAACGGAAATGCCGGGCTGCGGTGGCTCGCCAATACGACGCCCGACATCGACGAAGTGCGCGCCACGTTGAAGCGCATCGTCAACGACGGTCACCGGGCCGGCCGGGTGATCAGCGGCGTGCGGACGATGTGCAGGAAGGGCGGCCAGGCGAAGACCATGGTCGACGTCAACGATCTCGTCCGGGACGTCCTGACGCTGGTCCGCGGCGAACCCGACAGCCGCGGGGTTTCGGTTCGGACCGAACTGCAGCCGCTCCCGCAGGTGCTGGCGGATCGCGTCCAGCTCCAGCAGGTCATCTTGAACCTGATCATGAATGCCCTCGACGCCATGGCGTCGGTGAACGGCCGCGCCCGCGTGCTGCGGCTGAGATCGGAGCGGCACGAGCCCGGCGGAGTCATGGTGACGGTGCAGGACTCCGGAACGGGAATCGACAAGAAGGACATGGATCGCATTTTCGAGCCGTTCTTCACCACCAAGCCGCACGGAATGGGGATGGGGCTGCCGATCTGCCGATCGATCGTCGAGGCTCATGGCGGACGGCTGATGGCGTCCCACGATCATCCCTATGGCACGGTCTTTCAGATGATCCTGCCTGTCCAGGAGCCCGGCGCCGACCGCGCTGGACCGCCCGCCGCCGGCAGTTACCGGCCGGTGGAGATGGCCAGGCGTTGATGTCGGCTGCGCTGGCCGCTGGCGCGCCGCCGCCCTGATCTGAGGCTCTCGACGGCGATACCGGGGCGCTTTGCCTAGAAAAGTTCCAACCACCAGGCGAGCCCAGGCGCAAAATCAAAGAGCGCGATCCGATTGCACGGATCGCGCTCTGACGCGGCTCGGCCCTGCGGGGACC
>Ga0302324_100006741_pt1 | contig 24621 bp, 17 predicted proteins | sample Palsa_T0_1_FD_201949 | JGI IMG/M metagenome (GOLD analysis project Ga0302324, IMG submission 201949) | Peat permafrost microbial communities from Stordalen Mire near Abisko, Sweden - Palsa_T0_1 | ecosystem: Environmental > Terrestrial > Soil > Palsa > Peat permafrost | place: Sweden: Abisko... | reverse complement strand
CCATCGTAGAATGCGTCCCTAATTTTTCCGAAGGCCGCGACGCCACAAAAGTCGACGCCATCATAGAAGCCATCCGCTCCGTGCGCGGCATCGCTATCCTCGACCGTGAGCTGGACGCCGATCACAACCGCTCCGTGGTCACTTTCGCCGGCCCCGCCACGGCCGTGGTCGAAGCCGCCTTCCGCGGCGTGGAGCGCGCTGTCGGCCTCATCGATCTGCGGGAACACAAGGGGGTGCATCCGCGCATTGGCGCGTGCGACGTGGTGCCGTTCGTTCCCGTGGAAGGCGTCACGCTCGACGATTGCGTGCGCCTCGCCAACGAACTCGCCCAGCGCCTCTGGGATCGCTTGCATGTGCCCGTCTACCTCTACGAAGCGGCCGCGCGCCGCCCGGACCGCGTCAATCTGGAAAACATCCGCCGCGGCCAGTTCGAAGGTCTGCGCGACGAGGTGCGCACCAATCCGGACCGCCGTCCCGATTTCGGCCCAAATTTTGGAGACGCCGAACTGCACCCCAGCGCCGGCGCCACCGTGGTGGGCGCGCGCAAATTCCTGATCGCTTACAACATCAACCTGAATACGGCCGATGTGGAGATCGCCAAGCGCATCGCCAAGGCCATCCGGTTTTCGTCGGGCGGATTCCGGTATGTGAAATCCATGGGCGTGCCGCTGGCCTCGCGCAACCTGGCGCAGGTCTCCATGAACCTCACCGATTTCGAGCAGACCCCCATCCATCGCGTGTTCGAAGCCGTGCGCGCGGAGGCGGCGCGCTACGGCGCGGCGATCGTGGGCAGCGAGATTGTGGGGCTGATCCCCAAGCGCGCGCTCGAAATGACCGCCGAATGGTATTTGCAAGTGGAGAATTTCCATCCTAGTCTGGTATTAGAGAATCGTTTGGCGGAAGCTACCACAGCGAACGGATTGAACGAATTTCTGGACGAGCTCGCCGCGCCCACGGCCACGCCCGGCGGAGGGAGCGCGGCGGCTGCGGCGGCGGCCATGGCGGCGGCTTTGGGCGCGATGGTCTCGGGACTGGCGAAGATGCCCGCGGATGCCTTCGAGACCGATCGCAAGTTCTTCGCGGAAGCGGTGAAGCGCGATGCGGCATCGTACGATGGCGTGCGCGCGGCATACAAGCGGCCCAAAGGCGAGCGCGCGCCGTTTGTCGAGCAGGCCTTGCACGAAGCCGCGGTGGTGCCGCTGGAAGTGGCCGAAGCCGCCACGGCCCTGAAGAGCCGGCTGCGCGAGTTGGCCGTCACTGCGCCGGCCAAGTTTGGCTCGGACATCGAAACCGCGCAAGGCCTGGCGCAGGCCGGCATCAATGGCGCGCTGGCGAACGTGCGCATCAACATTGAATCGATGAAGGACGAATCGCTCATCGCGCCCCTGCGCGAGCGGCTTGGCAAACTGTCATGAGTGCGACCCTCGTTTCTATCTCGTCCACGCCGCTACCCCGCCCCGCGTGGCTGCGCGCGCCCGCGCCCGTGGGCCAGAACTATCGCGAGCTGAAAAGCCTGATCGAGAGCCTCGGCCTGCACACGGTCTGCGAAAGCGCGGCGTGCCCGAATGTGGGCGAATGCTGGAACCATCGCACCGCGACATTCATGATCCTCGGCAACGTCTGTACGCGCCGATGTGGTTTCTGCGCCGTGCAGAAGGGCGCGCCGCTCGAAGTCGATTACGACGAGCCGCGCCGCGTGGCAGAAGCCGTGGCCGCCATGGGACTGCGCTTCGCCGTGATCACCAGCGTGAACCGCGACGACCGCGCGGATGGCGGCGCCGAGTTGTTCGCGCTCACGATTCGCGCCATCCGCGAGCGCATCGCCGGTTGCGGCGTGGAAGTGCTGGTGCCCGATTTTCAGGGCAGTCACGCGGCGATGGATATGGTGATGGAGGCCGCCCCCGACGTGCTCAATCACAACACCGAGACCGTGCCCCGCCTCTACCGCCAGGTGCGGCTGGGCGCGCGTTATGAGCGCTCGCTTGACATGCTGGCTTATGCGAAGAGCGCGTCGCCGCAAACGCCGGTGAAATCCGGGCTGATGCTGGGTCTTGGCGAGACCATCGAGGAAGTGCTCGCCGTCATGCGCGACCTGCGCGCGCACAGCGTCGATATCCTGACGCTGGGCCAATACCTGCGCCCCTCGCCGAAGCATCTGCCCATCCTGCGCTACGTGCCGCCCGCGGAATTTGAAGACCTGCGCCGCGCGGGATACGAAATGGGTTTCGGCCACGTGGAATCCGGCCCGCTGGTGCGCAGTTCGTACCACGCGGCGGATTCCGTCGGCGCCCGTCTGAATCCCCAGCTATAGCGCGCCTATTGCACGACAAGATGGCGCGTATCGCAATGTCTTAATGCGAACCATTTCACTGAAGTTGCCGGACGATCTTTTGGCCCAACTCGAGCACAAGGATGGGGGCTTGCGGCCTTCAAAATTACCTCGGAACGTAGCCTCACAACGCGACACACCTTCCGCGTCCATGCCGGGGGTGTGCTGAAGAATCCGAGGATGGGCGGACCACGCATGGAGTGCCGTAGGATGACGGGGAACATCTTGCTTTCCTGCGGTGGGCCGCCGCGACGAACGTCTGGATGATCGACGATTTCCGACAAGAACTGGCGGGGCCGGAATATCGCAATTTGTCGAATTTATAATATTGCCAGGCGATATTAGGTTCTGTTATGCTGGAGACGCATGGAACTGCACGCGCTCCAGGTTTTCCTGGCGGTCGCCACCGAGAAAAGCTTCTCGCGCGCCGCGGATAGGCTGCTCCGCACACAGCCCGCCGTGTCGCTGGCTTTGCAGCGCCTCGAAGCGGAGTTGGGCGAAAAGTTAATCGACCGTTCCGCGAAGGATTTGGTCCTGACCGACGCCGGCCGCACCGTGCTGGAGTTCGCGCGCCGGTTCGAAAATCTGCGGCTGGAGATGCAGAACTCGCTGGCCGAGCTGCGCGACAACTCGGCGGGCACGCTCACTGTGGGCGCCAACGAATCTACTACGCTTTACCTGCTGCGGCATATTGAGAACTTCCGCGCGCTGCATCCTAAGATCAACGTGCGCGTGCGGCGCAGCCTGTCGAGTAAGATCCCCAACGAACTGCTGGATGGCAACCTGGAGTTGGGCGTGATCAGCTACGAGCCGCCCGACGAGCGGCTGACTTCCACCGTGATTTACACCGACTCGCTGACGTTTGTGGTTTCGCCCAAACACCGGCTGGCAGGCCGCAAGGCGGTTTCGATTTCCGATCTGGCGGCGGAGACCTTCATCGCGCACAACGTGATTTCACCGTATCGCGATGTGGTGCTGCGCGAGTTTCAACAGCGCCGCGTGCCGCTGAACATGGCGGTGGAAATGCCTACCATCGAGACCATCCGCAAGCTGGTGCAGAACAATCAGGGCGTGGCGTTTCTGCCGCGCATGTGCGTGGAGCAGGAGATCGACCAGGGCCTGCTGGGGGAGGTGAAGGTGAAGGAGCTGCACGTGGAGCGGAAGATCCGGCTGATTTATCCGACGCGGCGGGTGCTGAGCCATGCGGCTCGCGCGTTCTTGGAGGTGGTGCGGGGGAAGTAAGGGCGGTCGAATCGCGGTGCGATCCTTCCGTTCTTCCGAGGCAGTCGGCCACAACCGTGCCGTCTGAAGACGCGTGATTGCCCGTCCCCGGGGCTTGGCCGGGGCCTAAGCACCCCACCGCCGAATGTTAGCGCTTTATTGTCCATGTACTTAGCCCGGCAAGGAGTGGAATCGTATGGGTAGAAGAAACCGAAGATATCTCAGAACCGCTATGATCGGAAGTGATGCGAATTGTTGAAAAGTGGAAAACTGACGGCTGGAAGATCAATGTGAGGCGGCCGAGGTATTCTGATTATCCTGGACCGCGCGTCTCGGTCGGCGTGACCTCCGGTGATGGAGTCGAACATATGATTGATCGATTCGACGAGGACGATTCTCTCCCGAATAAAATCGAGAGTCTCATCAGGTCGCTTTCGAGACGAGTGAGGTAGTAGCCGCGTTGCCTTAGCAGCAGCCGACCACACTTTGTCACAGGCCAAGCAACCTCAAGATCAGGAGTGCGGCCAAGAACAGCCCCCCCAAGGCTAAAAGGAATGCTTTGGCCCCCCAAAGGTTAAGAAGACACACTCGAGGGGGAACGCATAGACCGGCGCGAACCGGTTGTCCGCGAGTGCAGGGCGTGTTCTGCCCAGCGTGCTAAAATCGTTCTGGCGATTCTTCGCCCTCGAGGTGAACCATGACCAAGATAATCTCTTGGCTCGTGGGTAGCCTTTGGTTCCAATTGTGCAGGTAGTCAGCGACAGAGGCACGACATCCCCGCCAGGGAGCGGACAAGACTGCTACCTGCTAGGTTAGACCGATGCACCTAGGGGGGGGTCGAGTCCCCCAGGCCAATTGGAGCACCTGGCCGCCGTGATACCCGAAAAGGTGTTCGCCGCTAAGGGGTGACCCGTTTACTGGCCGAAGCGTCGCTTACGTATCGGCGTTAGGCAGAAGGAAAGATTTAGATGGGTCACCTTGGTTTCCACGTTCCCCCATCGAATCCAAGTAAGCGGACTAGCCCCAGCGCCGAGCTACATGCCGATATTTAAGATAATGCCGTTTGCCGCCTGCTGACTGGACGTGCCGCTCGGACGGCGTTTTTACGAGCTCAACAGCTCGGAGCGGACGGGGAGCGGCGGGATCGCTTCCGTATGGTTGTGCGCCGGCTGGACCGCAAGCCAGGGTCGGAGGGCGCCACTTGGCGGAGGACTCTGTGGCCGCCGGGCGGCATTCTTGTCCGAGATGGTGCGCCTGGATAACAGCAACGAGTGTCAAATCGGAGGCTGGCGGTGTTTGGGGCAGTTCGTTCAGGTAGCTGGCGCGCGCTGGTGTTATGTCATCACAGCGCTCGACCGCTCGGTTGCGAATTTAACAAGCTACTGGAAGGGAAGGACGGCGCGGGCGGGAGTTGAAATTCCGGACATGGTCAGCACGATGGGCTGGTCGCCGGAGGGTATGCCACCGGGCACTTGGACGTTTACCTGGAAGAGGCCGGCGCAAGTCATGCCGGCGTACAACACGGCTGCGGGCCGGCCTCCCATGGTTACCTGGATCTGAGAGAGAGCCGGGACTGAATATGCGGCGGTCAGAACCTGCCCCACAAGATACGCGCCGCCGGAGCATTTGACGGTCCTGCTGGGCCTGGGCACGCGAGGGCGGCGGAGCCAGGACTATTTGACGCTGTGAGTGTGTGAGAGTCAAGCCTTGGCTCGGCGCGCGGGCGTACAATCGGAAGCATGTACACCCTTCGTTGCTTGCTCGCGGCGGCCATCGCCGCGGCCGCTCTACAAGCCGCCGATCCACCCTCCGCATCCGGCGTCGATCTCAAGGCCATGGATACCACGGTCAATCCATGCCAGAACTTCTATCAGTACGCCTGCGGCGCATGGCGTAGGAACAATCCGATTCCCCCCGATCAATCGCGCTGGGCGCGTTTCAACGAACTGGCCGAGCGCAATCTGGCGATCGAGCGCGGCATCCTGGAAAAAGCCGGCAACTCCCAGATCCGCGAGTTCTACGCCGCCTGTATGGACGAAGGAGCCATCGAGCGCAAGGGCATTCAGCCCATCGAGCCGCTGCTGAGGCAGATCGACGCGCTCGCGTCGAAACAGGAATTGGCCGCCGAGATCGTCCGTCTGCATCAAGCTGCGGTGCGCGCGCTTTTCAGCTTCCGGGTGAGCCAAGACGACAAGAAATCGGACCAGGAGATCGCGCAGGTGGATCAAGGCGGGCTGGGCCTGCCGGACCGCGACTATTATTTGAAGACCGACGGCCGTTCGGTCGAGCTGCGCAGGCAGTATGAAGAGCACATTCACGCCCTGTTCGCGCTGTTGGCCAAGGCGCAAGGGGCCGCAAGCGGCGATCCCGAGGCGGAAACCCGCGCCGTGATGGAATTCGAAACGGCGCTGGCGAAAGCGTCCATGGATCGCGTGGCGCGGCGGAATCCCGATAAGACCTATCACAAGATGACGGTGAGCGAACTGGCGCTGCTGACGCCGGATTTCGAATGGAAGCAATACGTATCCACCATTGGCATTCCGCCAGTGGAATCGGTGAACGTGGTGGCGCCCGAGTTTGTGAAGGCGCTGGATGCCACGATTGCCAATACCAGCCTGGCGGACCTGAAAACGTATCTGCGGTGGCATGTTCTGAGCTCCCACGCCGATATGCTGCCGCGCGCGTTCGACGAAGAGGACTTCCACTTCAGCGAGCAAATCCTGCGCGGCACCAAAGAGATGCCGCCGCGCTGGAAGCGGTGTGTGCGGGTCACCGATCGCGGGTTGGGCGAGGCGCTGGGCCAGGAGTTCGTGAAAGCGGCGTTCAACGGCGCCAGCAAAGAGAGGGCCTTGCAATTGGTGGGCGAGATCGAGATGGAGATGCGCAAGGACATCGACAATGCCACTTGGATGACGCCCGCGACCAAGGAACAGGCATTCGCCAAGCTGCGCGAGGTGACCAACAAGATCGGCTATCCCGAGAAATGGCGCGACTACAGCAGCGTGAAGGTTGTGCCGGACGATTACTTCGGCGATGTGCTGCGGGCGTTCGATTTCGAACGGCGGCGGAATTTCGGCAAGATCGGCAAGCCGGTGGATAAGGCGGAATGGGGCATGACGCCGCCCACGGTGAACGCCTATTATTCGCCGAACATGAACAACGTCAACTTTCCCGCCGGCATTCTGCAGCCGCCTTTTTACAATCCGAAGGCCGGCGACGCGGTGAATTATGGCGGCGTCGGCGCGGTGATCGGGCACGAGCTGACGCATGGATTCGACGACGAGGGGCGCAAGTACGACGGCGCGGGAAACGTGCGCGACTGGTGGACGCCGGAGGATGCCAAGGCATTCATGGCGCGCGCCGATTGCGTGGTGAAAGAATATAGCGGATTCAGCCCGGCGCCGGATGTGTACCTGAAGGGGGATCTGACGCTGGGCGAAAACGCCGCGGATAACGGCGGCATCCGCCTGGCCTACATGGCGCTGATGGACAGCCTGGCGAATCATACGGCCGGGAAGCTGGACGGATTTACACCGCAACAGCAGTTCTTCCTGGGCTTCGGGCAAATCTGGTGCGAGAACACGACGGAGCAGGCGGCGCGCATGCAGGCGGCCACCAATCCGCATTCGCCCGGCGAGTTCCGCGCCAATGGGGTGCTGCGGAATATGCCGGAGTTCCAGGAGGCGTTCTCGTGCAAGGTGGGGGATGCGATGGTGTCGGCGGATCCTTGCCGGGTGTGGTGAAAAAGAGGAGTCGGGAGGAGACAGAAGTCAGCCCAGCCTCCGGCGGGGCCGGATCAAACAAGGTGTGACTTCTCAGAATGAGGGGCGGCCAATTCTGCCCCACAAAACCAAACCTTCCCACTACCAAGGGCTACCAGCACGCACGGGCACCTTTTTTGAGCGTGGTGGGCGGCTGCGGCGCTTCGGCCCCGCCGATGCCGAGGCCAATCGGCAGCAAGCCAGGGGAAGGATAGCCGGATTCTACGACTGCGGAGCAGCGGGTCCTGGAGGACCCGCGCAGACCTGGAGGTCCGCCCCACGAGCCACGCGCGAAATCGCGTGTACCAGCTTCCGGTATGGCGGAGTTTCAAATGCCTCGATGGGCAGCCATTCGCCGTCGCGCCAGCTCGAATAATACCAGCGCGCGAGCAAAGCCAGGTATTCCTGGCGTTCGCGCATGGCGAGTTGGCGCATGGGCAGGGCGGCGAAGATGTCGCGCAGCTTGCCGTCGAGCGACACCGGCTTGCCTTCTTGGACCCCGAAGCTCAGACGCTGCGGTGCCTGCCAGTGCCCGTGCCGGACGATCCAAAGCTCGACGGCATTGGGCGCGGCGGACGGCGTGATGGCGACGCCGTGCAGCCGGTCGATATCGCGCGCCAGATCGTCCTGCAGCTTGAGGACGTCCTGCACTTTTTCGTAGCGCTTGTGCTGGCGGGCGGCTTCTTCGAACATCATCTCCTGGCTGTAGTGCTCGCGCGCGCGGCCTATGGTATCGAGCAAGGAGTGCCCGCCGGTCTTGAGGAACTCCGCCACGCGGCCGACTTCGTGCAGATACTCGTCGCGCCCAACGACTTGCTGGCAGGGGCGCAAGCACATGCCCATCTCGCCGTAGATGCAGCCGGGATGCCCGGGTGAGGGGCGCAGATCTTCCTGGCAGCGGCGCATTTGAAACAGGTCGAGGAACTGCGATTCGAATTTCTCGGCCGATACGCGGCTGCGGAACGGACCGCAATAGAGCGCGGGGGCGCGGCTCAGGTGGTTGGTGAGTTGGCTGCGCGGAAATTCGTTGGTGAGGACCAGCTTGACGTAACTGGGCATGCGCAGGTTCAGCAGATCGAGGTAGGTCTTGGGGAAGTGGCGGCGCGCCAACTCGTACATGAGGATGGCGGATTCGAAGGCCGAGCCGGTCAGACGGTACTCGATGCGGCGGACGGCGTGGCGGAGGTTGAGCAGGCGGGAGGGCTTTTCGCGTTCTTTGAGGAGGCGCAGGAGGCGGCGGCGGAGCAGGGCGGTTTTGGCGAGGTAGGGATCGCCTTCGCGCGGCCAGAGGAGGAAGACGGCGGGGTTGTTGGGGACTTGGGCGATGGCTTCGTCGAGGCCGGACAGGTCTTCGGGAACCTCGATGGTGGTCATCACTTATGGCTATTTTCGCATCCTGGGCGCTGGTTGGACTACAATCGAAGCGATGGATGTTTTGCCCGCGCTTTACGGCCAGTTCGATCCGGCGCGGCCTCTGGAGGTGGAGGAAACGGATTTGTATGTGAATTGGCAGGAGCAAAAGTCGCTGGCGCCGGATAATATCAAGACGGAACTGGCGCGCAACATCGCCCGGTCTGAAATGGCTGTTTGCCGCCTGTTCACGGGTCATCGCGGAGTGGGGAAAACGACCGAGCTGAAGCGCGTCAAATGCATTCTCGAAAACGGCGAAGCTGGACCGCCCGTGTTCGTTTCCATGCTGCGAGCGGAGCAGTGGATAGATCTGCAGGATGTCCAGGCACCCGACATCGTCTTTCATATTGTCCGGCAGCTTGTGGACGACCTGAATGCAGCCGGCTTCTCGGCTGGGCATTCGATGTTCGCGCAGTTCTTCAAGGACATCAATGAACAACTGAACCGCGAGGTAGAACCGCAGGGCCTCAAGATATCCGCAGGCATCGTCGAGTTCTCGACAGTGTTGAAGGACGTTCCGTTCGCCAGGGCCACGCTGCGCAAGCTGATTGAAGGACACCTGCCCACTATTTACGATCTCATCAATAACCAAGTCCTCACCCCGGCGCGCGAGTGGCTCAAACGCGAGAGGGGCAAAGGAAACATACTGGTGATCGTGGATGAATTGGATCGCATCCCGCAGAGAGTGCTGAACGATCAAGGTCTGACGAATCAGCGGAACATCTTCGTGGATCATGCCGGGATTTTGCGGGCGCTGGCGTGCCCCGTTCTTTACACGGTCCCGTGGAACTAGCTTACAGCGATGCGCACGTGCCCCTGAAGACGAACTACGGCTGCGACATTCGTTTTCTGCCGCTGATCCCGGTCGCGCAGCGGGACGGCCGCGACCACGCCGAGGGTTGCACGCGCTTTGCCGGATCGTGAATCACCGGGTTGTCAAGGCGGGCGTGACTCCACAGGAATTCTGCCCGGACTCGACTGTGCTGGAGGGTCTCTGCCGCGCGTACGGTGGGCATATTCGGACTCTTTTCGTTCTGCTGGCCTCGGCCATGGACCGATGCGACGAGCTGCCCGTAACACGCGCAGTTGTAGAGCGCACGATCCGCCGCCAGGCGATTGATCTCTCCTTGTCGTTGCGGCCGGCACATTGGGACGCGCTGCGCAAGATACACGCGTCCAAAGCGGAACTTGCCGACAATCCGGATTTGTGGAATGCCTTGATCCGTAATCTCTTGGCTTTCGCGTACGAGGACGAATCCGGAGTCTGGTACGATTGGAACGCGCTGCTGGCCGCGGTTCCGGGAGTGGCGAAATGACAGCAGCGATGACTCCGCCGGTTTTGTTATCGGCCGAGAACCAGGTCGAATTCGCCGCGCTCGCCAGGATGCTCCACCTCGCCGAGGGCTTCAGGTTGGCGTTTGTGCGCGTCAACCATGCGTCTCTGCGCGACTGCGTGGTGGGCGAGCTGCGGGCGCGCTTCCCGGAAAAGAAGATTCTCGCCCTAACGCTGAAACCCCCGCTGGAGGATGGCACGGTAGTCCATGGCGTGGTGACGCAGCTTCAGGAGGCGGTCGGCGGCGGTCACCCGGACGCGATATTCGTTTTTGGGCTGGATGCGATGTTCGATCCCGCGGCACGGGACTCACCGGCGCTCGACATCTTGAACCTCAATCGGGATTACCTGGTCAAACGCTTTCTGTGCCCGGTAGTCTTCTGGGTTGCCGAGTTCGGCGTGCGGGAGTTGATGTCGCGCGCTTCGGATTTTTGGGCGATCCGGTCGGGCACATACCACTTCGTGGGCGAGACCGAAGACGCCCGGTCCACGCTCGAGCGAGTAGAGGATGGCTTCGATTGGAGCCTGGACCTGCGCGAGAAGCACGAGCGCACCGAAATACTGTGGCATGTGTTGAAGGAGGCGGAGAGCGCTGAGCGGCCAGACCCCGCGGTACTGGCAGCAACCTTGTACCAGCGTGGACGGGCACTGGAATTTGGAGAGACCGCCGATGGCGGTCGTGAGCATTTCGAGCGCGCGTTGGCACGCTATCGGTAGATCGGAGATCGCCGAGGAGAGGCCAACTGCATTCGGCATCTGGGCGACATAGCGATTCGGCAGTCCCGCTACGCGGATGCGGAGGCGCTCTACCAGCATGTGCTCCTTCTCTAAGGCCAAATAGGCAATCGCGCGGGCGAGGCCAACCGCGTCCAGAAGCTGGGCGATGTAGCGGTCCGGAACGCCCGCTACGCAGACGCAGAGAAACAACCAACAGGCGCCGGCCTTCTATTCTCAGATCGGGGATCGTTTGAGTCAGGCGAGTGAGGCCAACTGCCTACGGAGCTTGGGCGGCGTGGCATTCGGCCGGGAGCGATACGCGGAGGCCAATGATCTCTACCGGAGGGCGCAGCCCATCTGCCTCCAATTCGGAGACCGATTAGGAGAGGCTAACTGCGCGCAGAGCATGGGCGAAGTGGCGACCCAAGAGGCCCGCTTCGTGGAGGCCGCGGAGTTCTATCGTCAGGCGCTCCCCATCTATCGCCAAATCCGAGAGCGATTGGGTGAGGCCAACTGTATAAAGAGCCCCGGTGAAGTGGAACGGCTGCGGTCCCGTTGTTCGGAGGCCGAGAAGCTCTACCAACAGGCACTGCATACTCCAACATCGGCCTCACCGCCCAAGCCCAGCAAGTCCGCGACGAATTTAATCAGTCACAGCCTTAGAGTCAATCAGTCCCCGAATCTCCGCGATGAAATCCGCCACCGGCTTAGCCCCCAGATCGCCATGCTTCCGATGCCGCACAGACACCTGCCCGGTCTCCGCTTCGCGCCCCCCCACCACGAGCATGTAAGGAATCTTCTGCAACTGCGCATCGCGGATCTTCAGATTGACCTTCTCGCTGCGGTCGTCCACCGTCACCCGGATGCCGGCCGCCTCCAACTGGTCCCGCACCGCGTAAGCGTAGTCCGACTGACGGTCGGTAATGGGCAGCACGGCCGCCTGCACGGGCGCCAGCCACACCGGAAACGCGCCGGCATACAACTCGATCAGATACGACACCATGCGCTCCATGGTGCTAATGATGGCGCGGTGAATCATTACCGGCCGGTGATGCTTGCCGTCCGGACCGATATAGTTCAAATCGAATTGGTTCGGCAAATGGAAGTCGACCTGGATCGTCGAGTAAGTCTCTTCATGACCCATTACATCGGCAAGCTGGATGTCGAGCTTAGGTCCGTAGAACGCGGCCTCGCCCGGAGCCGCTACGTACGGCAATCCTAGCGAGTCCATAGCCTCGCGCAGCACACGCTCGCCTAAATCCCACATCGCGTCGTTATCGACAAACTTCTCCTTATTAGCTCTGTCGCCCAAGGACAGCCGGTAGCGGTACTGCGTAATGCCGAGGTCGTGGTAGGCCCGCTCTACAAGCTGCATGACCCGCGTGAACTCGTCTTTGATCTGGTCCGGCGTGCAGAAAATGTGTGCGTCGTTCAGGGTCATGCAGCGCACGCGGCTCAATCCGCTCAATGCGCCGGAGCGTTCGTAGCGATACATGGTGCCCAACTCCGCAATGCGCACGGGCAGATCGCGGTAGCTGCGCGGTTTGGACTCGTAGACCAGGATGTGATGCGGGCAATTCATCGGCCGCAAGACCATCTGTTCGGTTTCCAGATCCATGGGCGGAAACATATCATCGTGATAGTGTTCCCAGTGGCCCGAGCGCTGATATAGTTCCACCTTCGCAAGATCCGGCGTATACACGTGCTGATATCCCGCGGCGCGTTCGCGCTCCAGGATGTAATCCTCCAGCAGTCGGCGAATGGTCGCCCCCTTGGGCAGCCACAAAGGCAAACCGGCGCCCACCAGATCGCTGACCGTGAACAGTTCCAGCTCTTTGCCGAGCTTGCGGTGGTCGCGCTTCTTGGCTTCTTCGAGTTTGGCGAGATACTCTTCGAGATCCTTCTTGCTGAAGAACGCCGTGCCGTAGATGCGCTGCAACTGCTTGTTGTGCTCGTTGCCCTTCCAGTATGCGCCGGCGATGGAGAGCAGCTTGAACGCCTTGATCTTGGAAGTCGAGGGCACGTGCGGGCCGCGGCAGAAATCGATGAAATGCGGGCCGAGGGTGTATTCGCTGAAGACGTCGCCGGCGCGCTCGGCGATGAGTTCCTTCTTCATCCAATCGCCGTCGTATTTGCGCAGTCCCTCGTCCTTGGGGGTCATGATGCGCTCGTAGGGCAGGTCGCGCGACTGGATTTCCCACATGCGCTTCTCGATTTTTTCCAGGTCTTCGGGAGTGAAGGCGGTGGGCCGGTCGAAATCGTAATAGAAGCCGCTGTCGATGGGCGGACCGATGCCCAGTTGGGTTTCGGGGAACAGCTCCAGCACGGCGGCGGCCAGCAGGTGCGCGGTGGAATGGCGGTAGACCGTGAGGGCGGCGGGGTCTTTGGCAGTTAGGATCTGGATGGTAGCGTCGGATTCCAGGGGACGAGTCAGATCGTATAACTCGCCGTTCACTTTGGCGACAATGGCGGCGTCGGCCAGGCGCGGACTGATGGCGCGGGCGATGTCGATGGGGCGGCTGCCCGCTGGGACGGACTGTTGACTGCCGTCGGGCAGGGTAATTGCTATGTCACTCATAGGGAAATTTTAGGGTAACACGGGGTGGGTGGCGGGTGAGAGAATGGGAAGCGAAGGCCGATGATTTCAACGAAGGATCCGCGCGCGATTGCACGCGCACGTCTGCTGGACGCCCGGGCGCTGTTGAGAGCCAGGCGCTTCGACGGCGCGTTTTATCTCTCCGGGTACGCGGTTGAGCTGGCGCTGAAGGCGCGAATTTGCCGCACACTCAAATGGCGCGAGTTTCCGCAGAGCGGGCGGGAGTTCGAAGATTTCAAGTCGCTTAGGACCCATGACCTGGATGTCCTTCTAAAATTCTCGGGCGCATGGGAACGTGTAAAGGCCAAGCACACGACGGACTGGTCCGTAGTTGCCGATTGGTATCCTGAAAGGCGCTATCAGGAAATTGGCCTGACGACTCCCGCGGAGGCAGCGGAAATGGTAGAGTGCGTAGAGAGGCTCTTGAAGGTCCTGTGATTAATATTAACCGTCTCCGCAAGGCGATGCGCCATATCGTCTCTAAGAAGGGCGATCTCACCTTATTCGCCCTTTTCAGGCGCGCGGACGGGCTTGGCGCCTGGGACTTGATCGTCGCGGCTCCATGGCTTGAGGGGAGCAAATACAAGTCGGTTTCTGAGATTGTGGATCTGCTCGTTGAGTCCATTGGCAGAAAATCGCTTGTGAACTTCGCGAGAGTGGAACCGATTCCGGCAGACAACCCGACGATCAAATTCATCTTGAAGAACTATCCTGTCGACGACGGTGAGCTGCGCATTCCACCCACTGGCCTATTCGATTTGCCGATCGAGGAGGTAATCATCCTGCGCGCCAAACGGCCGGCTACGAAGAAGCCGGCGCGCAGAGCGCTGCAACGCGCGAGTTGAGCCTTCTCACCGCAACCGCTGGAAGATAGCATCCAAGAACTCGTCCTCCCGGTCGATCTGCACCCCGATCCGCAGCCAGTAGAGCGGCAGGGGCGCGAGCAGGTGGTCCGCGTCTTCACAGAGGTTGACCAGGTCCTTCTCGGTGGTGACCACCGCCTCCACGCCGTCCTCGCGGAACTGGCGGCCCATATTGCGCAGTTCGTTCGGCCGGTAGGAGTGGTGATCCTCGAATTCGATGCACGCCTCCACATGTAGTCCGAGGGACTCGAGCGTGCACCAGAAATACCCCGGGTTGCCCAATCCGCAGAAGCCGGCTACGCGCGCGTAAGGCAACGCATCGATGGCCACGGTTTCGCCGGTGGCGGCGGAAACCCAGGCCTCCGGCTGCGCGCGCGCATGAAAGACCGGCGCGCGCGGATTGTGTCGCCGCAGGAAATGCTCGGCACCCTCAACCACGCGGCCCGATTCGCTGCGCGTGACGACGAAGATATCCGCGCGCGACAATCCCCCCAGCGGCTCGCGCAGGCGCCCCAGCGGCAAAGGATAGCCGCCACCAAAGGGATCGAGCGCATCCACCAGCACGATGTCGAGACGGCGATCGAGCCGCGCGTGTTGAAACCCGTCGTCGAGGACGATCGCGTCGACGCCGAATTCTTGTTCCAGCAATCGACCCACGCGCCAGCGGTCCGCGCCGATGCCGACGGGCGCAACTCCCGCGCGCAGGAACAGTTGCGGCTCGTCGCCGGATTGGCTCACCGGCACGTGCGCGCCTGCGGCCACGGCTTGGCGCGGATGCAGCGATTGGCGGCCATAGCCGCGCGTGAGGATGCCGGGGTTCCAGCCGGCGTCCTTCAGACGGCGGGTCAAATGCAGGACCATGGGTGTCTTGCCAGTGCCGCCCACCGTAATGTTGCCGACGCCGACGACCGGGGCTTGCAGGCTACGGCGGCGCGCGAGGTTGCGCGCGCGATTCAGCCTGCCGCCCAAAATCCAGAGCTGCGAGAGTGTCCAAAGGAAAGCGAAGCCGGGTTGGGCCGGGCGGTACCGGGGCACATGCCGGGCAAAGATTTCCTGCGCGTGGCGGACCGCGATTGCGGTGGCTCCCTGACGGGCGCGCGCGCAGGATAATGCTTTAGCGCCGAGGTCCGTGGCGCGGGTGGGGTCTTCCAGGATGTCGGAGACAGCGGCAGCCAGCGTCGCTGCGTCGCGCACTTCGACCAGCGCGCCGGCCGCACGGAAATCGGTCGCGATTTCGGCGAAGTTCTCCAGGTGCGAACCCGTCACGATGGGGCGCGCGGCCAGCGCGGGCTCCAGGATGTTGTGGCCGCCGCGCGCGGCCAGCGTGCCACCTATGAAGACTACGTCCGCTAGCGGGAACAGGCTGGCGAGCTCACCGATGGAATCGAGCAGCAGTGCCCCGGGCAATGGCAATTCCTCGGAACCCGCCAAACCGGAGCGGCGGACGAACGGGATACCGGCGCGCGCCAGCGCCTGCGCGACCGCATCGAAGCGCTCCGGTTTGCGGGGGGCGAGCAGCAGAAGCAAAGCCGGCTGGCGGGCGGACACCTGCCGAAAGGCGGCAATCACGGCATCGTCTTCGTCCGCATCCCCGGCGGCGGCGGGCGGCATGGTGCTGGCGGCGATCCACACGGCGCGCGGATGAAGCCGTTCGACGAAGCCGCGGACCGGCGACTCCGGGGCAAGCGCCGGCGCCTGGAAATCGTACTTCAGGTTACCGGAGGCGCGCACTTTATCCGGCGGTGCGCCGATCCGGACCCAACGCTGCCGCATTTCTTCGCTCTGCGCGAGCAGCAGATCGACTTGCGCGAGCACGCCGCCGAAGAACCAGCGCAACGCCCGATAGCGGGCGATGGCCCGGTCCGATACGCGGGCGTTGACCAGCAATAGGCCCGCGCCCCCGCGCTTCGTCTCCCGAAAGAGGTTAGGCCATACCTCGGTCTCCATGACGATTACCAGCGAAGGCCGCAGGGCGCGCCGCACGCGCCGCACGGCGAAAACGTAATCGAGGGGCGCATAAAACACGCCCGCGAGGCCCTGTAGTTTTTGGGTGGCGGTTTCATATCCGGCCAGGGTGGAGACCGAAACGAAGACCGGAGAGCGCGGCAGGCGCACGTGCAATTGCCGCACCAGTTCAACGGCCGCGACCGCTTCGCCGACGGAAACGGCGTGCAACCAAATCGCGCCAGGGACGGTCTGTCTAAAGGAAGCGGGCAGGTATCCGCAGCGCTGCTTCAAGGACTTGAGGTAAGCGCGCTGGCGCAGGCCGCGCCACACCAGATAGAGCAGGACGATGGGCAGGCCGAGCGCCTGAAGGAGGCGGTAGAGTAAATAAATGCCTTTTATTTTCAAACGGTTGGCTCTAATCACGAGTATAGCGATGGCGCTCGCGCCAGACAAGGCGTTACCGGCCAAGAAAGAGGAACCCAAGTTCACGCCGGGACCGGCAGACAGCTATGCGTCGCGGCAGACCAATGAGAAGGTCACCATCGGGGTGCTGCCGTATTTCAACGATGAGGACACCCTACCGGTGTTCGGCAAGCACAATCCCTACAAGTACGGAGTGCTGCCGGTGCTGGTGGTCATCCGAAACGATGGCTCGAAGACCATTAAGGTACAAAATCTACAGGCGGTGTGGACCGGGCCGAACGGCGACAAGGTGGAGGCGACCCCGGCGAAGGACATTCGGTATCTGACGCCGCCACGGCGTCCCAGCGCGATGCCGAGTCCGCTGCCCGCGAGCCTGGGGAAAAAGAACCCGTTGGACGATTGGGAGATCGAGGGACGCGCGTTTTCCGCGGAGGTGTTGCCGCCGGGCCAGTCGGCCAGCGGCTTCTTTTATTTCCAGACCGGATATCAGCGAGGCGCGAGCCTGTACCTGAGCGGGTTGCGCGAGGCGGAATCGGGGCGGGAGTTGCTGTATTTTGAGATTCCGATCGTGGAGAAGTGATCCTCGGATTGCAGCCGGGCTGAAGCCCCGCGCGGACTGAAGTCCGCCCTCCAAACGAATCTCTGGCGGCTTCGTCATCGTAAGTTATGATGCAGGACCTTCGTTATGGACTCCGCCGGCTGCGGCAATCGCCGGGATTTGCCATCGTCTGCGTGCTGACACTGGCTCTGGGCATCGGGGCGAACACAGCCATCTTCACGCTGGTGGACGCGGTCATGCTCAAGTCCCTGCCGGTGAAGAACCCCAAAGAGCTGTACCGGCTGGGAAGCGGCAACAGTTGCTGCGTGCTGGGAGGACTGCAGAACCACTGGGACATTTTTCCCTATGAGCTGTATCAGCAACTCCGCGATCACACGCCGGAGTTCAGCGAGATGGCCGCATTCCAAGCCGGCGACACGGAATTGAGCGTGCGGCGCAGCGGATCGAGCAGCCGCGCCGAGCCATATGCGGGCGAATTCGGGGGCCGCGTGCGTGCCGACCCGCCCGATTTCTGGCTGCCGGTGGCCACCGAGCCGCTCCTGAATGGGCAGAATTCGATTTTGGACGGCCCGGGGTTTTATTGGCTTTACATTATCGGACGCGTGAAACCGGGAGCGCAGGTGTCCGGCATCCAACTGAAGGTTACGGCGCAACTGGAACAGTGGATCGCCATCCAACCCAGTATTTCGCCTCAATACCGGGCCAACATGGGGAAGCAGCAGATCCTGGTGACGCCGGCCGCGGGCGGTGTGGCTTCTCTGGAGACCGAGACGTCCGCCGGGTTGCGGCTGCTGATGACGATTTCCGGGCTGGTCCTGCTGATCGCTTGCGCCAACATCGCCAATCTGCTGCTGGCCCGCGGTGCGGCCACGCGCGCGGAGACGGCCATTCGCGTGGTGTTGTGTCAATGCCGTGCCGACGGCGGGCAGCTTCAATGTGGACTACGTCGACGGCGCCTGGGCGGAGAATACGATCGACGCCAGCAATGCTCCGCCGGCCGGAGCGGCGAATCGCTTCCGATGCACCTCGACACCCTCGCCCGCTGCGATGGTAACCTAGGATGAGCCACTCGCGAGAAGTGGGAGGGGACATGTCGTCTACGAGCTTGAGCCCGGATTGCGATCCCATGCCAGGCAGCGATTCGGCCGCGCCATCGGAACGGTCCATACGGATCCTGAGTGTCGACGATCACCCCGTTTTCCGAGAGGGTCTATACCGAATCATCGGCTCGCAGGACGACATGCAACTCGTTGCACAGGCCGCTAATGCCGCCGATGCCCTGAAGCAATTCCGTGTTCATCGCCCCGATGTCACTCTCATGGATCTCCGCCTGCCAGGGACGAACGGAACCGATGCCATCGTGGCGATACGAGGCGAGTTTCCGCAAGCCCGCATCATCGTCCTGACCACGTCTGAAGCCGACGCAGAGATCCAGCGCGCACTTCGCGCCGGTGCGGCGGGCTATGTCTTGAAAAGCGCGCGCCGGAATGAACTGCTGACGGTAATTCGGTCGGTGCATGCGGGGAATCGATGCGTGCCCGCGGATATCGCGGCGCGTCTCGCGGAGCGCGGGGGCAACAATACCCTCACGGAACGTGAGGTTGAGGTTCTCCGGCTGATTCAAAACGGTGCGAAGAACAAGGAGATCGCCGGGCAGCTCAGCATTTCGGAGGCTACCGTGAACTTCCACATCAAGAACATTGTGGGCCGCCTGCAGGCCAACGACCGGACTCATGCGGTGACCATCGCGATCCGGCGCGGCATTCTCCAGGTTTGATTGCCACATGACTCTAGAAAACTATAGTCCTACAACTAAACACATGGAGAGTTGCGGGCAGCAGTAGACGATATATTCTGGAAGAGGATCGGTCGTGACCAGAAGAGCGGAGATCGTGCGGGCTTTGGCCGGCCTGCTGTTTCTGGCCGCCTTGCCCAGCCGAAGCTCCGCGCTCGACCCAAGCCAACCTTTCGGCAGCTACCTGCAAACCCACTTTACTCCTGCTGAAGACGGGCTCCCTTCCGCAATCGTCACCGACATCGTTCAGTCTCGCGACGGTTTCCTCTGGTTAATTGTAAACAGCCGATTCCTGGCCCGGTTCGACGGCCAGCACTTCACTAGTTTCAACGAGCCCGCGAACGTCCGAGCCCTGGCAACGGCTCCAAACGGCGACTTGTGGCTGGGCATAAGCGACCACCTGGAGCGCATCCCGGCCGCAGCGTTGAATCAATTCGGACGCTTTCCGGGTATCTCGTATCCATTCCCCCGAGGCCCCAGCGACATCGTCTGCCTCCACGTCAGCCGGGATGGCACGCTGTGGGTGGGTACCACGGCCGGTCTGTATCGCCTTGCGGATGGCTCCTTTTCGTCGATCGTGCCTGGTTTGGCCATCCACCGAATTGAAGAAGCTTCAAATTCACATATTCTGGCCGTCACGTCGGCAGGTTTCATAGAGTGGGATGGCTCGCACACCGTTGAGCACCCCGAGATTGCCGCGGAACTTGACGTGAAACCCGGCGAAATATTTCAAGTCCTGGAGGACAGCCATGGCGTTACCTGGTTCTGCACACGCAAAGGAGTGGCCCGCCGGATTGGCAACTCCATCGAAAAGCTTCGGCCCTACGGCGTCAGGGGATATGGCGCCACGCGCGCGTACGAAGATCCCCAGGGCAACGTCTGGTTGTTCAAGGAGGATGGACTGTATCGGGCAACGGCCAGCGGTCTCGAACTCGCGTTCGCGAGCCAGAATCTACGGTGGATCTATGGCGATGTCGACGGCGACTTATGGGTTGGCACAAATGGGGAAGGCCTCTATCGGTTCAAGGACCGGGCGGTCCAAATGTTCACAAAATCCGACGGCTTGCCGAATAACGTGATCATGACCGTCCTGGCAACGTCGGATGGCGGGCTTTGGACTGGCGCGAATTGCGGCGGAATATCGCGTTTCGATGGCAAACGCTTCAAAACCTACAACGAGAAGGATGGCCTTCTCAATAGCTGCGTCTGGTCTCTGGCCGAAGACACGAATCGTGACCTGTGGATCGCGACGTGGGGCGGCGGCGCCTTCCGCTTTCGAGGCGGCCACTTTACGCAATTCTCGAAAGGTCAAGGGCTTACCAGCGATATCGTGAGGGGCCTGATTGCCGCCAGGGACGGCTCCGTCTGGCTGGCTACCGACGACGGCGTGACGCGCATCCGGAACGGACAGGTTCGCAATTACCACACAACGGAGGGCTTGTCTAGCAATCATACGATCACTCCATTTGAAGACCGCGCGGGCGGCATCTGGATCGCAACCAGCCGGGGCTTTGACCGGTTGGACGGCGAGCGGTTCGTCAGCCGCGTGCCATTTCCCGAGCACGGCACCTTCCCCATCGGAGAAGACGAGTTCGGCAACATTTATGTAAGTGTGGCCCCGTCTGGAGAGGTTCGGCGCATCAACAACGGCCAGCTTGATCCCGTCGCTGCCTATCTCAGAGTCACCGGAATGGTGGAGACGCAACGACGCGAACTATGGCTGAGCGGAATAGGCATTACTAGGGTTTCGTCGAACATGCTCCAGCAACCGCCGGCGCAAGACGAACCACTGGATTATGAATCATTCGGAGTCGCGGACGGCATGGCTGCACCGCAATCCACCAACGGTCACCCCAACTCTTCACTCAGCAGGGACGGCAAGCTCTGGGTGGCGACCTTGCAAGGGCTCGCCATGATGGACCTCCCGCGTCTCCCAAGGAGGGCTGAGAGACCTTCCATCTATGTAGAGGAAGTGACTGTGGGCAGGAAGACGCAGTTTCCCGGTCACGCGCTGGTTCTTCCGCCGGGAACGCACCATGTCGAACTGCAATTCGACGTGATCGAGATCTCGTCCCCAGAAAAGAGCCGCTTGCAATATCGGCTGGACGGTGTGGACTCCGAATGGCTCGATGCCACCCACCCCGTTCGCGCGACTTATTCGAATATTCCTCCGGGTGCACACGCCTTTCACATCCGAGCGTGCAATCGCGACGGGATTTGGGATCGGGCCGGTACGGTCTACACGATCACGCAGTTGCCCTATTTTTACCAAACGCGCGTCTTCCAGTTCGGCTCGGGCGCCCTGCTGATCGTGCTCTTGATCGGCGTCTACCAACTCCGGGTCCGTCAGATCGCAGCCGCCATGAACAGCCGGTTCGATGAGCGCCTGGCGGAGCGCACGCGCATCGCCCGCGATTTTCACGATACGTTGCTGCAGACGATTCAAGCCAGCAAACTGGTGGCGGATGACGCCTTGGCGACGAATACCGACCCTGGGCCTTCGCGGGATGCCCTCTCCGTGTTGTCGGGTTGGCTGGGTCAGGCAACTGAGGAAGGCCGTTCGGCCCTCGATTCCCTGCGAAGCTCGACCGTGGAGGGCAACGATCTGGGGGAGGCATTTCGGCGCGCGGGCGAAGAGTGTTCTTTTCAGCACCAGATCGATTTCGGCGTGTCGGTGGAAGGCAGTGGCCGGGAAATGCACCCCATCGTCCGCGACGACGTTTATCGGATCGGATTCGAGGCCATCCGGAACGCCTGCGCCCATTCCGGCGCTGACCGGGTGACAGTGGAGTTGAGTTACTTGGAGAATCTGGTGCTGCGCGTCCGCGACAATGGCAAAGGTATCGACCCAGACATCGCCGCGAAGGGGCGCGGCGGCCATTTCGGACTAGTTGGAATGTATGAGCGGGCGGCGCGAATCAAGGGCAAGCTGACGATCTCAAGTTCCTTCGGCGCCGGCGCCGTAGTGGAACTGGTGGTTCCGCGGAGTATTGTATTCCAATCCGCAAATCCAGTGCGGCCACGGCTGTTAGCCAAGGTCAAACGGATCTTCCTTCGGCCATTCCGCCGGGGTCTCTAGAAAAATATAGGGACCCCTCTCCTGGATTTGAGGGTGCGCGGAGGAATCCTCCGGCGTATCGTAACAATATAAGCACTAGGGAACACAAGGCGCGGAAACGCATGGGGGCCCATCGCAGCAAGGTCTTCGCGGAATGCGTAGGCGCGCGGAAAATGTCAGTGCGCGACTCGACATATGGAGCAGGACAGGAGGATGCGTCGCCATTCCGATTGATGTCATGAAACGACAACCCATGGGTGGTCCGGCCCTGGATTTGCGAAGAGGGTCGGCTGGGTTGCGAGTAGAGGGAGCAGCAGCAACCCGAAAATTATCGTAAGGCTGAACCTTGGCCGCGCAAATCTCCGATCCGCAATGGTTCAGTAAGTCTGTTTAAAACATTTCTCGAAAAAGAAAGGATAACTATGTCTCAAAATAACGGTAACTCGAAGCGCAGTGAAAAAGGACTCCTGACACCGGATAACTGTGTCGTGGCGTTCATCGACCATCAACCCCAAATGCTGTTCGGAACCTCGAACTTCGACCGCCAGTCGATCATCAATAGCACCGTCGCCCTCGCCAAGGCGACGCGAATTTTCGACGTGCCGGTTGTGTTGACCACGGTCGAGACCAAGAGCTTCAGCGGCAACATCTGGCCTCAGCTCAAGGCAGTCTTCCCCGGTCAAGAGCCCATCGAGCGCTCCTCAATGGATTCGTGGGACGACAAGAATTTCGTGGCTGCCATCGAAAAGACCGGGCGCAAGAAGATCGTGCTCGCCGGCTTGTGGACCGAGACCTGCATCGCGCTGCCCACCATTCAGGCGATTCACGATGGCTACGAAATTTATGTGGCCGAGGATTGCTGCGGAGACGTCAGCCAGTTGGCGCACGACAATGCCATGCGCCGGGTTGTACAGGCCGGGGCCAAGCCGGTAACTGCTCTGTCCACGCTTCTGGAATGGCAGCGCGATTGGGCGAATCGCGACACGTACGACGCAGTCATGGATCTGGCGAAGAACCATTTCGGGGCCTACGGTATCGGCGTGGAATACGCCTACACGATGGTCCACGGCGCGCCGCCTAGCGTCTTTCCGGAGTACGTGGTCCCTGCGCCCGCACTAGCACACAAATAGCTCGGGAGGCATGACATGAATCAACAGCCCTCAGACCTGATTCTCCATAACGGTAAGATTGCGACCCAAGACGATCGCCGCTCCCTAGTACAGGCGGCGGCGATTCGGGACGGCAAGTTCCTCGCGGTCGGAAGCGACTTCGACGTCATGCGCTACCGTGACGAGCGCACTAAGCTGATCGATCTGAACAAGCGCACCGTAATTCCCGGGCTCAACGACTCGCACCTCCATCTGATTCGTGGCGGCCTCAACTACAACCTGGAACTCCGGTGGGATGGGGTTCCGTCTCTCGCGGACGGTCTGCGGATGCTTCGCGAGCAGGCGCAAAGAACTCCGCCCGGTCAATGGGTGCACGTGGTAGGAGGCTGGTCCGAATTTCAGTTCGCCGAGCGCCGTATGCCGACCCTCGACGAACTGAACCAAGCCGCGCCGAATACCCCGGTCTTCGTGTTACATCTCTACGACCGGGCCCTTCTGAACCAGGCTGCGCTCCGCGCGGTCGGCTATACCAAGGACTCACCCAATCCACCGGCCGGCGAAATTGTTCGCGACGGCGCCGGTAAACCGACCGGCATTCTCATCGCAAGGCCGAACGCCCTCGTCCTGTATGCCACGCTCGCCAAGGGCCCGAAGCTGCCACCGGAATATCAGGTCAACTCCAGCCGACATTTCCTGCGGGAACTCAACAGGCTGGGGATTACTAGCGCGATCGATGCCGGGGGCGGATTTCAGAACTATCCGGAGGACTACCAGGTCATCGAAGAGCTTCACAAGAATGGTGAATTGACGGTCCGGATTGCCTACAATCTATTCACGCAGAAGCCCAAGGGCGAGCTCGCCGACTTCCAAAACTGGACCGGTATGCTCAACCCACGGCAAGGCGACGATTATTTTCGCCACAATGGCGCTGGAGAGATGCTGGTCTTTTCGGCTGCGGATTTCGAGGACTTTCTCGAACCGCGCCCCGACATGCCAGGTGTCATGGAGCAGGAGCTGAAGCCTGTGGTGGGCCTGCTGGCGAAGAATCGCTGGCCCTTCCGCCTCCACGCCACTTACGACGAGACGATCACACGGGCGCTCAATGTGTACGAAGAGGTGAACCGGGAGGTTCCGCTTCAGGGCTTGCACTGGTTCATCGACCACGCGGAAACCATCTCGCAGCGCAACATGGATCGGATCGCGGCGCTGGGCGGTGGGATCGCGATTCAGCACCGCATGGCATTTCAAGGTGAGTATTTCCGCGACCGGTACGGAAGCATCGAGATTAAGCGAACTCCGCCTATCCGGGAGATGCTGCGGACTGGACTGCCGGTGGGAGCCGGCACCGACGCGACACGTGTGGCCAGCTATAACCCGTTTGTATCGCTTTACTGGCTCGTCACAGGGAAGACGGTCGGCGGCCTATCGATGTATGACCAGGATCACCGTTTCGATCGAATGGAAGCTCTGCGCCTGTGGACGGTGGGAAGCAGTTGGTTC
>Ga0302324_100006740_pt1 | contig 24628 bp, 21 predicted proteins | sample Palsa_T0_1_FD_201949 | JGI IMG/M metagenome (GOLD analysis project Ga0302324, IMG submission 201949) | Peat permafrost microbial communities from Stordalen Mire near Abisko, Sweden - Palsa_T0_1 | ecosystem: Environmental > Terrestrial > Soil > Palsa > Peat permafrost | place: Sweden: Abisko... | reverse complement strand
ATTTCGGGAACTCGGAGGGGATGGGTCCTGATCCAACGGCATTGGCCGGAGGTTTATGATGGAACTTCGCGACGATCCACGACTTCGGCATATCCTCGACTCGGCGGCCGATCTTCCGCCGGCACGCCGGGCGGCGTATTTGGACTCAGCATGCGCCGGCGACACACTGCTTCGCATTGAGGTCGAAAGGCTTCTTGTTGACCTCGAAAGGGCCGGCCAATTCCTCAAGGATCCAACGATCGAGCCTCCCTCGACCAACCGAGCGCCAACGACGCTCTCCGCAGCGCTGACCGGGATTGGCAGCCATGTTGGACCCTACAAACTTCTGCAAAAAATCGGCGAAGGAGGCATGGGCATCGTCTACATGGCCGAGCAGGAACATCCCGTTCAGCGGAAGGTCGCATTCAAGATCATCAAAGCCGGAATGGATACCAAGCAGGTGGTCGCGCGCTTCGAGGCCGAGCGCCAGGCCCTGGCGATCATGGAACACCCCAACATCGCCAGGATTCTCGATGCCGGCGAAACACAAACGGGCCGGCCGTACTTCGTCATGGAACTGGTGCGTGGCATACCGCTGACTAAATACTGCGATGCCAACAACCTGACTACCAAGCAACGGCTGCAACTGTTTATCCCCATCTGCCGGGCGGTCCAGCACGCACATCAGAAGGGGATCATTCATCGCGATCTCAAGCCATCGAACGTACTGGTGACACTGCATGATGGTGTGCCGGTTCCGAAAATCATTGACTTCGGCATCGCCAAGGCCACAGGCAAACGTCTGACCGACAAGACACTCTTCACCGAATATCAGCAGTTTCTTGGCACGCCGGAATACATGTCCCCGGAGCAGGCGGAGATGAGCGGCCTGGATGTCGACACGCGCGCCGATGTCTACGCGCTGGGGGTGATGCTCTATGAACTGCTGACAGGCACAACGCCAATCGAAGCAACGACCCTGCGCCAGGCAGCCTATGGGGAGATGCAGCGGATCATCAGAGATATCGAGCCGCCTCTGCCGAGCACGCGGATCAACCAGCTTGACGAAAAGACCGTGACCGACCTCGCCTCTCATCGGGGAATCGATCCGCAAAAACTGAAGCGACTGGTCCGCGGTGAACTCGATTGGATTGTGATGAAGTGCCTGGAGAAGGACCGTTCGCACCGTTACGAAACGGCCAGCAATCTGGCCAACGATTTGTCCCGGCATCTCAACGATGAGCCCGTCGAAGCGTCGCCGCCGTCCGCGTTCTATCGGCTGAAAAAGCTGTACCGTCGGCGTCGTCTCCCCCTCCAAGTGGCGGCCGCGTTCGCGCTGCTGCTGATGGTGTCGATCGCCCTCGGCATCATAGGGATCGCGATCCATGTTCGTGATTTGCACGCCGAGCAGCAGCGAACGCTGGATGCGCTGCGCGATGCTCAGAACCAGCGGGACGAGGCAGAGCGGAGACGTCAGGAAGCAGAGCAGCAGAAAGCGATCGCTCAGAGTCGATTCAACGATGTTCACGAGTTGTCCAAATCCCTCTTCAGTGTTGCCGATCAGCTCGGCAGCATTCCGCGCAGCGAGCCGGCCCGGGCAAATCTAGTCAAGACGTCGCTGGCATATCTGAACAAACTCGTAGCTGATGCTGGGACTGACGAGGCATTGGAGAAAGAACTGGCTGATGGGTATGGCCGTGTCGCGGAAATTCAGTCAAGTCTGGACGATGAGCCCGGCAAGGAGAAGAGTGAGCAAGCGAGATTTGATATCATCAAACGGCTGTACGATGCCCACCCCGACGATCTGGATCGGCAGAAAGACATGGCCTGGGCATATGACAGTCTCGGCTATAGCAAGGGGTTCTGGGGCAACGGCCCTGGGGCAATAGAGTTGATGGAGAAGTCCGACGAGATCTGGAAGCCCTTGCTTCAGAAGCACCCAAACGATGAGAAGATTCTAACGGGCGCGTACTTCAACACCTGGCGGCTAGGCTGGGCTTGGAGCAGCAAAGGAGATACGGGCAAAGCTTTGGAGTGTTTTCGTCGTTCCGAGAAAATCATGCAGGTGGTCGTAGATGCCACAAAGAATTCATCGTGGAGGACGACCCTATTTGATATCCGCAGAGCGATCTCCCAAATGGAGATTCCACCCGGCGACAACGCAGCCCAGATTGGTTTTCGTAGACAGGAATTGGTGACAGCTCAGAAGCGCTATCAGGCCAATCCAAATGACCCCCAGGCGCGGGACCACTTGGCCTGGTCCTTGATGATGCTTGGCAAGGCCCTGCGGCCCGTGGATTCGACTGAAGCTCGGGCCGACTTCCAGCAAGCGATGCCCTTGTTTCAAGCGGAATTCGACGCCGACCCGGTCAATTCGGGCAGCCGATGGGACTGGGCAACCATCAATAGTGAAATGGGAGATTCGCTGGTTGACGACAAAGGAGACTGGGCCGCATCGCTGGTTTACTACCAAATGGCGCTGCCGATCTGGAAGCGCGTGGTCGCCGATGGCCAGGGTGATGAGTCGTTTATGCTCGTAAATACCTATGAGCGCATGGGCACAGCCTGCGGCCACACCGGAGACAAGGCCGGTGCGATCCAGAACCTTCGCAGCGCTGAGATGATTCGATTGGGCCTCAAAGACGAAAATCCCGACACCGCTCAGGGTCAGGTGAATCTGAGCACCCTCTACGGGAAACTTGCCGACCGCATGGTCGAGTTGAACGATCAAGATGGTGCGGCTGAGCTATTTCGACAAGCGCATCGCGGTCGCCCAGCAATTGTGCAAAACCGCCCCGGAACAAGGCAACGCGCTCCTGGCCGATCTGCAAAAACAATTCGCCGGGAATCCACAACTCCACGCGGCCGTTATTTCCCGATTGGTCGAAACATACCGCAGCCTCGGCCGCAACGACGATGCGCAGACACTTCTAGTCTCCACGCGCCCAGCCGCAACACAGCCGTAAACTTCAGAAATCGTGGCCCCCACCTGGCCCCTGTCCCGCCTATTGGGATGACGCGACAAGGCAACGTTCGAGAGAACGTTCCCAAGAAACCGTCGTGTGATCGACAAGCGAGAAGGGACGGTAGCTGCGATGAATTCCCTAAGATCGACCATCGCCAGATTAAGCGGCGCTCGGGCGCGCGGCAGGCGGCACCAACCGTCAGTGGGACAAACGCCTGCCGGCACCGGACTTAAACTTGCCGCGGCCGTTGCGTTCGCTGCGATCGCGACACTTCCGAAGACAGTCGCCGCGGACAATCTGGACTGGGCGGGCCAACCCACTAGCAACTGGGAGGATCTTTTGACTTGGTATGATCCCTCACTGGTCTCTGGATTCAGTGGTCCTCCGACAGCGGGCGACAATGCATTTATCGATGCAGGTGCAGGAGGCCCCGCGCTCACTGGATCCGGCACGGTCAACTCTCTATACGTTGGCTATTTCGTGAGCGGTTTCGGCCAGATTCAGCCATCAGGTTTTGGCGGGGAAGCACTCGATATTTCGACCGCAGGCAGACTGGATGCATCCGGTTCCGTCTACCTCAATGCCGGTTTATCTGACGACGGAAACCTGAACGTTGCTGGGTCAATCCACGATTCCGCTGGCGTCGGAGAGGGCGTCGACATGGGAGGCACCATTTCCGGAAATGGCAGTCTGGCGGTTGGGGGTTCTATCGACTTGGACAATGGTGGCGATATTAGCATCGGCGGTAGCCTGAACGCGAATTCGATTAACCTGCAAGACTTCAGTAGCGTTTCGGTCGGGGGGAACGCAAGCGTGATGGATGGAGTCACCCTTGATAGCGGCACTCTTAATTTCAATGGTGACTCGAGCGTGGGTGGCGCGGTGACCGCCGTTGGTGGCGGAACCATCTTCTTTGGTGGGAACGCAACCATTGGCGGCTCGATTAGCCTTACTGACAGCACCTTGAAGATTGGGGACGGCGGCAGCGTTTCTGCCCTCGGCCCCGTGAGCGTGGGTAGCCAAGCGTCGGGTGCGCAAGGATCTATCCTTGTTTTCCCCTCGGGTCAGCTCTCCATCAGCGGCGATCTTTCGGTTTTGCCCGCATCCGTTGTGGGGGTTAGCGGCACGATCCAGAACCAATCGGCGTACGTTTATGGAGGGGTTGAGATAATCGGCACAGACTCGTCCTGGGTCAATAGCGGTCAATTGCACGTCGATGGCGGATACGTCGAGGTGGGTGATCAGGCGACCGGCTCCTCCACGGATGCAATCCTTGGTGGATCAAACGGCGAGCTCGATGTCGAAGGAACCGGCTCAAATTGGACCGCCTCCGGCAATCTATACGTCGGCAGCACATCGTCCGGCGACGCTGGGAGCGGCGCGCTGGTCGTGGCAAATGGAGCATGGGTTTCAGCTGAAGGCAACATCGCCATCGACAACGGCAGCTCAGCGACGGTGAGCGGGGTGGCCGTTGATCCCGGAGCCCCGGCGGACAATCAACCAAACACGCTCTCCACTGGTGATAATGGCACATTGTCGGTGATCCCCGAGCTTGCCGGCGCGTCCATCCTGACCATCTCCGGCGGGGCATCCGTCTCGGATGCTCACGGATTCATTGGGTTTCTCGATGAGGGCGGTGGGCTTCCCGCCGTCGTTTCGGTCAGCGGACATGACACGGGCTGGGAGAACACGGCCGACCTCAATGTGCAGGGGAATTTGTCGATCACGGATGGGGGCGAAGTTTTTTCCGCGGGGAACGTAACCATCGGCGAGATCAATTCCGACCCCGCACTGGCCGCGCCCAATGGCCTGGTGATTGTCAGTGGTTCGGATTCGGCCTCGAATCCATCCACTCTGAATATCGGTGCGACCGACGAGACGCCGGATCAGGGAAAGCCCAGCATCGCCACGACGGGGGGAGCTGCGAATCTAACCATTTATGGCGGCCTGACCATCGAGCAGGGCGGCGTCGTCAACAACACCGATGGGAACATTCCCACCGGCGGATCGGTGATCGTTCAGGATGCCAATTCGCGATGGAACTGTGCGGGCAACCTGCACGTTGGCACTTCGGGCAGCGCAGCGCTGCTTCTGCCCAATTTTGGCGCGGGAAGTTTGCGGATACAGAACGGCGCTGCGGTGAGTGTGGATGGCAATATCACGATCGATGGCGGTGCGGCGGTGACAGTGAAGGGTCCGGGTGTTGACAGCGGCGAATCTGCGGACAACCAGCCGGGTGCGCTGTCCACCGAGACCGGAACAATGTTCGTCGGAGATTCTGGCAGCGGAAGCCTGATCATCAAGGGAGGAGCGAACGTTTCGGATGGCAACGCCAGCATCGGTGTTTCGGCACCCGGGGTTGGATACACGAGCGCGGTTCTTGTCACCGATCCGGGGTCCGTGTGGGACACAGCAGGCGGGCTAAACATTTCCCTGGGTAATCTGACCATTCAGAATCAGGCCGATGTGAGCGATGCCAATGCCACTCTGGGGCCAGGCTCAGTCGCAACAGTCAGCGGCGGAACATGGTCGAATTCATCGGCGATGACCGTTGGCAGTGGTGCCGTCACTCTTATGCTTGGCGGCACCTTCGTGACCACTCCAGGCGCGATGTTGAACGTCAATTCCGGCGGCTCGGTTTCTGCCGGAACCCTTACTGTCGTTGGGAGCAGCGAGATCATTCTGGGCGGCAACGCCATCATTCCCGGCGGGAGCGTGTCGATCAGCTCCGGAAGCGAGATCACCGCTGGCACGGCGTTCATCTATTCGGGCGCCACGGTGGCAATCAACGATGGCACGCTCTCCGCCAGCGGCCTGATGACCGTCGCGGGGAACCTGACCATCCAAAACACGGGAATGATCGGCGCTGGAACCTTGGAAATTCAACCCGGCGGCGCCGCGACAATCGGCGCGAGCGCGGTGCTTCGAGCAGGTTCGATCCAGATCGGAGATGCCGCCGATCGCTCGTCAACAACTGCCACAACCGGGCTGAATAATGGTGGGCTGGGTCTTTTGAGGCTGACGAACGATCCAGCGATCGTGGCAAGCCAGATTCAAAACGAAGGAACCATCGTCGGTCACTTTTCGCTCGCCGGCAATCTGACCAACGATGGCCTGCTCGATGTGTCCGGCGGCGGCGCGATCGGTGTGGATTCGATCAATGGCAGTCTCAAATTGGAATCCGACAGCATCGTTCGCCTCGAAGCCGTCGGGGCCGCGGCGGGAGATTATGATCAGATCCAGGTTCAAGTCGGTGAGGTCGTCATTGGAGGAGAACTCGATCTGGAGTTCGTCAACGGATACGCGCCTCGAAAAGGCGACACGTTCAAGATAGCTACCGGCGACTGCAGCGGGGCGTTTTCGCAAATTGAGGCCGATGGCATCGGGCCGGGCTGGCAGTATTCTGTGCAGACCGATTCAAGCGGCGTAGTCATTACTTCTCTGAACGATGCGTCCTTACCCGAGCCCTCAAGTGCGTCACTGACCGCACTGTGCGCCGGTTCGCTGCTGGCGCGCCGCCGCCGGGCCTAGCGAAGATAAACGCCGCCTCATACCCTTTGGAGTAGCTATCTCGGGATCAGACTTGCGCCTTAGGGTTTGCATTCAAACCGAGAAAATCAAAATGCGAAGCATCGGCGTGCTGATCTCACTGCTGACGGTTGTTGCGACGGTGGTTGGTGCCAACGCGCAGCCGGGAGATCCGGTCTGGGCAACTCACTTTGATACGCCCGACTCCGCTGGAACCGGCGGCGGGATTCTGGTGAAAGACGAGGGACGCGGCAGGGTCCTGGAGGTGGACAATGAAGATGCAAGCCGGACCGTCGTTCGCAGCTTTGCGTTGCCGGTGGAAAAGATGCGGGGAAGATTTGCCATCGTTCGCTGTGAAGTAAAGGCCGACAGTGTGAGTCCCAAGCCGCAGCCGTGGAACGGCGTCAAGGTGATGGTCAGGATCGACACCGCCAACGGCACGCAATGGCCGCAGGCGGAGATTGCGGTGGGAGCGTTTGACTGGAAACGGTTTTCCAAGCGTGTTCTGGTTCCGGAGGATGCGAAAAACGCGACGCTCGTACTCGGTCTGGAAGCAGTGACGGGGAAGGTGTGGTTCGGCAATGTGCAAGTCACGCTGGCCGAGCCGGCGCTGGCGCCAGCCGCGCCGGCGGATCAGCCGATATTCACGGGGCATTCGGTGCCGCGCCTGCGCGGAGCGATGATCAATCCGGATTCATTGACCCAAGCCGACCTGCATACCTTGGCGATTGATTGGGGCGCAAACCTCGTACGATGGCAGCTTGTTCGCTGGAATACGCCTGATGAGCAAAACTCCTTTGAGGCCTATGACGAATGGCTGGACGAGCGATTGCAAAAGCTGGATCAGGGCATCGCCTGGGCCAAATCCATGGGGGTGATGGTTGTGGTGGATTTGCATTCGCCGCCGGGCGGGGAATTCCTGTCCGCAGGCTATCAGGGAGCATCCGGCGGGATTTTTAACAACCCCGCCGCTCAGGCGAAATTGGTGGACGTCTGGCGAAAGATTGCCGCGCGCTACAAAGGAGAGAAACAGATATGGGCTTTCGAGCTCATGAATGAACCAGTTGATGACGACACCGCCGAAGGCTGTGACGACTGGCAGACGTTAGCGCTGCGGGCCGGCGAGGCGATTCGAAAGATCGACCCAGACCGAACGCTGATCGTCGATGCGCCGGCAGATGGAGCGCCCGAGGGATTTGTCGGTTTTCGACCGGTCCCGCTCGCGCGCGTTGTGTATACCTTCCACATGTACATTCCTTACGATTTTACGTACCAACACCCGGGCGCGGCCGGTGCGCCGTTGAAATACCCCGGCATCATCGGCGGGAGAATCTGGGACAAGATCGATTTACAGAAAGCGATGCTTCCGGCGATCGAGTTCTGCCGACGGTATCGGGTGCAGATGTATGTCGGAGAGTTCAGCGCGATTCGCTGGGCGCCGGGAGGCGAAAATTATCTGGCCGACTTGATCTCGATCTTCGAGGCGAATCATTGGGACTGGAGCTATCACGCCTTCCGCGAATGGCAGGGATGGAACGCAGAACTGGGCGACGACAGGAACAATGCCCAGCCCACCACAAAGCCCACCGATCGACAAATGCTGCTGACCAAGTGGTTCAAGCAGAATGCGCGGGCTGGGTAACGACGAGCATACTCCGGCCGCCGGGGGGGGCGGCCGCGATCACTCGATCGCAATCAATGATCCGCTTTCTTCTCGTCGGAATCGCGCAGCCTTACCTGAAGCTTGCCGTCGCCTAAAACTTTGATGAGTTGATCGAGCTTGTCGTTGATATCCTTCAGTTGCTCGATCATTTGCGAGCGTTGTGCCCCGCTGTCGGCGATCTGCGCCATGGCCGGCGTCGGCGATCCGCCGCCGAACCATTGTCCCATAAGAATGAGGATTTGAAGCCCGACGAGGAGGGTGGCAGTGTTTTTTTTCATGGGTCGTTCCTTTTGAAAATCGCCTCTCGATTTAGCCCTGGCGGGAAGGCCGAGGGATGAATCGTTGAGGGGCTGAGTTGTTTTCCATTTACATAGCACCATCGGCCTGCCGGCCGAGGCTGAAATGGACTTGACATCCATTCTCTTGCAGAAGCTTAGATGCGATTGGGTATACATATGGGGTTCGGTCTGATCATTGCGTCCAACTCGTCGTCTGGATGCTCAGCGCAGCTTGATCGAATGTTGTCAGGAGCGGGACATCCGTGTTGGCGGCGGAGTAGGTTACTGTCGTCGTGCCTTTGGTCGAAGAGTCGATCAATGCACCGGCAGGCATCACCAGCGCGCCGTTCACGATGAATGTCGAGTTGGTGTTCGTGCCGGACCAGGAAAAGCCCGTGCCCAGGAAGACAACGCCATTGGCAGTGAGAACATGGCTTGCGCCTTTGATGATTGCATCCTGTTCGCAGATGACGGCGGGAAACTGCGAAGCGGGATTCAGCGTTGCATTCCCCTGAACCGTAAGTGCTCCGGCGCGAATGATGAGGGTTCCGGCGATCGTCACATTGCCCGTGATGGACAGATTTCCCTGATGATAGAAGATGCCCGCGGGGTTGCTGGGCAATTTGGCCGGGAGATTGGTTGCTGTGAGCGTGTTGGTCGTGATCTGCTGGGGCGTTCCCAGCGTGGTGCCGTCGGTCCAGAGATAGTTGCCGCCGCTGGTGCCGACGCCGTAATAATTCACCGAGGCGGCGGTGGGCACGACGTACGATCCCGCGGCAAGAGGGGCTGATGACTTTGTCCCGATGATCGTTCCGCCGCCTAGCGTGATAGCCCCATCCGCCTGAATTGCCAGTGCTCCGCTCACGCCGTTGCTGGTGAAAGTGGTGCGGCTTGGGATGATGATGTTTCCCCCGAAGACTCCGGCGCCGGGGATTTGCGCGCGATGGACAGTGACGGTGGCGGTTACCGTGTGACTGAACGCGGAGCCGGTGCTTGGCCAGCCGGTCGCCTGGAGGGTGTAGGTGTTGGGCTGCGGATTTGCCGTCACACTGAGGTTGAAATTCGATTGCGTGCCATCATTCAAGGGCACGGCCGTGGCAAAGAGCGTGTAGCCGGCAGTGGAAGTCCAATTCGCCGGCGCGGCGTTTGGCCATTGCAGATAATACATGCCGACATTCACGCCCGATTCAGCGACATATTCCGCGCCCGCGGCGTGCATCAGGTTGGAGCTGATCTCCGCTTGCAACGTGTTGGCCGCCAGCAGCGCGTAGCCGAGCACGGCTGCGGTGGCGAGAACGGCGACCACCAGCACCAACGCCATTCCGCGTCGAGTGCGACGTCTTGCCTGATGATGTGCTGGTCGTGAGTGCATCCTGGATTCGCGGTATTAGTTCGTCGGTACGGCCAGCGGGGCGCGCAGCGTTGCGTCGCCGTAAACCACCTGTGTTTGATTTCCGCTTTTGATCGTCAGTGCAAATTCAACAAATGGCCTGGCCGTTGCGCTGATGGCCGAGCCAACGTAGAACTGGGCGCCGACCACATTGCTGCACAGCACGGTGGGCGTCAGGCCGTCTTTGAACGTGTCGATGAACGAAGCTTGCGAAAACACGTTCTCATAGGAGTAGACCACATCAGGCACGGTCAGCGGCACTGGAGCCTTGTACATCTTGATTTGCTGCGACTCTGGGTCATGCTCGATGAGCATGATCTCGCTGTAGTTCACCGTGGCGCTGTTGTTGGTGTCGGCGATCCAAAGCAATACGGCGGCGGGCTGCTGAGCGGTTCCATCAAGTGAGCCTGCCTGCCAGCCGCCGGTGAGACCGCAGGGGCGAATCTTGGCATCGAGCAATCGCACATCCTGATTGGCCGCCAGAAGGATCGCCTGGCTCGATCCGGCGTTCTGCCAGGCGGTGGACATGGCAAGCGAGAACGTCGCGAGTGCGGCCATCACCAGCGCGGTGATGATCAGGCCAAAGCAAAGTTCCACGAAGGTGAAGGCGGTTGGCCGTCGCTTGTCGCCAAGTGCGACGGCAAACGTTGGAAAGACCCTAGTTAGCGGCGGTGCGTAGCGCCGCGTTATCGCCACGGGTTGAAACATAACGCGGTGCTGCGCACCGCCGCGAACTAATATGGCGCGGATTTGTCGCGAAGATTGATCGGACGCAAATCGCATGGTTTTTTATCTTGCCGCCGTCACATTGGCCGTGATCCTGCTCAAGAGCGTGGTCGCCCCCGACGGGCCGGTCACGGTCACCGTGATTAATCCGAAGTCGCCATTGCCGGGGGTGTCGGAAGGATTGATGCGCTGAGTGAAGGTGACGCTGCGCGTGTAAGTCGCGCCAGGATTGATGGTGACGCCGGATAATGTTGTGATCGGTGTGGTGTCGGTGTAACCGTTGTAGTCGGCGGCATCATCGTAGGTGGCGCGATTGTGATTACCGGCAGACCATCCGGGATTGGTTGTGACTCCGGCGATGGGGAAGGGCTTGGCCGCGATTTCTTCGAGCAATTGCTTTCCAAGCGCGGTGGTGATGGCTGCCTCGTCGGTCGCCATGGATTGCTGCGACGAGCAAGCGAGTGCCGCCGCCACGCCCAAGACGCTGATGGCCAACACAACTGAGGCGATCAACGCCTCGGCAAGGGTGAACGCGCGGCCGCTTCGCCGCATTTCAATATGACGCGAATGGAATGCCATTGAGATCGTTTCCGCTGAGGTTGGCCATGATCTGCTGCGTCTGCGGCTTATAAATCCAGCCATAAGGCACAGCCCCATTCATAATCGGCAGCGTGGACGGGTCGGGCATCGGTTGTCCGTCGTCAATGGTGAGCACGCTCGTCTGGCCTGCCACCGGATTATCTGGCATCCGCAATAGATAAGGACCGAACTGAAACACGCTGCTGTATGCGGCGCTGGAGCTGCAATCTTCGGCGGTAAATTGCGTCAACTGCGCCACCAGGTTTGCTTCGCTGGGAGATGCCTGGCTGCCGGCGGTGTAGCCCGGTGGAATTTCGCGATGCTGCGCTTTGAACAGGCCGATCTGCGTGCGAAGATTTTGCAAATCTTCCCGCAAGGTGTTTTGCCGCGTCGTCTGCGAAGCGTTGGACCATTGCGGCACGATGATGGCCGCAAGAATCCCCAGGATCACGACCACGATCAATATCTCGACCAGCGTAAAAGCCGGGGGCAACGTCCCGGATCGACGGCAGGATTGAACGGTCCGTGACATCAACGCGCCCCGCAAAATCCGTCGGAAACCAATCGCCATTGTGCGGCTTTGAGAATCAAAGAGGAGGATTGAGGGTTCGCTTTGTGAGCGTTTCCTCAATCCTCAACTTTTCTTCTCGTGCGTCGTATCCGTCCCCCAAATTCTCTACCCGGCGAGGCTCAAGTTGATCAGTTATCGTTATTGGGATCGGCGGCGTTGGCTTCGTCGTAGACGTATCCGAACTTGGAACTGGTCGCCCAGATCTTGCCGGTGGTGGTATTGAGGATAAAGCCCACGCTGCCCGTGGAGTTGGCCACGCCGCCCGCTCCAAAATCGGTGGTGCCCGAGACGACCCCGACACCAGCGCTATTGTTGAGCGGATTGACCGGCGCTTGCTGCAGGTATGGCCCGAAGGTGGGCGTGCCGGTGGTCGATTGGTCGGCATTGGTCTGCTCGACCATCTGCGCCCACGAGGCGGTGCCGGCTCCACCGGCGGCGAGGACGGTGGGAAGCTGATCCAGGTGCTGGAGCTTATATAGCTCGAGCTGGCTGCGGACAGTCTGCAACTGGCTGGTCAGGCTGTTCTTTCGCGCATCCTGGCTGGCGTTGGTGAACTGCGGAATGACGATCGCAGCCAGAATGCCGAGGATGATCACGACGATCAGAATTTCCACGAGCGTGAAGCCCGAGGAACGGCTGGATGTTCGAACGATGTGGCGCGAGATACGTCGAGCGCTCATGACTGGGCTCCTAATTCGGGTACGTCCTTCTGGATTCCCATTGCGGCGGAAGACGCGCCCGCCCAGCAGTGGGATAATCCAGGCAGTCAATCACGCCGGAGCGCCCACAAAATGCTCCGCAACGTTTTTCCTGCCCTCAGAGGAGAGATCGGTGCGGGAATAGCGCAACTTAACCAAACAGCCCTGTCGGCTCAGGTGGAATAGAAAGAACAACAAGATTTTGTTAGCGAGACTTTTAACAGAAGGCTGCGCTGGGCGATGAGGTGGCAGCTGAAGCCGCCACCCCGGCGAGGAGGGTTCTAGAGCGTGTTATGCACTTTGCACGCTCTAGGATTCGACTTCGAGTCCGATATCCAAGGAAGTGACCGAATGGGTCAGCGCCCCCACCGCGATGCGCTCGACGCCGGTTAAGGCTATCGGACGCACGGTTTCCAACGTGACGCCGCCCGAGGCTTCCAGTGCCGTGCGGCCGCGACGGTTCGCCTTGTCGCGCATCTCGACCGCCGTGGCCATGCGCGGGCAATCCATATTGTCAAGCAGGATCGCGTCGATCCCATCGACCTTGAGCACCTCGCGCAATTGATCGAGCGTGTCCACTTCCACTTCGACAAATCGGGCGGCATCTTCTGCGCGGCTGCGGCTGATCACCGAATTCAGAAACGCCGATAGCTCCTTGATCGGCACCGCAGCCAGATGATTGTCTTTCACGAGCAGGCCATCGAACAGACCCATTCGATGATTCTCACCACCGCCGCAGCGAACGGCGTATTTCTCCAGCAACCGCAAGCCGGGGGTGGTCTTTCGCGTGTCATATATCCGGGCCCCCGTGCCATCCACGCGGCGGACGTATCGATTGGTTTGAGTTGCCACGCCGCTGAGCCGTTGCAGAAAATTCAGGATGACTCGCTCGGCCGACAGAAGCGAACGCAATGGCCCGCGAATGCGCAGTAGCGGCGTAGTCCGCGCATCGCTGTATCGGCTCTCGATGATTTCCAGATGGAAGCCGGGAATCTGTTCCACGCGCAAGCGCTCATCGAAAGCGCGGCAGATCATCTCCACGATGGGCAATCCGCAGACGATGCCGACGTCTTTCTGAAGCAATGTTCCGACGCCGATGGCATTTTCGTCGACGAGCAATCGGCTCGTCACGTCGGTGTTTTCTGGACCGAGGTCTTCGCGCTTGGCGAGCTGGATGATTTCAGAGAGCTGAGCCTGAGAGGGAAACGGCGGCACGGCAGACTCCTTGCACTGGTCGCGCGGTCAACAAACTACGCGGTTTCATTATACCTCACTTTCAAGCCGAGCACTTTTCCGGTGAATTTACTTGGCGATTTTTCGCTTGTCTCCACGCCCTTTTGACCTGGGTTGCCATATCTTCTGGCTCTCGCCTTCCACATCGTGCGCCGAGCCGCCCTCGCGGCGGAGAGTGGGAGCGCCTTTCAGTTCGTTGATCTTGTCGCGAAGTTGGGCGGCGCGCTCAAATTCCAGATTTTGAGCGGCCTGCAGCATCTCCTCATCCAGCAGCTTGATGATCTCAGTGGCATCCAGTGATTGATCGTCGGCGCGGATCGCATCCTGCACCGTCTTTCGCGCTTTGATCTCTGATTCGATGCCGGTGCGAATTGCCTTTTGAATGGTGACGGGCGTGATTCGGTGTTCCAAGTTGTACGCAATCTGGACTTGACGACGCCTGGCGGTCTCATCAATCGCCTTCTGCATGGCCGGAGTCACGGTGTCGGCATAAAGGATGACTTTTGCATTCACATTTCGAGCAGCGCGGCCGATCGTTTGGATGAGTGATGTTTCGCTACGAAGAAAGCCGGCTTTATCCGCATCGAGGATGGCGACCATCGAAACCTCGGGGAGATCGAGGCCTTCGCGCAGCAGATTGATGCCGATCAGGACGTCGAACTCGCCCTTGCGCAGATCCTGTAAAATCTCGGATCGCTCAAGTGTTTGAATTTCGCTGTGAAGGTATCGGCCGCGAATGCCCGCTTCCTGGATGTACGCGGCCAGGTCTTCGCTGAGCCGTTTGGTGAGCGCGGTCACGAGCACGCGCTCGCCGGCGGCGACGCGCTCTCTGATTTGCAGGAGAAGATGCGGCACCTGTCCCTGGGCGGGATGCACGAAGATCTCCGGATCGATCAGACCGGTGGGCCGGAGCACTTGTTCCACCACTTCGCCGCCGGTTTTTTCCAGTTCGATTTTGCCGGGCGTGGCCGACACGAAGATCGTCTGACCGATCATCTGCTCGAATTCCTCGTATTTCAGCGGACGGTTGTCCATCGCGCTGGGAAGGCGAAATCCGTGATCGACCAGGACCGTCTTACGGGCTTGATCGCCGTTATACATCGCCTTGATCTGCGGAAGCGTCACGTGCGATTCATCAACGATCAGCAGAAAATCCTTGGGAAAATAGTCGATGAGTGTGTACGGCTTCTCGCCGGGCTTTCGGCCATCCAGATGCCGGCTGTAGTTTTCGATGCCGCTGCAGAAACCGACTTCCAGGATCATCTCCAGATCATATTTGGTGCGCGCGAGCAATCGCTGGGCTTCGAGCAGCTTGCCCTGACCTCGCAAGTGCATGACCTGCTTGTCGAGCTCTTCCCGGATCGATGCGACAGCGCCGGCAACGCGATCTTCGGGCATCACGTAGTGCACGGCTGGATAAATGAACAACTGCTCTTCGCTCCGCAACAGTTCGCCGGTGAGTGGATTGATGGCGTCGATATTGGTGATCGTCTCGCCGAAGAATTCGATGCGGTAGGCGAATTCTTCGTAACTGGGGTGCAGCTCCACCACATCGCCGCGCACTCGGAAGGTGCCGCGTTTGAAATCGATGTCGTTGCGAGCGTATTGCAAATCGATCAGCTTGCGGAGCATTTCATCGCGGTCGGTTTCGACATCTTTCCGGATGGGCAATACCGATTTCTTGTAATCGATCGGCGAACCAAGCCCGAAGATGCACGAGACGCTGGCGACCAGCAGAACATCGTTTCGGCTCACGAGATTGCTGGTCGCGCTCAATCGCAAGCGATCGAGATCGTCATTCCGACTCGAATCCTTCTCGATGTAGATGTCGCGCTGCGGGATATAGGCTTCGGGCTGGTAATAGTCGTAATAGCTGACGAAATAGCCAACGGCGTTGTGAGGAAACAGTTCCTTGAATTCCTCGTAAAGCTGGGCCGCGAGAGTTTTGTTATGACTGATCACCAGCGTCGGCCGCTGCACGCGCGCGATGGTGTGCGCCATGGTGAAGGTCTTGCCCGATCCGGTCACGCCCATCAGCGTTTGTGCGCGGCGGCCTTCGCGGACGCCAGCTACCAGTTTCTCTATTGCGGCTGGCTGATCGCCCTGCGGCTGATAAGGGCTGACGACTTCGAATTTGGGCATCGGCGAATTCCTCTGAGTTGGAATGATATGCGCGCGGAAAAAAATTGTCGTCGAGACTTCCGCGACGTCATGCTGATATAATGAATTTCATGAGCGTCACCACTTTCAAGCTTGCTGGCAAGGAGTATGTACTTATCCCACGGAAGCGCTACGAGCAATTGACACGGGCGGAGCAGGATCGTCGCGACGCCGAAGTTGCCGAAAAGGGGACGGCGGCTTACCTGGCGGGAAAAATGAAAACGATCACCCACGAGGAACTCAAGCGTAAGCTGGGGCTTTGAGGGATGAACTATCGGCTTGAGTATGAGAGTGGAGTGCTGCGCTCAATGGAGCGGCTTCCTCGCAAACTTCAAAAGCGCATTCTCGATAAGATCGGATCTCTGGCTACCGATCCACGTCCGCATGGAAGCATCAAGCTTGCAAATCAAGAGGCCTATCGAATTCGTGTCGGCGACTATCGCATCATCTACACGATATTTGATGACCGACTCGTCGTTCTGGTAATTGACGTAGGCCATCGGCGCGATGTCTACCGGCGGTAGCTACGGACCGCCGCCACCGACACCTGGGTCTGTTGCGTTGCGACTGCTGATGAAGGTGTACTGCCGCAGCAAATCCATCGTCGATGGTCCGATTCCCTTGATCCGATACAGCGATTCCATTCGCTCAAACGCGCGCTGCCCGGGATGCGCGGCAACAAATTGCTCGCGGTAGGTTTACGATTGCCTTGGCCTTCACTTCACCCAGGCGAGGAATTGCTGAGAGGGATGCCGCGTCGGCGGTGTTCAGATCGAGCTGGCTCATCACTTCATTGGCGCGCGGCCCCTGATCGGGAAGTTGTGCGGGCACGGTCTGATTGTCGCGACTCAAGCGATAGGCGGTGATGATTGCCAGTGCCAGAATCAGGACACAGAGCGTCATTCGCTGCTGGCGTGTCCAGGTCTCCGGAAGGATCAGCCGCATTAGCGTTTGGACTGCCGTTGGTAGGTATCGCGGAGTTTTTGCACTTCGAGGAAGGCGGGCTTGGGGCGGAGCATGTCATCGAGCAACCCGCCGCCGGGAAGTGTGGGATTGATGTCGGCCAGATTGCCCCAGGCGATACTCTCGACAAACGGCTTGCTCAACGCCAGGCGATAGACCGAATCCGCCCATTTCGCCTGCAGCATCGGGTCCCACGGCCGATGCCATCTGCCTGCTGCCGAGGGGACCATTCGCCCTTCTGAGCGATCGGATGGGTCGGCCACCGCACGATCCGGCACACCCAGCCCGGTGAAGAAAACAGGCCTTCCCACCGTGGAGAATTTATCGAGCATGCAACTGATCTGAAACAAATCCCGCGTGTACATTCCCGTTGATGGAATGCCCATCTCCATCTCCAGGCCCAGCGCGTCGAAGTTTATTCCAGATTGCGCCACCATCTCGGCGTAGAGCATCGGCGGAACGCTGTTGGTTCCCTTTGCATGGTATTCGCCCCACGGCTGTTGAATCGTCACGAGCGTGCGCGCGCCTGGCAGAATCGTCTTCACCTGCGATACCATCAGCCGGGTGAGCTCGATCACCTGCTCGAACGAGAGCGAGAATGCCGTCGCGGTGTGGAGCCCCGCCACCACATTCCAGACCGCGACGACCTTGCGATACCTGTGCACGACCTTCTGCACGTATTCGTAGGCCAGTTCGCGAAGCGTATCGAAATCGTGTTCCCAGATGAACATCCAATCGGGCACCGAAGCTTCGCTCAAATCGATCAGCGGACCGGCGACGATGGGAACGCGCTTGCGCGTGAGCATATCGACCCAGTCATCCACCGGCTGGGTATTGAAGACACCCTCCTCGGGTTGCAGTTGTTTCCAGCTCATCGGCAGCACCGCATAATCAAACTGGCTCGCAAGCGTGTCCTTATACTTCTGGTTTTGCACTGTCGAATCGACGCGGCAGCCAAAGATGTGCCGGGCCAGTTGATTGCTCTGGCGGCGGCGATTGAGCAGCAGTTCCGAATGGAAAGAGGCGATTTCCTCCGAGACCTCGATGGTCGTCTCCAATACCTGATCCGCCATCCGCGCTGCCTCCGCAGGCTCGTCGAGCTTGCCCAGCGCCTCGGCGAAGAGAACCTGCGCTTCCTTGAACTTTCCGGAAAATTTTTCGGCGCGCGGGAAATCGAAGAGGTTCCAGTCCTCCTGTTTCTGCACGATCTTCATCAGGCGAAAGCGGGCCAGTTCGATGTTGAGGTTATATGCCTTTTCCCGAGGCTGGAGGCGCGTGGTTTCCAGCATGTACGTTCCTGCCGCGCCCGCTTCCCAGAGCAAAGAAACGCCCGCGGCGATTTCGTCGGTTCGAATGACCTTGAGCAATCCATCCTGAAAGACCACTTCGCCGGGAATGGGAACACTCTCGGGCCCCACCGCGATCGCCGCCATCGGCGTGAACGCGGTAAGAATCTGGCCGGCGCGGTAAATCTCAAACTTGATGGGCATAATGGAACACTCGCCTGCGTGATCTTAACCGACTTTAGAAGCGCGGCCAGCACCGGATGGGCATTGCGCCAGGAAGTTGTGCCAGGAACTTGTCGGTGGGAAACTTGACGACCGAGCGCAATGGCTTAGCATTTGGCCTTCATTACGGGGCTCAATCGAGCGAAAGGAGTTCGCATGCTGGGATTCATGGATGCTGGCAGGGTGGTCGGCGCGATGGCGCTTCTCTGCTGTATCGGGAGTTGTATTGGGGCAACAGGGTGTCAGAACAAGCTGCAGGACGAGAATCTAGCGCTCTGGCAGCAAAATAGGGAGCTGCAATCGCAGCTCACTGATGCCAACGAGCGCTTGCGCAGCGCGCCTGATCCGGCGCAACTGGCCAGCATGCAGAGCGAAATCGCCCAGCGCGATGCGCAGATCGCCGATCTAAAGGCACAATTGCAGAAACCCGCGCCGGGCGCGCCGCCCGATCCGAGCCTGGCGGGAATTGAAGTAACCCGCGACGAGAAGGCCGGCACGATGACGGTAACGCTGCCCGGCGATGTGCTGTTTTCTCCCGGCAAGACCGATCTCAAGGAATCCGCCAAAGCCACGCTTGACAAAGTCATTGATGCCATCAACAAGGATTATGCCGGCAAGAAGATTCTGGTCGATGGGTACAGCGACAGTGATCCCATCAACAAGACCAAAGACAAGTGGGTGGATAATCTCGATCTATCGGCCGCCCGCGCTCGGGCAGTGACGACCTATCTCACCAGCCAGGGTTTGAGCGCCAGGCTGGTCTCTCCCCGCGCCTTCGGCTCGACCAATCCCAAGAGCACCAAGGCCGCCAGCAGGCGCGTGGAAATTGTCGTCGCGACGCGGTGAGAGAAGTTGCCGATCGCTGGTGCATGCCGATACTACTTTTAGTTGACAAGGTGGCGAAGGTGAAGGGGTGACAAGGTGATAAAGATTGCCTTTTCACCTTGTCACCCCTCCACCCTTTCACCGTGTCAACTAATACAACGGGTTTCACCAGCAACCACCAACCTCCTTCATGATTTCCATCATCGACTACGGCATGGCCAATCTGCGCTCGGTCCAGAAAGGATTCGAGCATGTCGGCGCATCGGCCCGCATCATTTCAAAGCCCGAAGAAATTGCGTCTGCCGACCGATTGGTGCTGCCCGGCGTCGGTGCATTTGCGGATGCGGTGGCCACATTGCGAGAAAAGAATCTAGTCGAGCCGATCCTCCGGCACATCGAGCGCGGCAAGCCGTTTCTGGGGATTTGCCTGGGATTGCAAATGCTGTTCGATGTGGGTTATGAGGATGGCGTGCACCGGGGCCTGGGCGTCTTGCCGGGCAAATGCGTGCGGTTTGACGTGGATGAAAAGCTTGGCTTGAAGGTGCCGCACATGGGGTGGAACCAACTGCATTTTGAGCGGCGTTCCCCGCTGTCGCGCGATCTTCCAGAGGGGTGCTGCGTCTACTTTGTGCACGGCTATCACGTCGAACCATCAGATGAAAAGGTGATCGCGACGACCACCGATTATGGTGGACCGTTCGTCAGCAGTGTCTGGCGGGATAATGTAATGGCCACGCAGTTTCACCCCGAGAAGAGCCAGCAGGTGGGTTTGCAGATGCTGAAGAATTTCTCGGCGATGTGAGTTTTCCGTTGTTTAGGCGGTGCGCAGCACCGCGTTGGCTCGCGGGTTAGAGGGCTCACGCGATGCTGCGCGCGCCGCTAAATGTATTCATCTGCGGCTGAGGCAGCATCGACGGTGATCGTCTTCTCGACGATCGGCCCGGCGAGCTTCTCGTTCTTGCGGGCGGCGGCTTTGCGGATTCGACGCATCCGGCCGACGGTTTGCTGATCAACCGTGGCCCGGCGCGCGGGGTCGCCATTGGCGACGCCGACGGCTTCCTTGGCATCGGCCGCATAGAGATCGGCTCCGATCTCCTCAGCCAAACCCTCGGCACGCTTGTAGATTCCGCCGCAGCACATGACCTGCATGTCGGGGCAGCTATTCACTTCGCGCAAGTAGTCGATCAACCTCCGGACGGCGGGGACGCCCGAGGGGAGCGTGCCGAACATGACCAGGAGCGCCGGGCGGAACTCGCCGATAAACCTGAGCACTTCATCATCGGGAACACCGCCGCCGGCAAATCTCACGGTCCAGCCATCGCATTCAAACAGATCGGCGCAGATCTGTCCGCCGAGTTCTTCGGGCTCGGCGTTTCCGCAAAAGATGAGGACGTCCTTGCCATTTGATGGCTGGCGCTCCAGACGGCCCGTGAGTTGATCGGTGATGGCGCGATTCAGGCGTGTGGCCATGTTCATATTGCCCAGCGTCACGCGGTCTTCGCGGTACAAATGCTGAAGCGTTTCCATCGTCGGCCAAATCAGGTCGTTGAGCAGGTCATAGGGAGTCATGCCAGAAGAAAGTGCGAGGTCGATGATCTTGCGGCAAAGGGTTCGATCGCCGGCAAGAAGGGACTCGCGGTATCCCTGCGACAATTTTGGGTCGCTGGCCGAGCAATTACCGCAGCATGTGGACGAGGTGCATGAAGGACGATTCATCGGACGGCTCCAACAGCAAATCTGCAATACCATCCGCAGATTTCCTGGTTTAACATTTGGAGGCGTCCATGCCGCCGGTTTAATGGGTACTGTGTTAATTTAGGATAACATCGGACACCCATTTTATCGGAGAACAGGCGGAAATTGCTTTATCTATTTTAACATACGGCGGGGGGAAATTGTGGGTAAGTTGCGGCGGAAAAGATAGTTGGAATCCAGAGATGCAACAAATTGTCAGCGCGGAAGATCCTCGTATTTCGGCGTTTATGGAGATGAAGGACCGCGAATTAGCGCGGCAAGGTGGGCGGTTTATCGCCGAAGGGGAACATCTCGTCCGCCGGCTGCTGATGAGCCCTTATGCCACGGAATCCGTTCTGCTGGCTGAGCGACGTGCGAAAGAGGTGGCACCTCTGGTGCCGGAACACGTCCCAGTTTACGTCGCTTCTCAAGAGGTGCTCAATCGAATCATCGGTTTCAAATTTCATTCCGGTGTTCTCGCCTGCGGGTTGCGGGGACCGCGACGAACGCTCGAAGAAGTGCTGCCCCAAGATCAACCGCGACTGCGGATCGTCATTTGCGAGGATCTCAACAACGCCGAGAACCTCGGCAGCATCGTTCGGATCGCCGCGGGCTTCGGGGCAGATGCACTTCTGCTGGGTGAGCGATGTGTCGACCCCTTCTTCCGCCGGTGCGTGCGCGTATCGATGGGGACGATTTTCTCGCTTCCGCTGGTGCAATCTCTCAATCTGCTTGCCGACTTGGCCAAGCTCCGGGATCGATGGGGAGTGGAACTGGCGGCAACGGTGCTGTCGGCGGATGCACAGCCGCTGGCGGATGCTGTTCCTTCGCCGCGCATGGCTTTGCTGTTCGGCGGTGAAGCCCAGGGGCTAAGCCGATCAGCGATTGCGGCATGCGATCGTCGAATCACCATTCCAATGAAACTGGGCACCGATTCACTGAATGTCGGGGTGGCCGCGGGGATCGTTCTCTATCATTTCTCGGTCGAACGAGGGGGGTGATCAACGAACAACGAACAACGAGCAACGAGCAACGAACAATAAAACGCGCATTTTATTGTTCGTTGTTCGTTGTTCGTTGCTCTTTGTTCCTCACGCTTTCACATCCAAACGAGCCGGCTTCTCGTTCTTATCCTCGGCATCCTTGGCGTCTTCTTTGGGCTGCTGCTGTTTATCGGGCGATTGATGCGAGTGCTCTTCACTGATCATCGCCACCGCGTCCGGATCTTCGACGACATGCTCGGCGGCTTCATCGGCGGGAAGGTGCTTTGAAGCGGCTTTAGTTCGACGAAGACGATCAGCGAGGCTCTGCGTAGAAAGCAGAGGGAGGGTCCCCGTAAATGGATCGATCTGCCCCATGCGCGCAGCAAACGCCCCATGGGCGGCGAGTCCCATCAATAACATCGGCGATTGGGAGCCGGAAAATTCAGCGAATCCAATGAACCAAGGCGGGCATCCTCCCGCATTCAGGTATTGAAAATCGCAGCTAGCGGCCGTGTGGTGTCTTTGAGTTCTTCTTCGTTTCCATCAACTCGGAAGCGCTGGGCTACCAGACGGCTGAGCAATTCGTGCTCGGGCTTCCGACCGAAGGCGATCACCTGCGCCACCCGGCCATCGGCCGCAATTCCGATCTCCGCAAAGTCATTGCCGGATGCGATAGCCCCTGGCAGGCCCCGCAGCAGCCGGCGATAGACCAGTTTCGCCTCGCCCCACACATGTCCGGTCTGATCCAACAGTTCGCTCCAGAAGTGATTGACGGTCTCATAGCGTTCATCGCCGCCGGCCATGTTCGTGCCGGCGAGATTGCCGGTGACGCGGGCGTTGTCCCAATGATCCAGCAGCCGGTGCTTGCCAAAGAGCGGATCCAAAACGGCCGCGCAATCACCGGCGGCATAGATTCCCGGGACACTGGTCTGGCAATGGTGGTCCACCAGCACGGCGGTTTCCGCCGCGATGGGCGTGCCGCGCAGGATGTCGCGATTGATCTGAATCCCGACGGCGGAAACGACGAAATCGCAATGCACGACGGTCCCGGCCGACGTGAAAGCCAACTGCACCCGGCCATCGCCCTCGAGCCGTTCAACCGACTGACCGCAATGGACGGTGACGTTGTAATTCTGAAGCAGCCTGGTGATGAATTGACCAGTGATTCCGCCCGTGAGCATCGGCCAGGGTGTCGGTCCCGATTCGATCAGATCAACGTGAAGACCGGCTTGGGCGATCGTCCCCGCGAGTTCGGTTCCAAGAAGGCCCGCTCCGATCACCACACAGGAGCCCCGTCCAGTGCTCTTGGCAGTATCGATGGCGTGGAGCAAGCGCTCGGCGTCGGCGATGGTTCGGAGCAGATAAATATTGGGCAAATCAGCGCCGGGAATCTTTAGCGGCCTGGCGCTTGCGCCGGTTGCCAGCAGCAACTTGTCGAAGGATATTTCTTCTCCATTATCCAGCGCGACGCAGGTTCGGGAGGCATCGACACGGGCGACTCGGCGGCCCGTGCGGAGCTCGATCCGTCGTTCGGCATACCATCCGACCGGCAAGGCAGTCAGATCTTCGCGCGATGTGCGGCGGAGCAGGAACCCCTTGCTGAGAGCCGGCCGGTTATAGGGCCGATTGACCTCCTGGCCAACGAACATGACCGACCCGGCGGGATCGCGCCGGCGGATGGCTTCGGCGGCGGAGCTACCTGCAACTCCTCCACCGGCAATGAGATATTTTACATGTTGGCGATTCACGAGTCGGGCCTCTCCTTCTGATCAAACATCCAGGAACCAGGCAAGACCGCTCAAATATTAGACACAGCAAGGGCGCGAATTGTTGTGATTTGCCCACTTGTGCATCTGACAACAATAGTTACTGCAATTCCCGCGCCGAAGTTCTAGATATTGACAATCAGCAATCCGCAGTGTAGCTATCTATCCGGATTGACGGATGGATAGATCTTCGGGATCGGGAAAATTCGCGGCCCAGCCGCAGTTGCTAATGGGGTGGATGGATTCGCTTGCCGATCCCACCCGATTGCGGCTGCTGCGCATTCTGGAGCGGCAGGAATTGGGAGTCGTGGAATTGTGTAGCGTGTTGCAATCGCCGCAGTCCACGATCAGTCGGCATCTCAAGGTTTTGGCGGATGAAGGCTGGCTGCGGAGCCAGCGCCAGCGGACGAATCATCTGTACCGTTTCACGTTGGATGAACTGGATCCGGCGCGTCGCCGGCTCTGGAGCGTCGTCCGGGAACAGACCGAATCGTGGGCGACGGTCGCCCAGGATCGACTGCGGTTGACCTCGCTGCTTCGGGAAAAACGACAGGAAGGGCGCGACAGCCGCGCATTTTTTGCCGGCGCCGCCGGTCAATGGGACCGGCTTCGCAGCGAGCTTTACGGCGACCGTTTTACCACGGCGGCCATGCTCGCCCTGTTGCCTTCCGGCGGTGTGATTGCTGATCTGGGCTGTGGCACCGGCCAACTGGCGGAGGAACTTGCCCCTTATGTCGCCCGGGTGATCGGGGTCGATAACTCTTCGGCGATGCTAAAGACCGCCAAAAAACGCACTGCCGAGTTGCCGAATGTCGATCTACGACTTGGCGAACTGCAGGCGTTGCCCATCGCCGACGGCGAATGTGATGCCGCCGTGCTCTTGCTCGCCCTCACGTACGTTGCCGACCCCGTCATGGCGCTGAGCGAAGCCGCCCGTGTGCTGAAGCCCGGCGGACGTCTCGTTGTCGTGGACCTATTGCCCCACGACCGGGATGATTTCCGCAGGCAGATGGATCAGCAATCGATGGGAATCGCGCCCGAGCGGATGCAGGAAATGCTCGCGAAGGCCGGTTTTAGC